>Ga0058698_10000374_pt1 | contig 25727 bp, 33 predicted proteins | sample AgamicAsSfe_FD_67288 | JGI IMG/M metagenome (GOLD analysis project Ga0058698, IMG submission 67288) | Agave microbial communities from Guanajuato, Mexico - As.Sf.e | ecosystem: Host-associated > Plants > Phyllosphere > Phylloplane/Leaf | place: Guanajuato, Mexico | collected 2012-05-30
GAGAACCAGCCAGTTACACAACCCGGAGCTCCACCGTCGGTATAGTCAGCTGAGCTGCCTGGCCAGTGTGCGTTCCGGGCCTCCATTCAGGCAGCAGCAAAGCCTCGGGCAACGGAGTTACCGACGTGTACCGCATAAAGCAGGGCCACGTATATGATCAGGGCCAGGCTACCATCGCCGACAAAGAGAACCGATTTTTCAACACATGGAAGGAAAAAGCAACACATTCTCGTGGCCCTGCTCGCTCGACGCTGCGCGACGGACACTGAGCTTCGAAGCCAGACACACCCGTCAGTACCGTAACGTGACAAACGGCGTCTTTCAAGCGCATAAGAGAGGTTCTCTGGGAATGAAATACCGAGTGATTTGCGGGTTTGCGCAGAAAACATCGGTCATAGCCATGACCCCGCGCGTGTACTAGTGATCAACTTGATATGGGACCCAGAATTGAAAACCTGCTCAGATCGATCGTGTTCGATTCCAAGACACACTCTTACGAGAAATCAGGCATAGCTCCTGCAAGTCGCATTGGCTTAGTAGTACTATAACAATTCGAAGCAAGTGGCCAAAATAACCTTAAGAAGGAGTTCGGCTATGCTAAACTGTGCTCTGAAGCATATCCTACAGCGTCCAATAGCGCTCTTGACACGAAATAGCGCGAACACCTCCAGGTGCTTTGCTAGATCTACCTAGGAAAGATCAGCTTTTTGGCATCCATAGGTTTGTCCTACAAGATCCGATTGCAGGCCTAGAATATGGAGAAATGCAAAATCGATTTAGCAGTTACTAGAACAGTCAATTCCACGATTGCAGCTGGCTCAACGAAGGTTGAATGCGACGTCAAGATGGTAAACTTCTTGTCTCGAGATGGGCGCGCAGCTGATACATACGCGGGTGATTTATCCACATCTGGATCAGCACTTATGGTTCTGTTGCCGTCCAGACAACGTCATTGGTCACTTTGATAGCGACGGTCATGTGCAGTGCACGCAGGCTGAATGTGCGTGAACACATAACTACTGTGGATATCGTTCCTTTTCTTCGTCAATAACCCTCTGATACCATGTCCTGATGCCATGCACCATTCCTCAGCATGGCGCAGACTCCAGGCCAGACGAGCAAGGTGACATCTGCGTTGGAGCTGCACGGTTGGCTCAAAATGGACGCGGTATCGAGGCCCGATCGCCCATGAGAATGATCCCATAGGCAGCCTTAGCCGCCATCTGTTCATTTCGTCCTGCGCAATTTTTTACAAAGGTCGCACCGTCGCGCAAAAGCTGCTCACGTCACTATCGTGGCAATCGTCACCGGCCCGCTGTCGAACGAAACAACGGCACATCGCTAGGGAGCCCCACCTCTCCGAACCCCTCCATCGCGCTCCTACAATCTTCACCACACCTACCAAGTACACACATCAACACCATGGGCAAGCCTCCGAACCTATACGCTTTTCAAAGCGCTGCTGAGCTCGCCCCGAGCCTGCGCACCTACGTTCTCGACGCCCAAAACGCTGCGCTCGAGCGCCACCAAGTTTTCCGTGTTGCCGTCTCCGGCGGCTCCCTGCCCAAGACGCTTGCGCAAGCGCTTCTCAAGGAAACCAATGGCGAGGGAAAGGTACAATTCGACAAGTGGGAGATCTTCTACGCCGACGAGCGCGCCGTGCCCCTCGATCATGAGGACAGCAACCACAGGCTGGTCAAGGAGGAGCTTCTCGACAAGATACCGTCTGAGTTGGGAACGCCCAAGGTGTACCCAATCGACGTCAAGTACCTCGATGACGTACAAGAGCTGGCGGACCAGTACGAAAAGACGCTCGTCAGTGTCTTCGCTGCGCGCGATAGCGTAAAGCTGCCACTATTCGACCTGCTCCTGCTTGGCTGCGGACCGGACGGGCACACGTGCAGTCTGTTTCCCGGCTCTGATCTCCTGCGCGAATCCGAGGCGTGGGTACTTTCCATCTCCGACTCTCCCAAGCCACCCCCGAAGCGCATTACCATCTCCCTTCCTGTCGCGCAACACGGACTTAAGATTGGCTTTGTTGCAACTGGCGGGGGAAAGAAGGACATCATGCGTCAAATTTTCGATACCGACGAGGGTCAACAACTACCATGCGGTCTGGTGAACCACAAGGGTGGAGACCGAGTTAGCTGGTTTGTCGACTATGCTGCTATCGAGGGTGTTTCTTTCCCAGCGCGCCGCGGTAGCTTGTGAGGACATTGGAGAGAGTAGCAATTCTGCCCTTCGATCATTTGCGCTTTCGTGTTGAATGGAATTACAAAGCCATTTCTCCAAGTATGCATTGGGTCACTCACTCAGCTTAGATACACTAGATAACGAACTCTGACGACATTCCTCTTTCCATATTGTGCCAGACTTGCTCTTGCCATATGTCAGGGTTCTAGCCATATGTGGTGTTAGCGCAATGGTCCGCGCTCATGGCGGGAAGTAAACACCCGATGTTTTGTGTGTTTGTGCATACCTAACAACACCAAACCAAGCTACCAACGCGCGTCTACAATCGAGCCGCGACCTGCATCAAAGATGAACGCAAAGCCACGCTCGCAGATAGGTAGGATCGGCCATGCGCCGGCACGAACCCGGGTAAGCCTAGCCTCCATACTGTTGCAGGCAACGTCTAACAGAAGGTAGACCGCTGCATCTGTCACTCCAGCTGAGAACGATCAACAAGCAGCAAGACAGGGCACGAGTAGTATCGTGCGTCCTTCACCGAGTAAACTACCGTCGTTCCAAGGTGACACGGAGACTCGTCGTAGCTTACTGTGGGTGACCCTAGGCACACGATGTTTCCGGCTTCACTAACCATCTCCCAACCCAGTCCCCAACCTGGTCAACATAGATACAACACTCGGTCAAGTATACTCCCAGAAGTGTCTGATCAAGATGCTGGCTCTGAAGATACAGGAGACAACTTACATGAGGCGCAAGATCAACCCGAAGCTGCATCAACAACACAAGAAATCCAGGCCCCTATTGCAGTACCGGGACGTCTTCGACCCCGATCAATGTATCAAACTGGCACTCCATCATCTCAGCGCACCGAAAATACGGAAAAAACGAGTGCTGCTCGTTCTATGCGACCCCCAACTTCAATAAGCAAGCTTGCGGGGCCACAGGCAGGACTGAGCCGATCGCAATCTTTGCGAAAACCAGCTGCTACATCACAACCAGCTCATCCATCAGGTCTTTCCGGTCATTCTCGGACGCAATCGACGAGTACCATATCAGCTCCACGACAGAATGTTGCTAGGTCAAACACAGTTTCCGAACGACCAAAGTCGCTACAGATAGCACCAAGTCGTACCACCAAGACCAACAGCACAACCTCAGATGCGCTCCCCGGTGCCACCAGGACATCGATACGTAGCACCGGTATTAGTCGCACTGCCAGTACTCGGACCAAACCAGCAACATCAAGTAGTCTACCAAGTAGTGGTCCTACGCCCAGGGCGGAAGAGCCTCTTGCAACACAGTCAAGACGTAAAGAAGCTGGGCCAGAAGAGCCGAAGAAGACTAATCGACCAGCTTTCAGCACGCTTCAACAGCACTTTACACCGCGAAAGGTAGGGAAGGCCCCAACTGCCACTTTTATCAACCCTGCGCCCCAAGCGCCATCGTACTCGCTTTCACCAGAGACAGTCAGTCTTCAATCAGAGCTACTTCAACTTCACCTCCTGCACGAATCGTCGGTGCAGGTGTGCAGACGCTGGGAGATCAGCGCGAAGCGTAGCTTGCACACAAAGTTTGAAGAGGTGGCTAGCTTATATGGAGTCATGTTAGAGAATGAACGTGCAGCACAGGAGCAGAAGAATCTTCAGTCTTTGTTAGAGTGGAGTGCTGGCGGCTCATCTCTAGGAATTGTTGAGCACATACAGATTCTCTCGGAGCCTCTTCACGAACTGCCGTCATTGGTCGAATCCGGTGGTCGACTGCAACGTCTAGTGGGTGAATTCGAACACTGGCTTCTTTGGGTCCAGGATGTTCGGTCCGCTCGACAAGACCATGGTAGAGCCAAGACGGCGTTTGGTACAATTGAAGGTCTTGGGGATGCGTGGAAAGCCGAAAACGCCACGCTATCTCGAAAATTGACTGCCCTCGCCCGTGACCTGAACAGACTAGCTTCACCAACACCCGGATCAAGCATAGCATGCATAATCGAAGCATGCACATCAATCCTACACGGGGTCTTGGATGAGTTGCAAATAATGCAAAAAATTGAGACTGAAGTGGTGTCAAGGGAGAAAGACTGGGTCGAGAATCGGCTTCGAGTGATTGCGCAGGATGTCGCGACACAGTGGGTGGATGCTGATGGACAGAATGCTGCTTGGCGGATGTGAAACAAGAAAGTTGCCAGAGCAGACTTGGAAGCACAGCACTTGGCGTTGACGCAGCGACAAAAGATTGTTGGATTCCTGTCTGGGTGAGCTAGACTTACTGTGTACGTCAACATGGGTTGCGTATAGCAGTACACATCGACATATGCTCCGAGGACTCTACTTTGGTCTGAACACTACGACATTTCCGCAACCGGCCTCTTCATTAATATGATACGAGGTTCTCTATAGCCTCTGCTCAAGTCTTCATTCACGTCGGCCTTTTCTACTTTCTAAATTCCAATAAGTTGCCCTGTGGAACTGCAAGCGCATGACGATCACACGACATGAGATATGTCCAGTCTAGCTTCCGCAGATGGTGTGACAGAGAGCTTCACACGGTCTGTGCTGACTGACCACGCTAATCTCGGATGAGTTCCGCTCACTATTACCAATAATCAACTATCCGTCTTACTCAGCCTCCATCCTCCCACATGATTCCCCTGTTGCTGGCTGTAAGTCGTCCATGCCAATTCTTCGCGAAGGTCCCTGGCTTCCCGTCCACGGATCGGCATTTCGGCTCCGACGCCGCCATCGAAGTACTGCATCAACCCGCGCCTGACGTTACCAGAGCATTGATAGTACGTCTTCCTGTTGGTTCCTTAGCTTGCAACTTGGCTTTCACTTGGCATGACCATCAAGCACGAAGAGGCGTCAATGTAGCAATGGCGCTGACTGACTGTTGGTACTACCGACGGAGTATTTCGTATGCATTGACATACTACATTGCTGACCTTCGGCCTCTTTAATACGCCTCTTTTCAAAGAGCCACCGGATACTTCGTGGGCATTACGCCTGCTTGTCCACCCGTTTTTTGTCTCAGAAGCCGAACCACTGGAAGCAAGATCTTGAAATCACGGCAGATTTCAAAGTGATCAAGCTCACGAATGGTACCCAGCGCCAGTTCGTATTACGTCTGTCGCTTTCTCTGGCCGCTGAGTATGTCCTCTAGGACACACGATTCGAGCACTCATTAAAAACACTGCTAATACAACAGTCCACGGTTCCGAATGGCGGACAACAACGTCGGCACTCGGTCTTTGAAGTCAAACTTCACCTATGGACTCTCGCACGAACAGGAAACGACCTTGGGAGGATGGAAACGCCATTGATGTGCAGCCCAAGCGCGCCGGCCCGAATGTTACAGCCTTCATCAATCAGCACCCATCCCCGCTCCCGCCACGAGCCGGCCACTATACTCACGGCGATTACGTCCTGGACCAACAAAGATTGCTGCCGCGCCCTGTTTCGTCCGGAAACACGTTAGCAGAGCTTGTAATTTCGAATTGTACGCAGCAATTGCCGTCCGTACGGGCAGTCGTGTCGCTAGGCATACTGAAACCCAGAGCCCGGTCTTTCTACGATGTTTTCCAACACCGGCATAGGAAAATCCCGCCATCGAGTCACGCAGGTATGACAACTCTCTTAGCTTTGACCTATCTGGCGCGTTAAGCGGAAGCGCGGTGCCCGACATACAGCCGGCGCATGATACTCCCATTTCATTGGTGTGCGGGAATGCCAATACTCACTTTCCAAGACAGTCTTCGTAACTGAGCCGATTACAGAAGATCCTTCAGTTCATTGCCGAGATACTGAACGGGTCAGTCTCCCGCATAGCGGTTTGGACTTGCGTCTCGGTCACGGGCCTGAGCTGGCGCATGCAGCAGGGACAATTACTTGCTGCTCACCGGACTGCCAGGAACAAGCATGTACAGACTCGTGCTCATCACCCCAAAAGGTTGCCGCGGACTTGGGAAGGCTGGCCAATAGAGTCCGAAAGTTGACGCGTATAGAGCATGACCTACCCACTTCAGTAAGTTGTTCGTTCTATCTAGCTCTCCTTTTACCGCTGGGTTTTAGCACCCGCCTCCTCTATCTACAAGGCCAAAGCTGATATGTTCTAATAGCCGCCTGGAACTGAACGTCCTCGGAGTGAAGAGCCACTGCAACGGGCGCTTCGCTCATTGCATGAGGGTGGTTTTCGACCGCAAAGGCACATAGAGCACCGATCGTCGCACCACCCAAGATCACCGTCGCCACCTTACAACGCTTCCAACATGAGAAGAGCTCGAGACTACCTAGAGGGCCATGAAGAACAATCATCATCATCTAGGCAACATTCGACGCCCCACGGATATGACGAATTTAGTAGTCCCCGGACAACGTCGTACGGGGGGAACTCTTCACAAAACACCACGCTGTCTTCAGGGCCGACACATCCGCCTCCACAATCCCCAATGCAGGTAGCGCAATCTGCGTCCTCGATTATTCTACCTTCTCCGGCTTCACTTAAATTTCCTAGTTCGCAAAGCCTCCCACCGATGTCACCACCTACAACGTCGCAGACATCAATACAAAATGCGGACTTGCAGGACCTCCAACATCAGGTCAGTGTCAAGACGTTTGAATTTCAGACTCTGCAGCGCGAGTACGACGCTTTGCTCCAGAATCTCGAGAGACAGAAGACTAAATGCGCCACGTTCGAGAAGAAGCTTGAAGTTAGCGGCATAGAGATAAATAGCCTGAAAGAAGAGAAAGAAAGGCTGCTTGCGCAAATTTTGACAGTCGAAGGTCAGATTGAAGAGCTACAGCAGAGTAGGGACGAGGCTCGGCGGCAGTTGGTTGCTAATGGAGCACAATACGTGCGGATCATGGACATGGCAAACCGGCTCCAGTCACAAAGTGCCGAGGCCAAAAAGATATGGGAGCTGGAGAAGGCAGGGCTAGAACAAAGGATTCGGTTACTAGAAGAAGCGATGGTGGCAGGTACCCCGAAGCCTACCCCGACAGTAGTCGCGGAACAGCAACCTGGTATCAATTCAGTCCCGTCGTCTGTCGACTCGACAGATACCATGAACACCCCAATCCCATCGCAGACAGAGATTATCAATGTCCTCCGTTCCGAAATCAGTCGTCTTCGCTCCAGGACACATACACTCGAGTCGACAGTGCAGAACATGCGACGCGAAAGCTTTTCTATCCAGACAGCGGCACGAAAAATACTTGATTCGCGCGACAAAATAGGGAACATTGCAAAAGAAGTAGTGGGTGAAGATGAATGAGAGTTTCTTGTATGTACGACAGGCACTCACGTCACAGGACTGGGAACGTGTGGTGGTCATATTGCTCGTTGGGATTCTCTCCAGTCTAAAAGTCGGGACAAGGTTTTGCGAAAAAAAGAATAGAGGTGGATTTGGATTTCTCTTACTTATACCCTAGTGAAGCGCATCAGATGAAGATGAAGTCGGTGTTTATGGATATGCGCATATCTCAAGTATGCTAGAGTTAGGAATGTCATCATGTATTGCTCTAGATGTTATGTGATAGTGGTGCTATGCCTTCGCGTTCAGTTGTATTCTGGTAATACTGCCATCCACTTCCTCAATTTTTTCAACAAGAATCACCGAGGATGCCATCTAAACACTGCAGAGTATGCTAGGATCTGGTCGAAAGCTAGGACCTATCTCATTATCAATGGCCCGGAATCTCCGGTTGGTTAGATCGCATCGACCGGTCGATACGCAATTGGGCCACTTCAGGGCTGATGCATCCCCTTGCTGTTAGTGTGGAGCCTGTATTAGCGGTTTGCTGCTGACGATGATCGCCACCGCTTTGTGTGGCCTGTTGTCCATCACGACGGGAAAGTTGCCAATCCGGGTAGCTAAGTGCGCTCCTTGTGGCATACAACACAGCTCTTTCTAAAAGCTTGATCACCTCCTCGTTGATACAACGCTATTTTGTAGGTTCAGAAACTGCTGTGCAGTGGGAAGGGAGTTGGAGCATGCTCTACTGGCAGTCTAGTACTAGCGGTCTGGTGTCTGTGTCTTCTTCTTTGCTGAGCTGTTGAGGCATCGTATTTGATTGCTAAGCTTTACGTAGGAACGACTATACGAAGTGACCTATGAGCGTTGCGGGCATCAGGTTAAACTACACCAGTGTCCCTAATATCACTCTCGCTTCTATTTGTGACGGCTAGGTAATACAAATCCCCGTCGTATTCTCGTCTCCCCACGCAGCTGCATCGGTCGCTTCTCGCCAACCCTTTCCATGATCGTGCATTTTGGGTATCTGTAGTAATTTGCACTCATGCCTGGACTGCTTCCTTCTGTTTCCTGGCCTCTTCCTCCTCTGGTGTCCTAGTAATGAGTTGCAGCGCATGGATACCGCCTTCTTTGGCCAGTTCTTCCTTCATCAAGGAGTTGATCATGCGGTGGCGTGCAAGTTGCATCTTGCCTTTGAACTCTGGTGAGGTGATGAAAACCCTATGCGGGTCAGGATCGTGGCTTCACAAGGTGTAAAAGCGTGAACCTATAATTACCGGAAGTGCGTCTCTCTGCTGGTGACTCCTTGCATGGCTTTGTGATGCGCATGCTTATGTGAGTCATTAAAGATCTCGAGTGAAGTCGGCTTCAAAGCTTCTGTAATCTTATGAATGTCAGAAAGCACTTTCGAACACTCGACTGACGTGTCGCGTATTTGATGTCTGACATACTTTGGTCCGCAGAGCATCTTCCATTGGGGTCATGGACTGAGCCATGGCTGACATGAAACGCCTTGCAGCGAGGCCGGTACTTGGAATGAACATCCACGAGAGTATCTCCTAGTCGAGCGGTCCGTCAAGAAGAACCAATGAGAATACTGGAGCGTAGTGGTGGAAGTTTTGGGTTGTGTCGGCCCCAGAAATCATGCCGAGGCACGCGCCAAGGCGAAATCGGAAGGCGTCGCGTCATGATTCCGAAAGTTTGATGCACAGTCAGACGAGCCATTGCAGCCATTGAAGCCATGCAACGACCAGATGACCGTGTGTGAGTCTTGATTGACGACTATAAGAGCATGTGTAATTCTCCAAGCAGCGCTTGAGAAGGCAATTCTGGTGCTTCGGGCCGGAATCCAAGTGATATCATCAACATGACTCGGCCCTGAACACAGCACATCTCCCACCGATTTGCCGTACTCCGAAAGCTCGAAACCTGCATCAATTGCGCTGATCCGGGACATCTCTCTGCCGCGATGTGGGCGCGTAATCTCTTCGCTCGCACCCTCACACGACACAAAATATCCTTGTCGACATACACCAGCCATTGCTGCCAACCTTTCGCACACACTCCCTTGTATACCGTGAGAATGGCATCCACGCTACCCCGCCTACCCGTCTTCGAAGCCATCAAGAAACACGATGCGCAGAGCACCGCTGTAGTCCACTCTTTGTCTGGGCGATCCTTCACGTACGGGGAGCTTGTAAACGATGTCGCTGCTGCAAAGGACAAGCTGCAACGGAATTGCGGTGGGCAGAGCGCAGAGGGCCAACGGATATCCTTTCTGGTGGAAAACGGATACGACTATGTAGGTGCGCATTCCTCTGGCCTTGTGTGCAGCGACGACGACGAGGAGCAGAAGAAGCTAATGTGCACACAGTGACGCTGCTGTCCATCCTGGCCGCACACGCCATCGCCGTACCGCTATCGCCAACCTTCCCAGCTCACGAGTTGCGTTACATCATCGACCAGAGCGAGTCGCTCATGCTTCTCTCGTCTGAGAAGTTCCAAAGCCAAGCCGACGATGTGCTCAAAGAGGGCATGGAGACCAAGCCCATCAACTACAAGCAGGAGAAGATAATGATGGGCAAGACAGACGACTATGTCACCCTCGAGGAGCCCACAAGCGACAAGGGCGGCATGATGCTCTACACGTCTGGCACAACAAACAGACCGAAAGGCGTTCTGCTGCCTCAGGACGTCTTGACGGCTCAGTCGCGATCGCTGCTGGAAGCGTGGAACTATAGCAAAGAGGACGTGCTGTTACATGTACTTCCCTTGCATCACATCCACGGCACCGTTAACGCGCTGCTTACGCCTCTCTTCGCTGGTAGCACTATCGAGTTCCAGTTTCCCTTTAACGCAACCGCTGTCTGGGATCGCCTGGCAGCTCCCTTCCTGCCGAATCCCGATCCAGCCAAGAAGCCCATTACCTTCCTTACCGTCGTCCCAACCATATATACGCGCCTGCTCGCATCGCATCCTACTCTCTCGCCCCAACTCCAAGCCGCGACCAAGACCGCCCTCCACCCGTCCAACATGCGTCTAAACATCTCAGGGTCCGCTGCCCTACCTACGCCGGTCAAGTCTGCATGGACGGAGCTCAGCGGAGGCAACGTGCTGCTAGAGCGATATGGCATGACCGAAGTAGGTATGGCGCTTTCGTGTGGACTAGATTTCACAGATCGCGTCGACGGCTCTGTAGGCTGGCCGCTTCCTTCAGTGCAAGCGCGTTTGGTAGACACCGAGACTGGCGAGATTATACAAGTGGGTGAAGAAGTCGATCCTGTGACAGAACGTGAACGCCAGGGTGAAATTCAACTGCGCGGTCCGACCATCTTCAGAGAGTACTGGAAGAACCCCGAAGCCACGTCTAAAGAGTTCACAGAGGACGCGGACGGACAAGGCAAATGGTTCAAGACTGGCGACGTCGCTGTCCGGAGGAATGTTGGCAGAGCGGGCAAGAGCGACCAAGCCTGGGCTAAAGGCCCTCTTTACTTTATCCATGGACGTAAATCAGCGGACATCATCAAGACTGGTGGCGAGAAGGTTTCTGCCTTGGAAATCGAACGCGAGATGCTATCCCTTCCCCAAGTCGACGAAGTTGCCGTCGTTGGCCTCCCATCAGAGGCTTGGGGTCAGAAAGTTGCTGCAGTAGTAGTGCTTTCTGAGCAAGGCAAGACCGCCGGCAAGGGTGGCAAAGCGTGGTCTGCATTGGATATGAGGCGGGCGCTGAAGGAAATACTCGCAAATTACAAAATCCCGCAAGAGATGAAGGTTGTGGACACGATCCCAAGGAACGCGATGGGCAAGATTAATAAGAAACAGCTTGTCAAGCAAATCTGGGGTGAGGCTTTGGAGGGAACGAAAGAGAACGGTGCGGTGCAGGTACCTAATGGAAGTGTATAGTTATGTGTATGTAGTAATTATGTGACATCTTCAACCACCACAAAACCGTCTAATCAGTTGAAGGTTAATTGAACCGTTATGCGCAAGACGGGTTAACACAATTGAATGTTCTTATGCATTTTTCATTCGCTCTTTAGCTGCATACTATGACGCTTGCCACTAGCTATGACGCTGCGCGTGGCTAGTGCCCAGCTGCAGGCTAAAATCGTGAACGCGTTGTTGCTCCTTCTACCATCAGTGTCGCGTTCTCACCATGGCCGACCCTGCGCCTCCACTCTCACCTTTTCTTGCACTCCCTCGCGAATTGCGAAACCTCATCTACTCATATGTGAAAGCTGAGGACGACCCTGTATGGCGTTTCACCAGGCTATTCGCTCCATGTTGCTTTCATTACCGTGTCCATAACGCGCCCAATCTCAGCTTGCTCCATACCCATCCTCGCTTGCGAGAAGAGTATCTTGAAGCCATCGAAAAGGATGGAATCTCTATGACAATTTCCGATGAAGATGTTCTTCAAAGCAATCTCGTTGTTGGTGCACTACCAGGTCAACGAATATCGCCAATACACCAAAGACTCCATACGTTGCCCTTGGACACACTGTTTGCCCGATTCGTCAAACATGTCACGATCCTCATTGAAACTGCTCCTGGAGATCCTGGTGAGTATGACGGAGTGAAAAAAGGGTGGACTAATACAGAACGTTTGATTTGCGTGCTGCTGCAGAGGGGCCCACATCTATCGACACTGCGGATTGGTATCCAGTGTCGTGCCACTACTCGACTGCAGCATCACAACAACACATATCCACGATTCGAAGCTGGCTATTTTTTGACCTCCCCACCACCCTGCTTTGAAGTGTTGCAACTTGTGCAGCGAGCCGAGGGGTACCGTCTGGAACAGGTGCAGCCATGGCCTGGTCAGCCTCGACCTCAGCATGGTCTCGTGAAGCATGGCTGCTATTTGTACATTAGGGGCGGCGCAAACAACGACTCTCACTTCTGGAAACCTTCCGACGTTCTTGATCATTTTAAGCTGCAACCTTACACGATTGGTAATTGGAACACACCGCTGCCGCCTTCGATCCTCGGGCATCAAATAAAGCAATGGAGAGAAAAGCGCGGTCACGAAGAAGCTGTAGTCTGGTTCTAGAGTCTCGTTAGGACTGACCATTACTCTCTTTTTGGATGACCGGAACATCAATTCGATCATGCCAGCTATCCGACGACTCGAAGTACATGAGCGCTTGGCAGCCTGCTTCCATCCTCAAAGCACAGCTTCACAATTGCCCTACCATCCTCAGAGCACATCTCCACAACTGCCCTACCATCCCTGTACCCGCAACTGAACAGGGACTCCAGTACACACCGATTCGCGTTCATCGCTTCGTGTACGACAAAAGCAACGAAGTGTATTCTCCGATTGGCTCACGATGCAGCTTACTTTACGCCCCGGCGTGTACCACACGAATCCTTATCTACCTCCACCTGTCATTCTCAACTCGTTTGTGTACTCTTGTGTTTCTTCGTCGGCATCATCGCTTGCCGTCAATATCATCGTAATCTTCGAACCACCTTCGCTCTCGAAAAATGGCCAACGACACTCTAGCGCCGCATCTCCTCACTATACCACGCGAACTTCGAAATAACGTATACACATACCTTTACCATGAGGTCAGTCTGTGGTGGGATTGGGGCAAAGGGCAAGACTGTCGCAAGGGTCACATCGTCAACCAAGTCCCTGTACGATTTCACAATGCACCCTGCAGCAATGTCATTCGCGCACATTCTCGATTATGCCACGAATACATCGAATCTGCGCCTATGAAAGGTCTCTCGGCGACGATTGAAGTGTATCCTTCGATATACACAAATGTGAGCACCGACAAAGATGTTGACCTTGGCGTTCTCTCGAAACGAGTGACTAGTGCCTTCAAAAACCTTCGAAACATCACAATTTTTCTCACTTATATCGACGCTTTATCAAGGAGCTATGTGCCTGGTGCTGAGATGTGGGCTAGTATCGAAAGACTCATCGGAGCAATCAAACATGAAGCTCCGCACTTGTCAAATGTTCGGGTGACATTCAAACACAACTCAGGTCCTGAACTGGCCCGCCCCGAACAACAGTGTGATACCTTCGCTACCCCTAATTTCCTACCTGGGCCACCAGACAGTCTGGTCGAGTTCCCGTTAGTACAGCGTGCAGAAGGACACCACATACTATGCCAAAGACGCGGATCATCAACTAGGAACACGGTACTCAAGTATGGCGCATATGTTTTCAGTTCGCCATATGCTAAACCCGCTTACATAACATCGAAAGAAATTGCGGAAAAGTGGAATGTTGGGTTTGATGGACCAGTATGGAGGGAGAAGCGAGGCAAGGAAGATGCAAAAGAGTGGTTTTAATCTTTGGTCTGCGACTTCTTGTCTATTGATACGAAGATTGAACAGGGACATAATGTAGCTTGGGCTCTTGCCAAAGAGCCCAAAGTGGGATGCTGTCGGCGCAGAACTGAATTCTGTGTGGTCTGTACGATCGCTAGCTGGTAATCTTTGTCTTCTAGGACATCATCTGCTATCATCTTGAACTCACGAGTCGCTTCCAAGGTCACGACTACATGCCATCGCTCTCACTCGTTGCTCTTCCCTAGCACTGAGGCGGTGTCGGCTACAGCGGTGTGGCTCTTGATAATCCTTCGAAGCACTTTGACGGCCACACTTTCGTCAACGGCTCAGAATATCTAGTGGCGTTGAAACATGCTGTATATCAGATTGCCGCCTTGATGTATGGTGTAGACCATGAGGAGACAAAGAGGTACGCTTAGAACGAAGATGAGATCGGTGCATGGTGGCTGCGAACGGAGTGTTCGGATGTCGTGCTTACTAGAGTCGATGCAGACAAGTGTTGGGACCGATGGAGTACCTTGAGAGGATGTATGGGGGGCAGACGCGAACATGGCGGATGGAGACGTAGGCTGAGTGTGAAGTGCTTGCGGTACAGCAAGGTCGGACAGCTTTACTTTCGGCGCCCAAAATCATTTCCCGATGGTTCAATCATCAGCCCCAGGTATTGAGACGCACTTTTGAGATCTTACCATTGGCTAGTTCGTAGTTCTCTACGGGTACATCTGTGGTATTCTGCTGGGAAGACATTATACTGTCACTTTGGGCACCCACAATCACCTGCTCGTTTGTCTTACCTGTTAGAGTAATTCTGTGCTTAGAGATCTGTGACATGATAATACTCAGCTCAAGTTCCTCCCTACTTCTTTCACTAGCCACGACAGGAGGTTCTGTCACTTCAACGCCATGTCACCGGCCGTCATTGCTACGGCTTCTGTTGTCAATCATGCCCAATGGCCTATAATTACATAAGTGAGATACGGCTTCGATGCGTAATGATGATGACCCACCTCACAGGTCTAGAGAGTTCATCGCGATGCTCCGCGCGAACACGCCCCACCTCCACATTACCCGGCTGAACGGTGTATATGAAGAGCAACATCAACGACTTGGCATTACCAGCCGGCAGTCATTTTTGGATCCTCTTCATATGCGCGTCGGATACATTGAAGCGAAGAGTCCTCAGCTGTTCTCCCGGAACGCGATGTGTACCTCATGATAGTTTGTGTTCCTTCAAGGTCTCTTACCACTCACAATCTCAACATTGAGAATTCTGCATCATCAAAGAGGACACAAGTCTTCGCGAAACTATGAAATCCCATCTCTTCCTTCTCCAAGCTGTCTTTGTAGAAGCAGCGATTCGCTTTGGATGTAGCAGCGTTTCCATCCAGCGCCTCGATCCACTTGTGGAGCCTGGTCGCGTACCTTCCTCTCATGTTAGTACCACTAAATACAATTGACGACAAGCTTACAGAATCTCGAAGGTACATCAGATCGTTGGTAAGCTAGATGTATTTTTGCATCTTAGAAATCTCCATTAACGCCTGCGCAGGTGGCAATGCTTTCAATGCTACGATGACTGGTGATATCGGCGAACAGGGAAGCTGTACGACATGCGCGTACACCGAAGGCAGGATATGATCATTCAAACCGTTGCAATCGTCAACCCTGACTTGTCTGTAGATTTTTCCAATTACTGGACAGCTGCGATGTACTTCAAACATCAAAACGGGTCGTATAAGCGCGTGCCCATCTACCCGAACGCTCAACTAGGTATGCTGACTCTACTCATGTCGATGCGTAGCCTGATTTTGTTTTATCCAGGATATGAAGGTCAAAATGCAGACCACATCAAGGGAGGTATGACGATATACTATACTCAAAAAGACTTCAACAGTTCCGACCTCGGGAATCCAGTGAGGGCTTTTCCTCCGGTAAGGAACACAGTCGTTCTATTTTCAAACAGATTTCTAACTGGGCTAAGGGCTTTCGTATGACTGTTGGCAATCCGTCGACGACCACAATCAACGGCACCAAGAAAGGTCTGGCATACACGTGCCTGCAAACCATCCTCACTAGAGGCTACGAGACTCCTGACTTCCCGAAAGAGCCATGTCCTGCCGGTATAATGGCTATTCAGGTAAGAGACGATCTTAGCAGATGTTGTAATCAGCTTACTGACCACAAGACAGTAAGTGTATCCAGTATCTTGATATGCCGCGCACTTCGAAGTTGCATGATTTTTGCCTAGAGAAACTCCCTCCTCTTCGCATAAGACTCACTAACCGCGTCTTTTTCGTTTAGCCACTTTCCCTCTTGCTGGAATGGAGTTGACCTTGACGCCCCCGACCACCAGTCCCATATGTTCTCTACCACACTGGGTGGTTTCCGCCCAGCTGATCCCTGCCCCGCTTCGCACCCCATCAAGATGCCGCAGCTAGCATACGAAACGATGTGGAATACGACCGCTTTCGCCGATATGTGGCCAACCGATGGTTCGCAGCCATTCGTATGGAGCTACTCCGATAGTAGAGGCTACGGCACTCATGCTGACTACGTGTTTGGATGGAAAGGAGACAGCTTGCAGCGGGTGATGAACGACAGCTGCATGTTCCATTACTGTGGAAGTCCAGGCATGCAAGGTGTGCTAAAAACACAGACTGTTGAAGAGATGAATGCTTGCGCGGTTGAAAGCTCCGTTGATGAAGATGTGGAGGGATGGCTGGATCATCTCCCCGGGTACGAGATGGAGGCTTGAGTCGGAGCTTGTTCGTAGCGCTTTGCCCTTACCTACATTTGATGGCTAGTTTTGAAAGATGATGTTTGAGCAGTTCTGAGCGTTTGTACATGCGAGGATACATTGTGTTCACTAGTGAAAGTAGCTCGAGCGACACGTCAAACTCAGTTCGGACGAGTTTGCTCCCGCATGTCCCTGGCTCAATGCCGCGCATCGCGCTCTTTCCTTCTCTGATCACTCCTCGACAACCCACGAACCCCATCAGACTCTGTCGAGCTTGTCGACATACATGACCTTTATGAGCCTTACTTGATACGTCATCATCATATGCTATGTCCCGTGTGTTCGCGTAGATTAACAGCAACATGCCTATCACTCGTACAGTCCGTAATTGGTGACTGCTGGTTAATATGACCATCATAAACACCGTCGTGACAAGTGCCGCCGGCAAATGACGAGCGGTCTCTATCATCATTTCGGACCTTTTCGTGTAGACTGTATCCGAAGCAACACCCTTACACGGCAGTAAAGAGCCGGGGCAGCAGTATCAAGCATATTGAACAGGATGCACACCGGTCTTGGCAGAGCATCTGGGCTACTGATGGTAGCGTATAGGCGGTTGACAGATACCGTTGCCAATGAGCTCCCCACACGAAAGGCTTCTCAAGGATCGATGGTTAATGAGACACAGGAATGAAGAATCACGCGCGCTTCCCCCAGAGCTCGGTAAATGACGACGACGGGCCCCAAATCTTAGCTCGCCAGAGCGATATAAAGTTGCGGATACTACACTACCTATTGTGGGCGATGTAAAGCATTTCCCAGTGCAAATTCGCCATCATGGTATCCTTCACCGTCCTCACAACTGCTTTGCTAGTCTCTCTTCCCACTGCCTTTGCAGCGCCTAGAGGTGTCACATCGCTCATTAATCACGAAACTGTAGGGAAGCAACTCGAAGCCCGTCAAGGAGGTTACTACTCTTTCTGGTCCGAGGGAGGCGGGTCATTCCGTTGCAGCCAACAAGGCGGCGGCAAGTACACGTGTAACTGGTCAGGCCAGGCCGGCGGTGGCTTCGTAGCTGGTACAGGCTTCAAGCCCGGAGGTTCGAGGTAAGATTGGCAAATAGATCTCGCAACTTTGAGGACTATACTGATAAACGATGCTAGGACCGTAAAATACGCAGGTACATACGATGCCAAAGGACCCGGTTACCTCGCCCTGTACGGTTGGACGCGCAATCCCCTCATCGAATACTACATCATCGAATCGTACGATATCCTTGCACCCGGTGAACCTTGGACGCGCAAAGGCAACTTCACTTTCGAAGAAGGTACCTACGAGCTCTACACCAGTCAGCGCGTGAACAAACCATCAATCGAAGGTACGCGTACCTTTACACAGTTCTGGTCAGTGAGAACAGAGAAGAGGGTTGGAGGTACTATCACTACGCAGAAGCATTTTGATGCATGGAGTAAGGCGGGAATGAGACTTGGTGGTCACGATTACATGATCCTTTGTACGGAAGGTTTCGCGAATGGGACCCTACTGCCGAGTGGAAGTAGTACCATCACGGTAAGCTAGTTAGTGGTGATTGCAGCTGCCGCGACTTGCAAGAAAGCTGGAGAGAAAACAAGTGTATCAAACATATACCCTTAAGGTGTAGTTGGTGACAGCCAATAGTAAGAGAATAAGTCAATACATACCGCATATCTTTAGGGCACACTACAATCAGGTGCAACCGTTAGGGAATCACTTGAAAATACTTGAGCCGAGGTAAAGCACATTGCTGCACTTGCTGTGACGTCAGGAACTGCATCAGAAAGGCAGTAGGTAATCGATCCAGGTTCCGATCACTGCTGCATATCACGAGTTTCCTTGCGGAAAGACCACAAGAAGAATAGCGGAAACTTAAGCTGCATGAAACTAGAGTTGAGGGGAGGAACGGCTGCCGAACACAGATACCCTTGCGCTACAACACTACGCATTGTTAATTCCCAAACAACGATCTTTACAGGTCAGACTTATTAGAAATGCACATGGAAAAATATGTGAGCTTTGCATGCTAATAGAGGAAACCACAATCTGTCTTGCAAAAATCTGTATGCATTTTGATGAATTCGACATGGATGACTGGCGCTAAGGCATGCGACCGGGCGTATACGCCTGTCAGCAACCATGCGTCATGGGTAGATAACAATAACAGATGAGGCTTCTGTAGTCCGTTCTGCAAAGCGTTCTCCGCCCGAAATATCTTCTTCAATTGTCGATTTCCTACTGGCGCCATGACAGGCACAGTTCTCATTACTGGCTCGAACGGCTCGCTGGCTCTGCCAGCAGTCAAGTACTTGTTGAAGGCGTACTCATCCTTCAATCTGGTTCTCACCGTCCGAGACGATTCTGAAAAAGACGTGAACTCAACAAAACTTCGTCTTCTTGTGGACCAACACCCTGATGTGCAAGTGTCTATACGGCAACTCGACCTCTCATCGCTGGAGAACGTCCGTATATTCAGCAAGGCGCTGCTTCTTGAGATTGAGAGTAAAAAGCTGCCACTCATCCGCACGATCATCTGTAACGCGATGACCTGGAACCTGGCCGGTGGACCTCAGTATTCCAAGGATGGCTACGAAATGTCGATTGCTGTAAATCACCTTGCGCACTTTTCTCTCTCGTGCGAGCTTCTCAGCGCTATGGATCCGGTGCATGGTCGCATCATCTTTTCAGGAAGTGGCGCGCATTGGCCGGAGAAAGCTAGTCTCTCCAAGGGATATCCAACTCGACTGCCAGAAAACCTAGAGCTACTGGTTCATCCCAAAGCAGACGAAGAAGGCGAGGAGATGGGACGAGGTTTCCAGAGATATGCTGTGAGCAAGCTGGTTCCTATTATGGTCATGTACGAACTCAATCGTCGTCTCAAGACCGTAAGTACCTCATTAAGATAACTCCAGACATACCCACGTTAACCGTCAATCTAGAAAAGGGACACTGAGTCCATCAGGGCAATAGCGGTTGATCCTCTCGATCTGATCAATTCGCGGGCGTTTCACCAGTCACATGTCCCACGAATTATCCAGATTGTGACTACAGTTGTGACTTGGATGCTGCCGTTGCTCAGTTACTTTGACCCTCGGTTGAAGACAGTCGAGCAGGCTGCGATCCCCTTTGTTGATGTGGCAGTATCAGATAAATTTGCAGGACAAGAGGGTTACTTTGAAGGAGACACAAAAGTCGAGAGCTCGCCGGACAGCTTGGACATAAAGATGCAACAGGCGCTGTGGCGCAAGAGCTTCGAGTGGTGTAGATTGAACAAGGAAGGTTTGATGGTTGGCGTATGAGGGGAAGGGTGAGCTAGTGGAATTGGGCGCTCTTTCGTGTTACGCGGAGTTCTCGCCGGAACGTCCGGGAGCTTCAATCGCTCAGCTTTCCCTCACATAGCTTCCATACCGAAGAAACTTTAGACCCTTCTGCTAAAAGCATCTCGAATCTATTCCCCTATCAAGGCAAGCTATATCGTTGTGTGCCGACACGCGGTGCTGGTCCATTCATGATTCAAGGCCTCCCTGTACTACTTACATCGGCCCGCAACATCCAACTCACACCAGTACCGCTCGAAGTGCCGCGAGAATGCGTGGCTCACATGCATAGGTGAGATGCGCAGGCCTTTTCCTCGTTCTCGTTTAGAAGCGCCGTTCAGCTCGTATCCCAATACATGAGGCCGACCCTCCACCTTCGACACCATGTCAAACGCTTACGCAGCCACTGCAGGGCGACATCATGCGCCAAATCACTTGTGGCACACTCAGGGTCTAGGTGCACGAGCGAACAGATCTACAAAGCCTGTCAGCGACACATTCACAGCCAAGTTTCTCGGTTGCAGCTTGGCGAAGCTTATTCCTTGATTTCGTGAGGCATTTGTTGGCGCCACAAAGCTTAGTGGAGCTTAGCCACGCAATCAGCCCATGCATCATGCAAGGGTCTGCATGCTTCAATGCAGACATGTTACGACGAACCCTGCTCATGAACCAATCAAACGACGGAACGAACGGCCGCGAACAAGCTGAGCCACCACAGCTGCGGCTGTTTCCATCTATCACGCCGTCCAGACTCGCGTCCGGGGCTGGCTCAAGAGATAGTAATGTCGGTGAGGCGGTGCACACAGGCCGCCGGACCAATCCTATGCCTGACAACTGGCAGACGTTGAAACATCGGTATGCATGCCTCAGGGTCAGGGCTCAATGTGTGTGACCAACGAGGGCGGATGACGAGGGTAAACAAAGCGCTATGACGGAAGCCGTATCTCTGAAGTCATTAACCTCGGGGAGTAGACCAGCCCTGCTGTTTCGTACCGGAGTTGATATAAAGAGCCATAGACGTCTGCGACCAATTCCCTTCATCTTCCACTGCACCTTGAATCGCCCGTCTGAAACAATTACATCACACATACACCCGTCGCCGCCAGACTCCAGAGCTCTCAGTTCTTGTTCTCCAAGTTCAAAACAGCTGCTTCGGTAGGTATTCTACGCTTGCTGCTAGCTACGCAACTAACACTCTGTATAGCACTACTTTCCGACAAACACCATCACGATGCCTGCCAGTGTTGCCTCCTCCGTCTCGACTATCATCAAGCCATCACCAGCCCCGAAGTGCGGTGAGTCGTGCGATTGCTGTGGTTGTGACGAGTCCTGCTGGTGCACCGTCATGTAAACTGGAGGACAATTTATACCCGATACGAACATCACGATCACCACCTTGGAGGTTAACCGAGCACTATCAGTAAAGGGCAGTTTCAGTAGGCAGTCTTAACCAAATCCTTCAAATATACCCGCCGCTACCACCTCCTGGCCTAAACAAAACTATGATGCACTCAAATCATTCTTGCATTGGTGTTTTTACCAATTTTGTCTAGACACCTTCCCATCTGACTATAAGTTTTTTCATATCCTCGTCCCGTTATCAACTGGATGGTAACAGTCGGGTGACTGTGGTTCGCTTGAGCACCGGCGTACGCAAAAGTGACGTAATTCCTCTATCACAAAACCGTACCTGGTAAATATCACAGACATGAAAACAGACCCATTAGCCCTAGAATCTCTTGCAAACTTACAGCTTCTCAGTCTCCAAACGCTCAAGTCGCCTCCTAAGTTACTCAAATAGCATAGGCAAACGTTCAAGATGCCTCCGTATGTTGCCCGCAATGCTCTCCTACGAACCTCACAGGCGCTCTCGCGTCTATCAAAACCGGCACTTCGATTCGCTCACACGCAGCGCAGGACTTTGCCCGACTTCTCGCTTGAAGGCAAGGTAGCTGTCGGTAAGCAATATGGAGACGGTCTCTTTGCAAACCATGCTAATCTCGTTTAGTGACCGGGTGAGTGGTCTTTGCCGTCTCTTGAGAGACTACAGAGCACGGCTGAGACGAAGCTAAAGTATTACATAGTGCTTCTCAAGGCCTCGGACAACAGATCCTCGCCGCTTTCGCCCTCTCAGGCGCTCATGGAGCCATAGTGGATCTCAAACAAGAAGGCGCCGACAAATCTGCCAAGGCTCTGATCGAGGAGGCTGAGACTCAGGGCCTACCTCCGCCAAAGGTGCATGGTTACGAGTGCGACACTTCTTCCGAAGAAGGTGTAAAGTCTACTTGGGACAAGATCATCCAAGAGTTCGGCACAGTCGACATCCTCGTCACTAACGCTGGGATCACTGGCGGCGCACCAGCAGAAGACTACCCTTTCGAGGACTTCAAGCGCATGATTGACGTCAATCTGACCGGAACCTTCCTCTTCTCGCGCACAGCAGGGAAGTGGTGGATCGAAAACCAAGTCGACGGCCGCATCCTAATCGTCTCATCTATGTCTGGTTCTATCGTGAACCGCCCCCAAAAGCAATCAGCATACAACGCTTCCAAGGCTGCATCCGCCCATCTCATGAAATCCCTGGCATCTGAATGGGCACCTCATGGTATCCGCGTCAACGCGCTAAGCCCGGGGTATATCCAGACAGAGGCAAACGAGGGCGAAGAGATGGAGAAATTGAGTAAAGAATGGCTGAAGGATATACCGATGAAGAGAATTGCCAAGCCTGAAGAATTTCGGGGTGCGGCGGTTTGGCTGGTCAGTGATGCTAGTAGCTACGTTACGGGCAGCGAGATTATCGTGGATGGTGGATATACAATCTGGTGAGGATACTTCCAATATGGTTTTGTACGAAGAAATTTGAAAGTAGCTATTGATGTACGGTGTTTGATACCATCTCGACGACCGACATGCTATTGGGGCTCTGCTCATTTCCGTACGACCCACTGCGGTAAATTACTCGTTCTGTACTTCTCGTTGTCATATTGCACCGCTACTGGTGCAGCCGGCGCGGAAACTGGCGTATCCTCGGAGTCACTGACACCCGATTTGCCCTTTGTCATATTTTTGTCCCTCTTCAAGCCCAAGACGATGGCTCCAACAATGGCCAGAGCACCGGCTATACTGCCGATGACGGTACCTGCGATTACACCGGGACTGGTGCCGCGCTTGCCACCATCGTTGGCTTGCGGGTTACTTTCGATTGACATCTTGGGTTCGAATGAACTCGTCGTACTGCTCAAGATGCTCGTAGATGCTGCTTCTGTGCTCGTTGCTGTCAAAGAGTACGATGGCGACGATATACCCTCTGACGGAGACATGCTTCTGCATCATGCGCCGCGATGCATTGCGTACAAGTCACTTTACCTGTCGGTCTCCAGAGCCATTACCAAGGAACAAAAGGAAAGCAAAATATGCGACAACCAAAAAAAGCGAAGTACCATGTAGACTATATGGTTCAGTGTACATGTTCGTTGAACATTTATCTCTATATACACAATCCGTCCGTCGGCTCTCGGTTTTCTCAGCAGTATTTCTGTTTCGTTGCCCAGTCACACATAACTTTTCCAACACAGCTGCAACAAGCACACACCTATCAAACACCGCTCTCGTTAGCTTCGCATTCTTTGTCACCAACCGTACTCATTTTTACCTTTTTTTGCTTCACTGCATTGTCATTTCCATCTATGCATGTCAAGGTCTGCGCGTTCCATCGAAACTTGTTGTAGCACGCGTTTGCGTTGATGACAGCGGCGCAATCATCGCTTCGCGCGACTTCGGCAGTGCACTCTGGATATGTTTGGGCGGCAACCGAGGTGACAAAAGACATCAAAGCGGTGATAATCAACTTCATGATGGGTTTGTGATGATTAAACTCTCGCTGTGCAAAAACTGTTGATGGATGGTATTGCTCTGCTCTGCTTGATGATGCGAGTAAAGCTAACTGATACCTAGGAGCGCGGACTCATATATCCGATCGCAGGCTGCGCTGAATGATCATAGTACTATATTCTGTAACTTCATACACCCGATGGTACCTTGAATACACAGAGGTCATCGTCATAGACATGGTCAGATGCACACTTGTAGATAGTCGGGCGGATAGTCCCGAGTCTTCCATACTTTCGCTCTTCATCCCAGACCAAGCCCGGAATGCATGCTTCACAAATATCTTTCCATTCGAAGGCTTCTGATGAACATGTTCGCTCATGCGGAGACGTTGTTCAATTCTCCTTGGCAGGCGAGCGCGCATTCGCTGCGCGATATTAGCTTACATTACTCTGGCATTCGGCTCTTCACATCAGCCCTCATGATGACGGCAGTTTTCGATATCTTCCTCATTGAGACACTGCGTTTGTGCTATCTATGAAAGATGAAGTACGGAATCCGCTGCAATATCACTCAGAGAGATCATCGCCAGCACCAACACACAGAAGTAAACAGGGTGCAAACACCATGAGGCTACAACCCATCATCAGTGCCTTTGGGTTGCTTGCTAGCGTAAATGCAGGACTGTTACGCTTTGGATGCGCACAGTTGACCGTTCAGCGACTCGACCCATTGGTCAACCCAGGAGCTAATCCGTCGCCACATCTTCATCAGATCATCGGAGGTGTAAGAAACCCCTACGGCGAGACATATGCACAGTTGTTGATAAAACCAGAACTCATTCAACGTGACGATGGACCCTACCAAAGGTCACGATCTAGCGGCGCAGTCAACTTGCACTACCTGCGAGTTTACCGAAGACCTAAGTCAGTGTTACATCGCCTTTTCCGATTTGACCCAACGCTGATGAAATACTTATAGGCAACTATTGGACCGCAGTAGTGTACTTTAAAGCAAAAAACGGTACTTTCAAACGCGTCCCTCAACGAGCGCAACAAGGCATGGAGGGTACAAATGGCGGCATGGTACATACCTTTCCCCATGATCATGTTACTCGCTGTCTAAAATTCATCTAGGTCGTATATTACATGACGGACGCCCTCTTCAGCACTTCGCAAACTACAAAAGTAACAGCTTTCAAGCCAGGTTTCCGCATGCTAATTGGCGATGTCTCGTACCGTACACGCGAAGCAGCTCGCGACTTTCGCCAATTAACCTATATATGTATGCAGAATGAGGGTACTCGGGAGCCGGAAACGCTCGAGTTTCCTAAGCAGCCGTGCCCAGCGGGTATCATGATCAATCACAGATTTCCAACCGTTGAGTATACACTAAGAAGGCGTGTTTGGCAGATTTATTGACTTCCTACAGTGCTGGGATGGTGTAAACCTCGATTCACCAAACCACCGTGAGCACGTCTCATACCCAGCAACCGGCACATTCGAGAATGGCGGTGCATGTCCATCAACGCACCCCATTCGTATTCCTCAAATCCTGCTTGAGACTGTCTGGGACACGAAGCAGTTCAACAACAAGGCAGACTGGCCCACTGACGGCAGTCAGCCATTTTTGTGGTCTAGTGGCGATGCGACCGGGTTTTCGACCCATGCGGACTACCTCTTCGGCTGGAAGGATAACTCGCTACAGAAAGCCATGGATGGGAACAACTACGTGTCAGCTCCAACGCTTAAGAAGCAGAACATTGCTACACAAAACAGGTGTAATGTCAAGGACATGGTCGGCGAGAATTTTGATGGCTGGCTCACAGCATTGCCGGGTGGTATGCAGGTGAATTGAAGGGCGGTTTCCTGAACGTTAATCTTGTGTTGTTGAACTGTCACACCCCTGGGGTGGCGACAACCACGATCAATGCGTTCATTTCACTCGTGGAACTCTTAGCGTATCCATTGGAATGTAGAGGAACGCAGCAATAAATAGGATCTCACCGTCCATTTGAGCTCTGCATCCGTAGCAAGCGGATCGACTCTTTCGTTTAGCGTGGTACATA
>Ga0058698_10000375_pt1 | contig 25721 bp, 17 predicted proteins | sample AgamicAsSfe_FD_67288 | JGI IMG/M metagenome (GOLD analysis project Ga0058698, IMG submission 67288) | Agave microbial communities from Guanajuato, Mexico - As.Sf.e | ecosystem: Host-associated > Plants > Phyllosphere > Phylloplane/Leaf | place: Guanajuato, Mexico | collected 2012-05-30
AGTGGGAAGTCGTGGTGTTGTGGGGAGAGCCGCGGGAATCAATGGAGATGGAGTTGCTGGTTGGGCGCGGTCGAGTCGTTGTTGGCGGGCGGCAGTGCCACAATGACGACGCTACAAGACCCCGGCCGCGCTTTCTGGTGGCTGAGCAACAACGATTCCGATTCTGACCCAACCGTCCAACTTCAATGTTTTCACTTCGACCGCTGCAGCGTGCAGCGCCCTCGCCTTTCCGTATATGCTCGACTTGTCTGCGCAAGTACTCCGTCACTCCACCACGGCGACATGATGCCAGTGACAGACAGAAGAAGGTGATATTCTCCGGAATCCAGCCCACCGGAGTACCACATCTAGGAAACTATCTCGGCGCACTGCGACAGTGGGTGAGGCTTCAAGATGAAGCATCTCCGGACACCACACTTCTGTTCTCCATAGTCGATCTGCACGCCGTCACGATAAAACAGGACCCCAGTGAATTGGCAAGATGGCGAAAAGAGATGCTGGCTAGTCTGCTAGCAGTGGGACTCGATCCTAAGAGATGCATCATATTTGCGCAAAGCAGCGTGAAGCAGCATGCCGAACTCATGTGGATTCTCAGCTGTGGTGCAAGCATGGGCTACCTGGGACGGATGACCCAGTGGAAGGTATGCGACAGCAGAAAACAGGCTTGGAGAGGCGTAATATTAATACCGTCTTTAGAGCAAACTCTCCCTCCCAGCTAATGCCTCCCCACTCGACCCCTCAAACAACAAAGACGCCCTGAAACTTGGTCTTTTCTCTTATCCCGTCCTCCAAGCCGCTGATATCCTCCTCTACAACACCACCCATGTCCCAGTCGGCGAAGACCAAGCCCAGCACCTAGAGTTCACGCGGGAGCTAGCTGTTGGATTCAATCACGTTTACTCAGAGTCACGACCTCTGTTGACCGTTCCGCAAACCCTTCTCAGTCCTGCCAAACGAGTCATGAGCTTGACTGAACCAACAAAAAAGATGAGCAAGAGCGATCCGAAGCCAAAGAGTCGCATCATGATAACAGACTCAAAAGAGCAAATACACGCAAAGCTGAAGACAGCATTGACAGACTCAATTGAAGGAGTCAGCTATGATCGTGAAAGCAGACCTGGTGTGTCAAATCTGATAGATCTTATGTATCATTTTGATGACTCTCTCGCTGCATCACCCGAAGACCTGGCAAATGACTTGAAGGATCTGAGTATGCGGGCGCTGAAAGAAAAGGTCGCTGATACCGTTGACATGGGCATCAGCGATATAAGGCAACGATATCATGGATTGATGAGCGGAGATCAGAAGGAACTAGTGCAGTGTGCGGAAGAAGGCGCGCGAAAAGCAGAGGAAATTGCCGAAAGCACCATGCAGAGGGTGAGAAAAGCTATGGGCATGGCATGGTAGCACACTCATGAACGTAGTTACGCTATGTCCTCATTGCACGCTAATAAGTTATACCATCTGTCGGTCCATTTAGACCTAGACACCACCCCTGTCTTACGTTCACATCAAGTACCAGGCGTGACATCTAGAGTTCTAGTAAATCTTGAGTTCTGATGCCGGCCAAATCGTCAGAGCTGGCCAACTGGTTGAAGGAGAACCCAGTAGCCGCGCCCCTAGGCCCTGTACTTCTGAAGAAATGTTGGAAAGTAAGGGATATGGTCGGAGGAGTTGGTTCATAGAGGATTGTTGCATGGCGCATGTATATCATGAGTCTTGACACGTCGTCCTTGTTGGCCTAGAATTGTAATCCATGCATTTCAAAGTCTACGTCCATTCACATGCAGCCCCTGCGCCGCAAGTCGCAAACCTAAAGTAGTCATGCCTCGTGTAATAGAAAAATGACCTGAGAACTCCCTTCCCATGCAATGCAAATGCCATTGTAATAGTGACGAAGCCGTAGGCAGAAAAGCCCGTCGCAAGTATAAAACCATCAATCCAATACCAGAACCGAACGCCGCGCTTACAATGAAGATGTGGAAGAAAACCGAGGAATCGAAAGATGGAGAAGGTGGTGTGAGGCTGATGCGGATGAACTAATGCGCATACGTCCACCATGTCGTGTAACTGGGGTGTGGGTTCGGGCCAGAGGATGCCGATGCAGACACGATAGTGCCATAGTCAGGACCCGAATGCTCGGATAAGAGTGCCCCACCCCTTAGTGACCCCTTCATGCGGGCCAGAGACGCGCACATGATGAGGGGTTCGGATTTGCAGTCCATGGGCAACGTCTAGCGCTTCATGGGGGTGTCTGCGTCCTCTTCTTCCGCATCGTCGTCATCAGCCTCGAAGTCGGAGTCCATTTCTTGGTCCTCGTCCAGGTCGCTCTCGCTGCCGCCAAAGTCCAAGCTCTCGGCGTCGCTGTCTTCCCAGCTCATGTCGAATTGGCCCTCATCCTTCTCTTGCTTCCATGCTGTTTCTTGGGTTGGCATGACAAAGTCCTTGGGAATATCCGCCTTTGAGAGCTCGAGATCCTTCTTCACCATCTCCTTGTACTCCGCAGGCTTGTTACGCAACATGACCCCAGCATCGACGTTGGCGGGAGAGGAAACCTCAGCATCGTCCAGTAGGGAGAGGATAGATATCAGGACCGTCTCGACACGCTGTACGGGTGACCAACGCTCGGCAGCAGTCTCGCCGGACATCTCGTCATCGCCGGGAGCGTGGAGGATGGAGATACATAGCCGTCCATCGGGGTAGATGTTTGGGTGGTAGAGCGGGCGGATGAATTTGAAATCTGATCAGCCGTTAGTTTCTTCCCTGCGCTTCGCGACTCTTTCCATCCCTGGAACGTCGTATTGGTAGTGACGTACCTGGCGGGCTATGCGGGTAGTTGCGCGGGAAAGACATCTTAGCCTTGAAGTAGCCGCCATAGTACATGGACTCTTCGTTCATGACGATGAGGGCGACACTCCACTCGAAGACATTCTCGTTGATGAGCTGTGACGTGGTTAGCTCGGTGCTCCTGCATCGCCACTCTGACTCTGACTCTCGACGGAATGTCACCGGGACTTACTTCGATATTAGTCCACTTCTCCTTGCTCAGCTGCTTGAACTCATTCATGAGTATCCGCTGCGCCGTTTCCGCCATTTCGCTTTGTCGGTCGGGGGTTCTCGCTGAAGTGTGTGGTGTTGGTGGTGTTGCAGGAACAGTACAGTATCGGCGGAGGCAATCGGTCGAGTTGATTTATACGAGTAAAAGAGAGAATCTGGTGTGCAGGGAGCGTCTTGGCGAAATGTGTGAGGAGTGAGAGAGAGGCGGGAGGGTGAGAGTTTGTACTTAAGGGAGTCGGTCGGCTGAGGCGCTGCATGATCGAATGCTCTCGCCGAAGCAAGGATCACTTAGTCCGCCCCTCGGAAAGAGCCTAAGTCACCGCTTCCGAACTTGCGGACAACGAGTGGAACCTTGGCCGTGGTACTCACTCATTGTCTGCAGCGATTCACCGTCACCATGTCCCTTTGTTCGTCGGCAGAGTTGCTGTTAAAGCACCAAAGGTTGGTGGGCGTTCTGTCTTTGGCAACCTCGCCATCGTTGCTTCCGACCTCGGAACGAATAGGAACAGTACGGAACGTCACCGGCGATGCGTTCCAAGGTCGCTTTGCTCGCGTGATAGCGAAGAGATATGGCTTATCTATCATCACCCGCATCGTCACCCATGGACATATCCTGGAGTGTCATGTGAGTGTGCCCATGCAACCCTTTGCCTTAATATAGGCTACTGATGTTGCACTATTTCACAAATATAAACGTGCACACAGTCGACCTGAAACAGCAATGTGCAGTAGTCTTTTGCTAGGTCTATCGGTAGAAACCAATCGCTTCGACCAACATCTACGTGGCTCACCATGCCGGTGCGCGAGTGTCGTCATTCCAGGCTTGCTTGTTTCTTACACGACTCTAGGTCTGCATATTCTCACGTTTTTGACATTGTTTTTGCATCTAATGGTAATCGTGACTAATGGCAAACAACCAGGCATGTAGTGGTCTTGCGTTTAACAACAATACTTTTCTATTCTAGAGTGTACATCTAAAACCGACGTGATCGTGTATGACATGACCCAGGATTACGACAACCCCCCAGTACACCAGCGCTGGCGTTAATACATGTGCTAAACGAAAAACCGATAATACTAAACATAAGAAAGACAAACAATGAAAGCATAGTCAGGACGATAAAACAAAAAAAATTCAATCAGATGTAACGCATCTTCTTCGCAACTCCCAAGCAGACCGAAACAAAGAGGCAGATGACACCGATAATGCCAAAGAACCACGCAAGGCTGCCGTCCTGACCCGGAACCTTGACGTTCATACCAAAGAGACCGCAGATTAAGTTGAGCGGAACAAGGATTGTGGCAATGACCGTAACCTTCTGAAGTGTAGCGTTACTGTCATTTCCTTGGATGACTTGGTCAACGGAGATTTGCGCGAGGTAGTTGGAGTGCGCGCGGCTGAGCATCTTCTCGAAGTGAGCCAAGTTGGACATCATAGTGACGACGTGGTCCTGGATATCGCTGAGGTACATGCCCACGTCACCCCGAGGAGCAACGCTGTACGACTCGTTGCAACGTTTGGCGAAGCCCTTGATGACATCTGCCTTGCCACCCAAGAGACGCAGGAGCTGCATGACACGCTTGCGGCAGTCGCCAATCGATCGAAGAATGGCGCGTGAGTCTTCAATGCGTGCAGTGAAGACTTGGTCCTCAATTGCATCAGCTTCATCTTCGATGCCTCGAATGACAGGTGCAAAGCTATCGACAATGTCGTCAATAAGGGCGTAGCAGATCCAGTCGGCATTCAAATTGATGTAGTCGCGAAGACGGCTGATACGCTTGCGCACGTTGAGCGTGTGCGGGCTTTCGCAGAAGGTGAATGTCAGGATACCCTCCTTGAAGACGACAGCATAGAAGTTAACGGGCTCCAGATATTCCTCCGACTCCTTGTCGGCTTGGAAGAAAGAGCGGAACGAGACAAAGTAGTATTGGTGAAACAGCTCTACCTTCTCACGCGGCTCTTGAATGCAAATATCCTCGCGAGTGAGAGGATGCACTCCGAAAGCCTTGGAAATGGCAAACACTTCCTCTTCTGTGGGGTTGACCATATCGAGCCACCAGACGCCGCCGTCTGATGGTGTGTCAAACAGATCACGGAAGCGTTCGCCAGGCATAAGTAGTCCGCCCAGTTCGGCAGCATGAATCGTGTCGTCCAATTCGGACGAGAAGAACGTCCAGCGGTTCGTCTTTACTTCCGGAGTTTGCTTCTCTGCGAAAACGTGGGAGAGACCTTCTTCGGCAAGCTTCTCTTGAACCGCAGGGTCTGCATTCTTCAGACTCAAGACGTCGCTGTCGGTCTTGGGTGTTCCTGACTGGCTTGACTTGGGGCGAAGGTCGGAGAAGACCTTGGGCTTTGCAGAAAGATTAGACGCTGCGCTCGCTTTGTGACGGAGAGGCTGGCCAATAGGTGTCTTGTCGTGAGCCTCTGCAACAAATTCCTCCAGCTCTTCGTAGTCGAATCTGGTAGTCTTGCCTGTATCCTCGGATACAGGGAAGCAGACATCTTCTTGTGCTGAACTGTGCGCAGACGCGACTTCGATGTCGTTTGGCAGATCAGGGCGCTCGTCGCTAAGGGTTGGTCGGCGCGCGGTGCCACGAGAAAGCGTCCGGTTCAATCCAAGCTCAAGCTCGGAACCTGCGTGGCTCTGGAGAGTGTTGGCACGGTCGCGGCGCCGAGGACCAGCGAATGCGTCGACAGAGTTGGGAGGAGAGACGGACCGCGAAGTCGTCGAAGAAGCCCTGCTCCTAGTCAGGCGCTCGATTGCCGGGTCGCGCGGACGCCTGAATGTCTCTCGACGGGCTTGAGGGCTGTGTGCTAGAGAGCCGCGGCGAATGTAGGCGTCGGGAGCCAAGTGTTGGTCGTCATCGACTACGGCGCTTTCGAAATCGCGTCGAGTAATGTCTGCCTCAAGGGCTTCGTTGACTTGAAGAAGTATGTTGGGTCGGTCTTGGCCCTGGACGCTTGCGAAAGTTGGTCGGCGCGAGCGAGGAGGCGACGAAGCATCGGCTCGTGGAAGAGATGCAGGCTGGTGGCGGTGGTCGTCGAGGTCAGACACCGGGGTGCTGAACCTCGTCTGGGTCTCGGATCTCGGAGTGTCAGTCATATTGGCGACTCAGGCGGCGATGAGCTTGACTCCGAATCAGATGTCGTGTGCTTTGGTTAAGCCAGATTGGTGATGTGTTGGGCGACTTCTTGCAGCGCAAGAACCACAGAAGCGGGCGAGTCGCTTGTGAGCGCTCACCTCTAAGGCGCGCTCAACTTGACGATGGCTTCGCGTAGGGTCGTCCCCTACACTAAGCCGATGGAAGACAGAGTCCGGTAGCCAGACTTCCACACCCTCTGTGGGAATAGGAAGAGTTGTAAAGACGGTGATGCAGTAGCGAATGTGTAGTGTTTGTCGTTAGACCCAGTTATGGTGGCTTGTGGTCGCCTCCGTATACCCAGGCTTTTGTGCCGAGCAAGGGGCGGATGAAGGAAAGCTTGTCGAGGTAGAGTCCCGCCAACTTGGTGGTTTGTATGGATATGGACGCCGTAGCGTCAGAAGGTGCGGTGTAAGGGGATGATTGCAAAAACAAAGACCCCTTGAGCGATCAGTCGCGGTGGTGGATGGCGGTCCACGGGGATAAGTGCCGGACAGATGGAGGGTGCGCGATTGCGACTGCTGATGGTCTGTATCGTGAGGCGGTTGAAAGTCGATGGGAGGTGCAGTGGGTGGGAGTCCAGGCGGACGGTGGGAATGTTGTTTGAGGGACGGTGCGGGACTCAAATACGGGCGGTTGAGCGATGGGTCAAGGAAAAAGCTTGTGCAGACGGAGCCTACTGGCCCAAGCTGATTGGGCAGAAGCGCTCCCAGACGTGCATGTGACGCGTCCAGAACTCAGCCGTTGTGGGGAGTTCGCGAGTGAAACTGCTGCCGTCGATTCCGCGGCCTAATTATTCTTGGTTCTTGCCCTTCGTGCTGGGAACCAGGTACCACATCGTCGCTGCGTCAGTCTTGGGCGTGAATCCATGAGGCGTTCTTAGTAAGGTTTAGTGCGGCTACGGACCCCTGCGTTCCCAGGTTGCCTGTGTGGCTCGTGAACATGCCACCTCTCCAAGACAGTTAGGCCGGACTCTGCGTAACAGACAGTCCCCAGTAATAGCCGGTACCTGCACTGCACTCGCCCTGGGTCGCAACACCACGGACACATATCCCAAACCAGCATATCCAACCAGCATGGCAGACCAGTTATTAGAGCAAGCGCGCGACGCGTTCGAGGGCCAGATTGTACGCGGCAGCAACGCTACTGCGTTACTATACACATTGGCTAACACGAACAGGACTTCGAGGGCCAGAGGCTTGCAGAGATGCTGAGTACCGTTCTGCTCGGAGCGGCTGGTGTATGGCATCCCTCTATCTAAGACGCGGTTCAAGAGGCTAACTGGTGTAGATCATTGCATTCATCGTTGGCTTCCTGCAGCAGGACATTCGACTAGCACTCTACATTGGCCTCGCCGGCTCCGCCCTCACATTCCTCGTTGTCGTACCCCCGTGGCCGTTCTACAACAAGAACCCCGAAGACTGGCTCCCACCGTACAACTCAACGCCACAGTACAACATCGACGTGGACGGGCAGAAAATCGGATAGCTGGCTGGTCGCATGTAGCAAGAGAAGGAGGAAATGCATGCTCAGAACACAATTCATGATCGTAATGGAATCTGATTCGATGATGATGACCGCCTATGCTGCTACTTGGTGCTCTCATAGCCCTTTTGTGAAGGCCCTACTAACGCCGGACGACCGAATGAAACCAAGACCCATGTTTGTTCCTGTTGAAACCCATCTCTCTACAGCTTTCGCCAGCGCTTATCGACCATACTTCTGGAACTCCCAGTCTCGGTTGTCTAGCGGGCACACTTGGCGGGTCTTGAGCCATCGTGAAATGCAGTGGAAGTGGAAGGCGTGCTGTCATGTGTTAGTATGAACCACAGAAGCCTTGTCGCGGAACGTACGTTGCAGATGCCCCAGGCGACTGTGCATTCCTCGCTGGTGGCAGAGGCTTGGTTGGCCTGGCATTCGATGCAGAGGTCCATGATGTGGTTACGGCAAATGGCGCAGTTGTCGACGACGATATCCCAAGCCCAGAGAGCGACTGCGTTCCACTAAGTAATGTTAGCTTTGACCATCCTGTGTTGTCGTCTGTCGTGTAATGCCTACCTTCTTGACCTCAAACCGTTTCTTGTCGCCCTCTCCAGCAGCACTGGCCTTGCCCGTCTTGGTCTTCGCCGGGGGCGCATCTGCCATGTCGACGTCCGCCATTGGTGTCTGGTGTATTGGTGTAGCGGGGGTTGCGGGGACTTGGTTGAAGTTGAAGCTCGCGAGGTGGAGCGAGAGCGGTCGTGGGCGGTGAGCAGGTTGTGGCGTTCGAAGAAGTACTTCTCACGGCTTCCAGAACAATGTCGAGTGGCGAAGTGCTGTTAAGGTGGTGCCAGTGTGTCTACAAGGTGAAGGCGCAGTGTGCAGGCGTCAGGCTCCAGCTGCGAGCTCCAAATTGCCAAGACCGGCCCCGTTGACCAACTCTGGGACGACGTAACGGATGAACGAGAATACCGATTATTTCGCTAAACGTCCAAAATCTTTCCAGACGAACAAACGTCGAAACCCCAACAGTTGTCACGATCCCGAGACCGGCGTCCAACAAACTTCCGCTTCCATCATACCCAAGGTGCCAACCACTCAGCCCTACGTCGCCGCAATCGTCAGTGCGCCTTGCCGAGATCAGCCTTGTTTGATCACAGCCACCTCCGCGCCGTTCACCGTCGATGCGACCGACTCTGCTCACGACACCCTCACTCTTCGCCCTAATTCACCCGACGGCGCGTGCCTATCTATACCCCGCGAATCTGGATATGACCACTTCAACATCTAACCCTTACCCAATCCTACCTTATCAGACACAGACAAAGACACAGACCGCGTCATCGCCCACCTTCCAACCCACTTGCATATCACGAACCAAGAGCGTCCGCCTGCGCCCCTCTAGATAACTTGCACTCACCCCATAGCAATACACTACAACTAGCGCCTCACATGTCGACGGCACAGACTACTGCCTCTCCACGCGCTCCTCGGGGCAAGCCGCAGAGCCCAGCTCAGGCACCGCACACCAACCAGGGCCGACAGTCGCAACGGAAACCGCGAGGCAACCGCGCACACAATGGCTACAACCAGAATCACCACAATGGAGCAGGAGCCTCCCCGAGCAAGATGCCCGCTGAACTTGCCCACGCGGAAGGCGCGGCCTACTCGGGTGAGGACGCGCAGCTACCCTCGGGACCGCGCAACATGAGAAAGCCCAACCAGTCTCACCCGTCCATCGACCGCGTCTTCTCTCCTCCAGAATCAGAGCCCGTTCCGATCAACCCGTCTGCTACTCCGGCCAAGGTCCAGGCTGCCTACGCTGGACCTACTTTTCATGCCTCTCCTGCGCCTTCTGCTCTGCCTATACCCAAGTTTCTTTCTCGTTCTGTGCCGGCCAAGACACGTGCTGGTCCTCCAACACCTCCGCCCGAAGATAGTTCTGATTCTGCTTCTCCAAGTCCTTCTGCTTCTCCTTCTCGTGCCCCGGTGGCCGTTCCCCCTCGTGATGAACAGTCCCCACTGGATCTGCTTTTCAAGGCCGATGCAGCGGAGAGAGCCAAAGGCAACCATGGACGCCCATTATCGTACGGAGCTCTCAACCCAGTGGATGCAGCCAGACCGCAGCACTTCAAGCATGATTCTTACCATTCCACGAACGGCGTTTTCCCCATAGAGCTCGATGGTGAAAGCAAACACGCGCACATGTCTCCTCCCCCTGTAGCATCACCAGCCTCGCACCGCTCCGTTACAGATCCCAACCAGGTCCCACAATTAAAGGACATGCAACAGCAGGGCAACGGCAATGACGTTATGCAAGACCTATTCAATCGGCTTTCAATGTCGCAGAAAAAACCTTCTGCAACACCGCCTCGTCCAGATGCTCAAGGACCGCAAGGCTTTTCAGGCCAAACACCGTCACCTTTCCATGGAGGCCAGCATCCTGCCCAGAATGCATCAGGGCCCACCACACCGCAGACACAGCCACCGAACCAAGACTCTGACTTTTTCTATGGCAACCGAAACCTCTCCCCATTATTCAAAGCAGCGAAGGGCGATTCAGCAAAGAAACGCAACTCTGGTCTTCGCACTGAGATCTCGGCTGAGTCTCCTATGGTTGGACAAGGCGATTTCCAGGGTTTTCCTTCTGTTCCTCCAGCTCAAATGATGGATCCCAACGCTTTCTCTCGAATCCAACCAGGAAACGGCAATGGAGGCCACCCCAATGCGCCTCGTTCATCAACACCTTTTGTGCAACACTATCAGCAGAGCCCTAACAACCGCAGGAGGACCCCGGGTCGACAGCCACACCAACCTCGCCCAGATTCCAATCAGACGAGAGGCAACATGCCTGGACCTGGCAAAACTGCCGCCAACGGCCCTCCAGCGTCTGCCGCGAAGCCTCTTACAAGCATGATGTCCTTTGTCCCTTCCTCGGTCGCAGCCAAACAACGCAAGACATCAGCACCTGCCGCTACCGCTTCACCAATGAAAACCTCTACCCCTTCCGATACGTTGTCCCTGGAGCAGGATCTTAAACGTCTGCTTAATCTCAATCCGGCTGGCGAGTCCAGCGTCAGGTAGCCTGTCGTCTTCACGAAATTTCTCATATTCGGACATATATTTCGTCCATTACCTTCGTTTGTTCATATGGGATTTCTATTTGTTTCATGTTCATGGCGCATGATTGTACTGTCATTTCATTTGGAGTTTACGGCGTTACGAGCGACTTATTGTCGCCTGTTTTCATGGTTGTAGTGAGCATTGACGGGTACGTCGTCTCAGGTTCTTTTGTCCAGCGCAAGCGTTTCTTTCGTCACTGTTCATGAATGGGTGCATGGACATGGGATTCCAAGACTTGGACACTAGGCGTTCTCTGGCATCACGTTTCATGTTACGGTGCCTAGGCACTTTTTGAGGTTGTCTCGACGGGCTGTGAGAAGTCAGCTTCCTCCGACAATGTTCTGCTGTCCACAATCTGGATCCAGGCACGACTCAACTCGACTACTATTACTACACAACCACAAACCATAAGTAAAAATCAAGAAAAAAATATAAGGGCATGATGCTCGGCTCTGGTGCTTCTCTTGGGAGGCACAGGGTTTTCATGTCCAAACATGGTTTTTGTTCTGCACATTTTCATGACGGTGAGATGTTGATACATGACATGTCCTTCTCTTTAGTTCATAGTATCTCGTTTTCATCGTGCAAGATCCGTAGCCAGAACAACAGATGACATGGGCAAGAGTAGGAGACAATAAAGCCGATCAGTCGATGGGCGAGGTCAACGTTGTCGGTCCGAAGCCTGTCAGTTGCATCTCAATCTTCTCTAAATTCTCGTGTTCTTATATCCTCTTCAGCTGGCTTACCGTGGTAGGAGCTTGACTGGGCTCTCACTTTCACTATTCGACGTCACTAGTACCACAGACCAGTCCTAGCTTGGAGCTGAGCGCGATGTGCCTCACCGTGAAACCTTCCAAACGGTATATGCTCACTCTACTATCGTCATCGCTCCCTTTTCCATCCACAATTCCTCGCACCACCACCCACTCGTTTCGGTGCTTAACACGCGCAACTACGCGATATTTGTACTTCTTAGCTAATCCGACGTACTGATTCAACCCCCACTTGTTATAACTGTCATCGCAACCGATCAGGATGAAGAGTCTTCGGAGCAAAGGTGAGCTGTCGTGACACTTTCTGCACGGTATCTGACCGATTGCGACTCCCGCTCTCGCATACCGACTGCAAACGATCAGTGCTAATGGACATACAGCCTCGCACTTCTTTCGAGATAGCCCAAGTCGTGATGAGAAGACCGCCATTACCGATAGCTCAGATGTCAACTTTGACGCTGGGATCCAAGATGCTGGTATGAAGAACAAGCGTGGGTATTCGTTTGCATGTAGGCGCAGGCATGTAACTGACTCAAACTCGTAGCATCGCGGTTCTTCCGGCGCAGAAACGACAAGCCGGATACGCCACTGCCCATTCTGTCTTCCAAATCTTCGTCATCGACACTGTTTGCTCTGGTCTCCGACCGTGTAACCCCGACAGAACTGGGCGATAGCTTTGAGAACTTGCCCGAATATGATGATGACGACGAGGAAAACACAAATGCACCTCTACCAGTTTCGCGCAACTCTTCGGCTATGTCAGAGCACGAACATACCAATGGTGGTTTTAACTTGCATCGACCTAAGTCTCGCCCCAGCTTCGCATTGCTGAAGGGCAAAGGCATGTTACTCACTATTTGTACACATGTCGGCTCAATATTGACTTAGATTCTAGGCTCGCGCCTGTTCGGAGGCAGTAAGGACAGCGGCTCTACGCAGTCAACACCGCCCCCGCCGGTCCCACAGATTCCGAAAGGCGTGTCACTTTCCAAGTCACGTCGTCCTATTCTTACACCTTCAGCCGCAGCTCGTGGGTCACGCATATCTCATCCCAAGGCTCAAGGCCGCAGCATCTCCATCTCGCGCCCTCGACTTATGGCACAGCTCTGCAGTCCTCCTATCCTAGAGAACCCTATCACGGTACCTTTCGAGAAGCGCCCCGGTCCGCCACCTGTTCGTCCTCCTCGGCCAGATAGTCTCGATGAAGAGACGCTAGCTTTTATGCGCGAAAGCGGTACTCGTATATTTCTTCTGTCCAGCAACCGTGGTAGCGCAAGCACGGCGACGACTTCCACACCTCGTAGTCAATCCAGTTCCATCGAGGCGCGTCTTGGATTCCCTTCTGGCTGCGGTACTACTCCACGCAGCTGCTCTATTGAATCACCCCTTGCAGCGCGCTTCATGCTAGATCCTAATCAGCGTCTGACCGTTCGCGACAGCAGTGATGGTATGGGATACAGTCGCTTCAGCGAGTATGTTAGGTATCAACACGACAGTGTACGTGCGGCGGATGGTGTTGATGCAGAGGACCGGGAGATCGGACCTATTAAGAGGTATGATGCTAGCAAGGAAGGTGACTGGATGCTTGAGAAGCGGGTTAGCCAAGGACGCGATGGGAAGGGAGGCGGCATGTTGTTTCGCGACAGGTGGGGTGGCTTCCACTTTGTCGCTGATATCTGAGGTCGATTTGGCTGAGTTGTTAGTGGCTGCCAGGGTGCACTAAAGGAAAGTGGTGAGGGTGTGAACATGTCGTTGTTTTATGTGAGAAACACACAACACAGCTCCGCGTCATATGAAGAGATTGTTCGCCCTTCGCATAAACATGGAAGGTATCCCGGTAGTGAACATTGATGAGTAAATGATGGACATTTTTGGCAGGAGTAGCTTTGCCTTATGTTTCTCACTCCTGCGTCGCAGCAAGTCGTTAGATAGAAATTACTGGTTTATGTATGTCCTCTTCTCATCAAATCACTAGCCTGTCAACGATTCTTCAGGATTAGGCTTGCAGCATATGAATCTCCCAGTCGTATTCATTTATCTCGAATATCCTCTCTCTCTGCCTTCATGTTATCTCTACAACCATTGCACTTTCTCGATTTCCCGACTGAGCTGCACTGCACGGTTTGCGAGGTGACCGAGACAACAACGAGAATGAGAGAGTTTGATGTCGCCGAACGAAGCGGTACACTGTTAAGAGATCCGTCCGTTACCACTTCGAAACCCAGGATCTGAGCAATTCTGAGTGGAACGAATATATAAAGAAACTGTGGAATTCCTATCGTACTGCACGTAAGGCTTGCCCTTGGAGGAGGGCAACATGAGAGGTCATGGCAAAACATGGTTTCAAAGACTATGTATAATAGAGACATGGGAATGGGAGCACAAAAGACTGGACTAAAACAGCATGAAACGGACGTATGAACCAGAACGAGACACCGAAAATCTTCCAGAAGCTAGTACCAAAAGCGAGTAAAGTCAGCACATTGATGTTTCTGGAAGATAGAATAGTAGTATGTGTGGTGTCATCAAACGAGGGAAACTACCTTCGTCCCCCTCATAATCATGCAGTGGTATCTAACAGAGCCCAAAGACATTCATTTTCAGTTACCAGTCAAGTTCACATCGCGAACCAGAATATCCTCGTCCTTCCGATATGGGATACCTGCCTTCTGCCTCGCCATATCGTTGATCCACTGACCATTAGGCGCGACATGCTCACCCTTGGAGAGCTCATCCGCCAGATAAAGCCATGCCAGCGCGTTACCCACAGTACTGACTTCATCGCTAACGTGGTTGCTCGCGTACTCTGACATAGTTGAGTGGAGTTCCGAGTCGGTGAACAGATCGTACAAGTGCTTCGCAACAGCGTCGTGATCACCAGGCTTAACTAGGAAGCCAGATTTTCCATCTTGAACTTGCAGAGGGATACCACCAGCGAGAGTTGCGATTATAGGAGTACCTTTGTGGAGCGCTTCGCTGACCTTGACTTCGAAGCCTTCACGAGTGGAGAGCTGAAGGGCGATGTGGGCACAGGACATGAGTGCGTTAAGCATTTGGTCTGATGGGCCGATGCGCATGATGATGACATCGTCCTTGAACTCATTGTAGTCTCCGTTGAGAGCAGTCTCGGTTTCCTTGAAGATTCTGGTAGCATCGGGATCATCAACGGCACCATGTCCAGCTATCACGAGCTGCGGAATATCTGCAAGAGGCGTGTCTTTCATGTAATTCTTGCGTAAACTGGCGTATGACGCGAGAACATCTGGTATGCCCTTCGCCGGATCGAAGCGAGCGATCTGAACAATGTACTTGCGGTCCGGATGAGCCAGTTGACGCATGCCGGCCGCAAAGCACTGAACCTTGAGCTCATGAAGGTAGTACTGCTCATCCCATGGGTGCATGTGCTTATTCAGGCCGTCTAGCCAATCTGTAGTCGCAGGCAAGTAACCAACTTTTTCAGGTGTGACTGTCTTGGGTACAAAAGCTCGAACAGGGTGGCTAACAAAGACGTCACAGTCTTTGACGTGGTTCCAAATCCAATTCCACACCTCGGATGTAGGGGTCCCTTCCTGATCAGCCAGGTCAGCTCGAACCTGAATATGACTGCGGAAGATGACCGGACGGCTAGAAGACTGATTTAGCACACAGAAGAAATGACAAAGGTTTGGCAGCAAATTAGGCATACTGACCTGGAATCTTTCTCCTTGGCAATCTTGACAAGACTCGGCATTTGAGGATCATCAACAATAATCACATCGGCGCCGCCCTTCTCACGAGCCGAAAGAGGGCCACCAAATTCAACCCAGTGACACTTCTCAGCCTCCTCAACTACCCAAGCATCGAGCGCGGCGATCTTGTCGTCGGTAAGACGCTCACCGGTCGTTGCGACACCTTGGAGGATGTTGTGATTGTCCTTGGTAATCCTGAAGATATCCGTCTTTCCGTATGGAACGTACCATCTGCAGTCTATGCCAAGAAGACTCAGATATCTCATCAGAGCATGTCTCATAAGAGCAACACCTCCACCCTGTGCTGTGCTGTTGAAAAATGCGATCTTGGTCCTTCTATGCTTTAGCGAGTTGGCGTAGTGCATAGTTGCAGCCCCTGTAGTATCTGCTCTAGCAGTAGAGTCGTAGCTTTCGCGCTCGGCTATGTGCACTCGACTGTCAAGATCAACCAAGACCTGGCGGCGATGGCCCATCTGAACAGGTAATTCGCCCTTTACGTTGAATTGCTTTACTGTCTTCCTGGCCATATGCTCGGCTTCCTGATCAAGAGGGATTGATATCTCGTCTTTGTCCTTCGCATCGGCAGGGAAGATGAATGGTATGATGTCTAGTTCGGTCCACAGGCGTACAGCAAGATGGGGGCTTAGGCTAGCGAGATGGGTCGTCAGAGTAGCACCCATAGGCTTGGACAGATTCTTCTCCCGATAATTGCTAAGGAATTCGATGAAGGCTTTGGCTAGAGCTTCAGAAACGTCCCCAACAGACATTGGTGTGGAGACTCCTGATCCAACGCGGGATGATTCGTTCGATGAGTTGCCGTCACCTACAGTCCTAGGCGGCTCTAAGGATTGGCTTTCGCAGTTGATGGTGTAGGTTCCATCATGCAAAGCGATGCAATAACGCAAGTCTCCATCGTCCGATTGAGCGACAGCAAGGCCTGCATAGAGAGGCTGCCAAATCCACATGTTAGCAGAAAATCTTGAGGATGTAAATTTAGTGGTACTGACCTCGACAGCAGCCGCAAGAGTTCCCTTTTGTTCCTTGAGTTTGTGGAGTGCATCAGATGATTTGAATGAGGTGATGCTGAGCTGACGTCGCTCGTAAGTCGACGACTGACGTCGGTGCATATGTGTGGGCCGCTGCTCGGTAGTATCGTCACGTTGGAGCGACATGGTGAACACTAGTGTTGGAGTTGGTTCTGTAAGAAAATGAAGTCGAAAGTCTGATGTAGCGATTAGTCGATTGATAACAAGTAGCAAATAATAGCAATCTTCGATGATAGCGAAGAATGTTCTGTACTGGAACAAAACCACAGGCGAGTGCAGCGCTTTTATGGTGAGTCTGGGCAGTAGCCTGTGACTGCCACGGACATTGAAGCGGCCACGGCGATTGCGAGCATGCTAAGTGCAGCATGAATATCACACCAGGAAGCAGTGGCGATTGCTGGTAGCCAGTAGACCACAGGCCGGTACGGGCCGTGGGATCACGCATTGAAGAGGATACGCAACGTCGGCTGTTGGAAAACGGTGAATGGAAAGATGTAGATCACAGGGTGCATTCACCGTGGCGACCAGCAGGCAAAAAGATAGACACAGGAGGATGGGGTGACGCGACGATAGCCCTTACTGCGGGCCGAGATCTGGTGAGGTGAGCATTCCGAGATGGCTTCCAAGCCTACGCGACGACGCTAGGCACTTTCACGTGTGACTACGAATAGGAAAGAGCGACAATTACACGCTTGTCAGCTCGTCACGGCACAACGGCGAAGACGACCATGTTGCGGGATTTGCTGCGTTGGTCTCGATGCAGTGGAAGAGTGCGTCCTTTGACATGAACGAGTTTTCCGTGGCTGTCTTGGGCGAATCAGCCGGCAGCACGGGACGCTCGAGGGGCCGCGTGCCATGGATTTGCCTAGGTGCGATTCAGCCGCCAAACGCGTCGTGTAACCATCGTGATTACACGTGAACTAGCACCGCAGATGGAGTGGAAACGGGAGACAGCGTTGTTCAATGTGAAGGGTGGTGATACGGATATAAGGTCTCATGCAACGTAGAAAGCAAGGACTAGCTCCGGGCTCCAACAATTTGCATAATCTGGGCCGCCATGACACATTGGACTATATATGCACAGTCGATCTTCCAAAGACGCTTGGGATTGCAGCATATGGGCAACTGGCTAGAACATATCGTGGGGGTGGCAAGTTGCTGTGGAACGACGTCGTTTGAGTCGACATACAACTGGGGTGCTGATGTAAGGCAAGAAAGCCCATTGTGCCAAAACAGGACAAACACGTGTGATATGCAACTTGGCCAAATGCCCTCTAGCGTGGCGGGAACGGCAGCGTTAGTGCCAGCAAGGGTCCGTCATGATGGGGTGGAGCGGAGCGCCCGACACGAATGGGAGAGGAGTTGCAGGCGAGGCCTTGGGACGAGAGGATGCGGATGCGGGGAGGGAGAGTACCACGGGCGCATGTCCCAATAGCGCCAGTGGTGCGAGATGTTGTCGTGGCTGAAGACCAGCTCGGCGCAAACTCCAGATGCTGATGTTTCCCGCCTGCCGGATTTGAAACGCTGCTTCCTCCGTGCAAGCCAAGCAAAAGCACCAACCACAGACCCACCCATCTTGCGCTCAAACCTCAGCGATCTCACAGCCACCACACCAACTGCACTCGTCTGCATCCCTATCTGGCTTCATTCACCATCCATCCATCCGATACCCGTCGCGCCCACCAAAGGGCCGGCCCCGTCAACGTGCACCAGTTTAGATAGCTCGTCTTAGCTGTGCGACAACAGCCTTGCGACCACCAGGCATCCACACGACCCCGTCGCATACCGCGCCCTGCTGTTCGCGTCTGAATAGCGCACGACGCGAAGCACATCGACAGCTCATCCTCGCATCATCCTCCACGGGCGCGCGTCAACTGCCAGCATGAACCACTACCCTCCTCGTGTCATGGGAGGCCCCCAAGGCAACGAGCCAGCCCAACGCCTCAATCAGCTGCTCGACAACATCAAGACCGAGTTTGAAACCGAGTCGCAGCGTAGCATCGATGCCGAAGGCCAAAGTGAGTCTCCTCCATGCTATTCAGCCGCGCATTGAGGCAGCCGCATTTCGACGCGGAACCATCTCCGGAGCAAACTTTCTGCGCATGTCCTTGATTGCATCTTATTGCGAAAAGCTCGATATCTTCCCATGAACAGCTGCTGACTGCTTCTCCCAGTTTCCCGCCACATTCAGGAGATTGAGTTGATCCGCGGCAAGGTCTACTCGCTCGAACAATCACACAACCAGATGAAAGCAAAGTGAGCCCATCTTTACTCACCGCTCAGGAACACTGCTGCAGTACCTTGGATGCTGACTTGCACTGTAGATACGAGGAGCGCATCGCCCAGCTCGAGCGCGAACTTGAAGCTCGCGGCGGCCCCAGTCAGAGCTCGCAGCACCACGGCCCCTCGCAGCCTCAGCCACCTCAGATTGGCCATGGACCTAGTAACCTGTTCGGCGGCATAATGGCAGGCAGTGCTGCCCAAGGTGGCCCGGGACTGGCACCTCCCCCACAGGAGCCGCCCCAGGGCCATGGCATGCCGCCGCAACTGGGAGGTCCCCAAGGCCCGCCCGGACTCAACCCTGCTCCTGGCCCACCACAGCACTTTGGCGGCTACCAGCAGGGTCCATCTGTAAATGGTGAGTTTCAATAAGTCCCTACAATCAACTTCGTCTTGGCTAATACGTCGCAGGTTATGGTCAGCCTCCACAGCCCACTGCCTCCCCTGGTGCTAAGCGTCCAGGTCCTGCTCGCGGTCCTCCCAACGGTCCTCCCAACCCCGCAACTCCTCAGCAGAACAACCCTGCTCCGTATCCCGGATCGCCTCAAGTCCCGCGACCAACTCCTCCCCCCAACCATCATCAGCAGCCGAATGCTTTGATGGCGCCCAACCACATTCCTCTCAGCCAGAGCAACGTCTTGGCTGACCTAGATATCGAGCAGTTGCCAGAGAACCTGAAGAAGGAGGGCAGCGATTGGTTTGCTGTCTTCAACCCTCGCTCCAGGCGCGTGCTTGATGTCGACTTGATCCATAACTTGCCACATCAGAGCGTGGTTTGCTGTGTACGCTTCAGTTTGGATGGTAGGTGGGTTGCGACTGGTTGCAACCGCTCGGCCCAGATTTTCGATGTCGAGACTGGTAACCCTGTCGCGCATCTTCAGGACGGAAGCCTTCCCGAGGATGGCGATTTGTACATCAGGAGTGTTTGCTTCAGTCCTAACGGGCAATACCTCGCAACCGGTGCTGAGGACAAGGTCATCAGGGTAAGTCATCTCGACACGTAACAAATTCGAAAACAGCTAACGCCTAGCTAGGTTTGGGACATCGCTAGCCGCACCATTAAGCACCAATTCACTGGACACGAGCAGGACATCTACTCGCTGGACTTTGCCAGGAACGGCAAGATCATTGCATCTGGTAGTGGTGATAGGAGTGTCCGTCTTTGGGATCTTGAGTCCAACATGCAAGTCTCCAACTTCTCCATTGAGGACGGTGTCACCACTGTGGCGATCTCTCCAGACAACCTCTACGTTGCAGCCGGATCGCTCGACAAGAGCGTTCGCGTCTGGGACATTCAGACTGGACAGCTTGTTGTACGCCTCGAAGGCGAGCACGGCCACAAGGACAGTGTCTATAGTGTGGCTTTCGCTCCTTCCGGAAACCGTCTTGTCAGTGGCAGTCTGGACAAGACAATCAAGATGTGGGAGTTGTCAACCAACAACCGCTTTGTCCCAGGCGGGCACCAGCCGAGCGGCAAGTGCATCCGCACTTTTGAGGGTCACAAGGACTTTGTGCTCAGTGTTGCGCTTACCCCACATGGTGACTGGGTACTGAGTGGTTCCAAAGACCGTGGTGTCCAGTTCTGGGACCCTCACACTGGTGTCGCGCAACTCATGTTGCAAGGACACAAGAACTCAGGTACGTTTGAGATAGCTTCAAGGCTTGCACAAGTCGCTAACAAAGTTCCTTCAGTCATCTCTGTAGCCCCTAGCCCCACAGGAGGCGTTTTCGCTACCGGCAGTGGTGACATGCGTGCGCGTATCTGGAGATTCGACAGATATCCCGGACCTTAGGCCAGTCATGGTTCTGAAGTCAGTCACGATACGTCAGGGTCATGGGAAGATTCTGAGGACGAGCAACTTCTGTGCAAGATAGAGTCCATTGATAGCCCATAGGGAGACGACTGGGCGGTTGGGGAAAACAGGCAAAGGAGCACGAGGACAATTGCGTTGTTTTCTTATTCTTTCGTGTTGGTTTGATGAAATCAGGCCTCTATTAGGTATTACTTTGATTCCCAATTTCCTTTACTATAGTGAATGCCGTTGGTGTCATGATTCGATACTGCTGCTTGAGTGTAAAATGTTGTACTATGTGATTCCAATTTCAGCTTTACATCTTTGGAGTGCCCGCCCTGTCAGATTGAAATACGCATCGGATTGAATTTGCAGTCTACATGTAATGGAATATACGAGTCTGAGAGATGAAATAGCGGTGACCGCTTTTCATCATGACTCATGCCATACTACGCTATGCACCAGGCGAACAAAGTCGCTAGCCAGTATTTCCAAAGACGAGTCAAACGCCATGAATGCTTCTTTCCCATCCGTCTACTAGTACAATCAAACATTACTCGGACCTGGGCCTTTGCCTTGGTCGAGCAGCAGATGCGGCTTGAGGAAGCCGTCGTCAATCTGCTTGAAAGCGTTCGCGGGATCGTGACTGATCTCGTTGAACAGCTGCTTCACTGCGCCTGTGGCAGTTGCGACCCTACTCGAGCCCTCTGCAGCACCGACCGGCCTTATGCCTGACGTCGGGTATGGAGATGGGTCGCTCAGTAATGGTGACGGACCGCGGTTGGGCGAGCGTCGTGCGCTAGGTGGAAGGTCAAGATCGATGTCATCCTCGTCAGCCGAACCACTATCAGCGGGGCTGAGTAGGTTTTGGTCTGCGCCGTCTTTGGCACGTGGATGGCTCGAATTACGTCGCATAGCGCCGTTAGGTCGTGTTGGTGGGCTGCTCCGACTAGCTGATCCACTTGAGTAGGTAGCGTCTGGCCCGTTGACATTATTGAGTGAAAAGCCATTTTGGTTCAGGCGTGGAGTGTTTCCATAAGCTTGGCCCTGTTTGCGTGTGTAAGTGCCGCCATTAACGACCTCGATATCGAACTCGTCATCACTGTCAATCTCTTCAACTACACCAGTGCGGATGCCCAGGATTTCTAGCATACGCGCAGTGGTGCCTCCAAAGATGATAACAGTCAAGACGACTACAACGAGAACTGTGGCTCGCAGAGTATCGCCGTTGTTACCTGTGAGCCCTGCGGCAAGTGCAACACCTACAGCACCACGTAGACCTGCCCAATAGATCATAACCTGGTGGGAATAAGGAATCTCCTCTACGAGCTCGTCACCACGACGGCGCTGGCGATATCTTGTGACGGAGTTGATAAGCCTTGAAAGTGGAAATACTGCACACCAACGAGCGGCGCAAATGCCAAAGACGGTGATGAGAATAAAAAGTGGCTTGTAGTCCAGCTTGTCGTCAGTGAACAGAGACAAGCCCAGATAAATGAAGATGAAGTTCTCCGAGATCTGCGAGGTAACCTGAAAGACGAACTTGGTGGTTAATTGTGTTCGTCTTGACATATTGTGGTAGGCATAATGCTTCAAGCAGATTCCACAAAACAGAAGAGAAACGATGCCTGTAGAATGGTTAGCTGATGGCCGTACTGACTGGAGGGTAATACTGACCAGACATGTGGATGGCGTTGGACAGAAAGTAAGTCAAGTACGCGGTAAGGATGATGAGACAACTCTCAGTCTTGGGGAATCGCCTAACATAGGTGAATTTGAGCATCAGAGATACGCCAATGCCGACCATGACACCAATAAACAGACTTCCGAAGAAGACGCCCATAAAGATACCTATGGCTTCAAAGAGGCTACCGATGCCGAGGTGTTCGGCGCCGTCTTTGTATTTCTGGGCTGTCTCAAAGACGACGATGGCGATGGCATCGTTGAGAATAGACTCGCCGAAGATCAGAGTATATAGCTTTGGTTCTACCTTGTAAGTGTCGAAGATGGCGAGAATGGTTACGGGGTCGGTGGCCGAAAGCGTGGCGCCAACGGACATGGCCTCAACAAAGTTGATTTTGAAGCCATCGAGAGGTATTCTAGTCCACAGGAACAGAATGACGCCGAGGACTACGGCGGAGATGAAGGAGCCAGCGAAGGCAAAGGTGAGGATAGTTCCAATGTGTCGGAAAAAATTCCCTTGATGCAGTTCGTAGCCAGCTGAGAGGATAATGGGAGGCAGCAGTAAGTTGAAGAACATCTGATAGTCGAAACTGACGACATCTCGCACGGAACTGACTGCTGTCAGGCGCAGCAGCAGGCCAACGACCATTCCTGAAGGGCGTTAGCGAGGATCATAGCGCGATCACATTACGAGATGGACTAGGCGACATGGCAGGGTGGATATGTGCAGATTACCCCACAATTAGTCGGGTGATGGGCTTCAGGCTGCAAGTGATCGGATTTTGTGGCCTTGCCCATGCGCACTACGCCGAGCTTGTCTCAACGGATGCCAAGCTTGCGGAAAGGCCCAAGCAGGCGTCGAGGGTGGTGTGGGCACAAAATAACGTACCGGCAAAAATGGAGAGGACCGTCTCATGGACCGCCTGGATCTTGCGCGTGTGTAGGATGTAGCTGGTGAAGAGGGCTATTATGAGGAGGATGATCAGAATGGACAGGGCCCATGATGTGAATATCTCCTTCTGGCCCGCCTCTGGCTCGTCTGTTGGGGCGCATTAGAGATGGGATCGCCGAGTGTGTGGTGGAGCGGGGAACTGACCGTCCGGGTCTGCGTCGGATGCATCGCGCTCTGCGACCAACAGTCAGTACGTGGACGGGGGGCATTTCTGGAAGCTTCGAGAGCGCATACTGAGTAGCTGGCCGACTGCCCACCACCCCATTACTGACGCCATGGTGGACTCAAGGCCGGGCTGTCATCAACAGCGGGATTGTGTGCGGTGTCGCTGGACGTGTGCGCGGGGCGAGCTGCGTGTCTGTCGAGGGTACGGGTGGCTGTTTGGTGGTGGTGGAGGATAGGATGCTGGGATGCCACCTGGGCTGCCTGGATGGGACGGAGCAACCTGAGGCAACGTTGCGCAACGAGTCGTCGGTCGGGGTGCTCCGGTCACGGCGACGGACTGGCAGCGTGGGATGCAGCGACGGCAGGGCGGTGCGATGCGATGCGATGCGAGGCTGGCGACGACGTGCCAACGGTATTCACTTGTCGGAGCTCCTGATAGACGCGTCGCTGCCTTTCCACCCCGTCCAGCTGTCTCCATGTCTCGGCATGGCGTTCCAGCGAGCGCCAATCAGCTTGCGGCCTAGCGCCATGGACAAGGGTCCTGAACCGCTGATGCGACGACGTCATCGCACGCACACTGGCTAAGACGCCTGCATGACATCTACCTAGAATCACCTGCAAGACCTGCTAGACCCTTCACCAAGCCTCTCCGAGGACGGCTGGCAGACGCATGACCTACACCGCCTCTTGCTAAATCGTGACTCCCCGGCCGTTGTTATACCTGCCGTCGTCTCGCCCCCTCCATCCTGCCTTTGAAGTAGTAGCACCCCCCCGATTGTGAACTCTGGTCGAGATTCGAGATCGATCGCCGCCCCAAGCACCAGCCGTTCCACTAGCGGCTCTTTCACGGTCAAAGAGCATGGATTAAGTCCCGCCGCGCCACTTGACTTTTGTTGGTAGCCCTGCCTCTCACCACATCTCTCCACCTCTGCATCTCACAGTTACCCACCGTTGCTCCTGCCAATCACAGTCTCGCCGGCCCTTACAGCGAGCCCGTAAGCCACCAGGGCTGAACCACGTCGCACCCGCAGCCCACAGCAAGCACCACGCCCGTCGCGACTGCCACCTGTGCCAGCATGTCGTCTTCACGGCCTGACGGCGGGGACTCGCCCTCGTCGTCACCTCTTTCCTCTCCTCCCTCTAAACTCGACACTTCAACTCGCCCGCGGCCACGACCCAAGCTCGTTTCTTTTGGCCGCGACTCGCTCATGGGCGGACGGCCAGACACTGAGGGCCACACCCACGTAGAATTCATCCACGAGAACTCGCCCACCATTATCCCCCAGAGAATGTCTTCCGAAGTCGATCCGCTCCTTAAGGAGGCCTTGTCGCCTGACGACGACGACGACGACTGGTTGGGCGAACAACAGGTCGAGGAGACCAAGAGCAGTTGGTTCCTGTTCTTGCTCACCTTTGGTGGCCTGGGCCTGCAAATAGGATGGTCTGTAGAGACCTCCAATGGATCCGTAAGTGCTTTTTCTGGAAGCGAATCTTCTCGAGGACGACATGGACCCTGCATGTAGATCCGGCCCATGAGGACCCTTGGGCGTACTGTCACTGAGGTTGTGTGAGCCATGCATGCATGATCCGTCGGACCACCGCAGCTTGTTTTCATGTGCGAAATATGCTAACCATGTATACAGCCGTACCTACTCTCACTCGGTTTGAGCAAGTCGATGCTTGCCCTCGTGTGGATTGCCGGCCCGCTCTCCGGTGTGCTCGTGCAACCCTATGTCGGTCTCAAGAGTGACAACTGCCGTCTGCGCTGGGGAAAGCGGAGGCCTTTCATCATCGGCGGTGCCGCTGCAACCATCGTGTCTCTCATGGTCCTCGCTTGGGCAAGGGAAATCATCGGTGGCTTTCTAGGCCTCTTCGGTGCTGACCCAGAGTCAAATGGTGTCAAGACATGCATCATGCTGTTCGCCGTCTTGTTCGTATACGTGCTGGATTTCGCTATCAACGTCATCCAAGCCGGTGTACGAGCATACATCGTCGATGTAGCACCCACTCATCAACAAGAGTCTGCCAATGCATGGCTCATGCGCTCCGCTGGTATTGGCAATATTTTGGGCTACCTGGCAGGTTATATCAACCTACCAGACTACCTTCCCTGGCTCGGTGGCACACAGTTCAAGGTCCTGTGCGCTATCGCCTCCTTTGTCATGATCCTCACGGTCGGCATCAGTTGCTCAACCTGCTCGGAACGCGATCCTCAATTCGACACTGCACCAGCTGAGCAGAAGGAAGGTGTCATCGCTTTCTTCAAGGGTCTCGCGCGCTCAGTCAAGAAACTGCCTCCCCAGATCAAGAAGGTCTGCGCCGTTCAATTCTTCGCTTGGATTGGATGGTTCCCGTTCCTCTTCTACATTACCACCTACGTCGGCGAGATTTATGCCGATCCCTACTTTGAGGAGAACCCCCATCTACCGGACGCTAAAATTGATGAGATTCTGGAGAATGGTACGAGAATTGGCACCAGAGCCCTGCTGATTTTTGCCATC
>Ga0058698_10000376_pt1 | contig 25676 bp, 22 predicted proteins | sample AgamicAsSfe_FD_67288 | JGI IMG/M metagenome (GOLD analysis project Ga0058698, IMG submission 67288) | Agave microbial communities from Guanajuato, Mexico - As.Sf.e | ecosystem: Host-associated > Plants > Phyllosphere > Phylloplane/Leaf | place: Guanajuato, Mexico | collected 2012-05-30
GTACTCCCAAACCCCCCTACCCCCCTCTCACTATCCTCCAACACATCCACCTCCACCACCTCCGGCGTGACAATCCTTTCCAACACCAACTGCGCCATCCGATCGCCCTCCTGCACCGTAAAGTCCACCTCCGAATGGTTGAACAACAGCACCTTGACCTCGCCTCTGTAGTCGTAATCGATGACGCCTGCGCCGGTAGCAATGGAGTGTTTCGATGCGAGGCCGGAGCGCGGAGCTACGCGGCCGTCTGTGGGTGAGATGGAGTGTCAGCGACGTGGACTGTGTAGAGAAATTTAGAGGAGCGAAGGTAACGTACACGTCCCAAGCGGCACCGCGACCGCAATCCCCGTCCCAATCATAGCCTTGCCGCGTGCTGGGACCACCTTCGTCTCGGCCGCATACATGTCATATCCCGCCGCGAACTTGCTCCCCCGTGTCGGTGTCTTGGCTGAGGGTGTAAGACGCTTAACCTGCAATGCTGGCGTGCTCAAGCTAGAGCCATTTGTTTGTGGTGCGGAGGCCGGATTGAGCGAAGAATTGAGACCGGGAGGTGGCATAGATGTGTCTTGTTGGTAGAGGGTAGGCTTGAAGTAGGACGCGGGGCCGTGGAGGTCGTGGTCGAGCGGGCCATGGGTGAGGTTGGAGTTGGCGGCGACGGCGGAGGAGAGGCCTGGGGTTGTGGATGCGGTGTTGGACATGGAGATGTCGGACATGGTTGTATCGATTGGAGTGAATTCGTGGGAGGACTTGTGACGTTTTGCTGATGGCGAGGCGTCACGAGAGTTCATTGAGTGATGTACGGTTTGTTTGTAAATAGATGGAGTGGTTACGAATTCTTGGAGAGGCGCGTTCTGGTCACGTTCGAGAAAGGGGCACGCGTAGCGTGGTCATGACTAAATTGAGTTCGTGATGCAGGTCTGGTTAAAGCGACTTGGTGATCATGTTTCAAATGGCTTGAGTACCTCCTCATCCTCATCGTGGACCTCAATATTCACCGCCTCCGCCTTGAAATTGACACTGAGACCTTCCAATGTCGGTTTCCTCAGATCCTCTACATATCGCACCACTCGCACTTCACTCGCCCTAGTCTGCAACAGATGCAACTTTTTCTCCTTATCCTCGCCTTCTGAGTTGCCAATGACGCTAGCCTGTCGTGCCTGAATCTCCTCATCTCTAGCTCTAGCTGTCTTGATCAGAATTGCGTGCATACTGGCCAATGTCTTCTCCGTAGCTTTCGCCAAGGGTAGTTGTGTTGCAGTTACACCGTCCGAACTCCTCCAGGATGCTGTCTTCAGGACTTCCGGATCTTCGAGCACGGCTTCGCGTAGGCGGACGACCATGAGTGCGGCGAACATATCACCTGTGCCAGAGAAGAAGATTGGTAGCGATGGGACAGTGACTTGGAAAATCCGCGGTGAAAGATCGTGGCGTGATGTTGAGCCCACGACAGCGATTGTTCCTTCCTGGTTGCTCGGTCTGCGCTGTCCAGTGGCTCGGTCTATTCGTAAAGACGTCACAATGACATTTGGCACTTGATAGAGTTTGTGAAGTCGCGTGATTGCAAGGACCAGTGATTTCATGTCTTTTATCTTCACGCCGGAGAGCAGTTCGGCTTCGAAACAGTTTGGCACGATGAGGTCGGCGTGTTTGATCATTTCCTTGTATGCTGGGACAATCTCCTCGGCTACGTATAGACGGCCTTCGTCTCCCATTACTGGATCGAGGACTGTAGATACTCAGCAATACCTCCCATGATCAGCCAAACATCACGTACCCCAGAAGAACGAGCCGGGTTTGGTCGTAGCTCGGAACTTGAGATCACGGCCAATGGTAGCGACTGTATTCACAGCTTCTTTGCTAGCAGTGTACCCTGTGATCATCATGTCGAAGTTGACGAGGTCAGACTGTTTCAAGCCTTCATAGAGCTCTTTGATCTCTTCTGCCGGCACTTTTCGGCCTTTCACCTGCTTGTATGCAGTGTGGTTGCCTATTGATATCAATATCGCAGGTGCATAACCAAGGTTAGATAACTCAACATACTGAAGTGAACAGTATCGATTGCTGAGACATCACAACCCAATGCTTGCAGCACATAGGTGACCATCTTGTTACCAACATAGCTGAGACAGTCAGTCTTATCTTGCGAAGAGTCTTCACAACCTACTCACCCATATGTCACCTTCGCGCCGGTCAGCCCGCAGTCATGGATGTGCGAGGGCGGAAGACTCTTACATGACTGGCCACGGCCAAGACGTTCGTCTCGGTGACGACGTGCTCGCTGCTAGTCATTATGATTGTGGTCGTGTTTTACGACTGAAGATTGCCTTTGATAATAAATAAACCAAAGCTCCAATGTAACCTTATCGGCCACGAGCATCTCCACTTTAATCGACGCCGGAAAGACATCCGGCACCGCGTTGAGTTATGACGCCGCAAACTTATACTGCATAAGATCATCATCATCATCACGTGAAGTATAGAGAAGTGGCCGGTCTACACGGCTGACCTACAGATCCATTCTTGTTCGCTAGACTTCTGTTCGTGCCAGTATCATTCAACTCGAAAGATGTCCTCGGAGAAGAGTCCCAGCATCGCGATCGTAGGAGGCGGAATCAGCGGTCTAGTCCTCGCCATTGGTCTACTCCGCCGAAACATCCACGTCCAGATCTATGAGCGAGCCAAGGCTTTTGGTGAGATTGGTGCTGGTGTAGCGTTTTCTCAAAATGCCGAACGCGCCATGAAAGCCTGCTCGCCAGACATACATGCTGGCTTTGAGAAAGTGAACACCCGAAATACGTGGAAGGAAAAACAGACGACCTGGTTTGACTTTAACGACGGCTACAACGAGAAGGAAATTGGCAAGGAGAAGTATCTGTTCAGTCTGAAAAACGAGACTGGTGCGAGTGCTGTTCACCGTGCTCACTTTCTGGATGCTATGGTGGAGCTTGTGCCGAAGGAGCTCTGCCATTTCTCGAAACATTTGGACACGATTGTGGAAGAAGAGGACCAGCTCAGGCTTTATTTCCATGATGGGACGCGAGTGACGGCCGATGCTGTTATCGGCTGTGATGGTATCAAGTCGCGTGTTCGTGCTTGGATGGTGGGCGAGGATGACCCAAGAGCACATCCGACATACACGCATAAATATGCCTACCGAGGCCTCATCCCTGTCGAGATAGCAAAAGCCGCCCTCGGCGAGGACAACGCCGTGAACTCCAAGATGCACATGGGCAAGGACGGGCACGTCCTCACCTTCCCTGTCAGCCACGGCAAAGTCATGAACGTCGTCGCTTTCTGGACATCACCCGACGACTGGCCAGACCACTCCAAACTGACCCTGCGGACCAAGAAAGAACATGTCCAACGCGACTTCAAGCACTTCGGGCCTACAGTTCAACACATCATTACTCTTCTCGAGGATGACCTTGATTGCTGGGCAATCTTTGATCTAGGTGACCATCCCATGGACTTCTACAACAAAGGCCGCGTGTGCCTACTAGGTGACGCGGCGCATGCAACAAGTCCCCATCATGGTTCCGGCGCGGGATTCTGTATCGAGGACGCCGCCGTGATGTGCGAGCTCCTGGCTGACTCTCGCGTGAAGCAAGGAGGTAGGAAGGGGATTGAAGCAGCATTCAAGGCCTTCAGCGATAGTCGTATAGAGCGTGCAAACTGGCTTGTACAATCGAGTCGCAGGTCAGGAGACTTGTATGAGTGGCGCGTACATGGTGACGATACTGCAAAGATCGAGGCCGAGTGCAGGGAGAGAGATGAAAAGATTTGGAATGCGCAGATCAGCGATATGATCGAGGAGGGGAGACAAGCTTTGACGGCAGCGCTGGGCTAGCGTGGGATGCCTGCAGCTCACTACCTACTGGGTTAGCTGATTACGACAGCAGGCATGGTACTGGTACCGGCTGATTGGCAATATTGTACTAGTCGTGAAGTTTTTTCGGGAGAAATGGAGCGCCGAGGCAAGCGTCACTTTGATGCTGGATGTTGTCTTGACCATCACGCAATCAGTTCTGGACCACTGACCGCCTTCACCTCTCCAGCTCTACATTTGATCGTCTTGAATAGATTTCGACAGATCTGGAGACGAGATGAGTGGCGCTTGGTCATCGAGCATGTTGTTTTGATTGTTGCTAATCTAATTTCGACCATGATGTTGTTGCTCGTCGTCAATTTAATTCCAATACTTCGGAAGGTGCGACGGACTGTTACTGCCTCTTCAAGCATGTTGTTGCGTTTGTCACGCTGATTTTCCGTCTTCTCTTGATTCTTTAGGAATTTCACTTTTTCATACAATCATTTCGAAACTTTGGGACGAGTATCACTCGGATCGGATCCTGAAGCTCGCTGTAATTGCTGCATAAGTCCTGTCTTCCATGCCTCTATTCCAGCTGTGAGTTCTTCTGGCCTCTGGTCTTTTCACATTTGCTTCAATTAACAAAGCTCTCGCATCTCTTGATCTCAGATGCATATCGTTACGCATCACCCAGGCACATCCGCAGAACGGGTAACTCAACGATACTCTGGACAAACTAGCCTCCTGCGAAGAAGTCTTGCACCATCCACCATCCAAGTAGCGTGTTCAACCATTCGAACAATAAGAGTTTAATCAATAGCCGTTCACTCGACGCCACTTGCTCAAACTGGTTCTAGCACTACTAACTCACGATTGATTATTGCCATTTCCTATCACCACAGCAGCATGATCTCTAGATCATAGTCATAAATCGCAACGCAGAATGGTGCAATACGCCGTGAATACGTAGAGATCGCCCAAAGCATGCCACCACCGGTATGACGACGCAAGTATAGCAGATGTGAGACACCACCGTGTAACTCGGGCCCAGGTCACATTTTGGCAGTTCTGCTGTATGCATCGACGAAACGCTCCGCACGCGCGTTCAAGCCCCGTGCTGCTACTACTACCGTAAGTAGTATGTATATGCTGGTATACTACCATGCAGCGGGATCAACCTGAAGGACCACGTGTCTCATGGTGCTGTAGCATCAGATTCATGAGGTACGTACAAGCGTTCAAGCGATTGATCACAAGCAGCGAGCTTGATGTCTTTGACTGTGTAGGATGTCCTCCAAGGAGATGTGTGGAGTTCACAGCAGAGAGCACGCAATCATCGACGTGCAAAGAGAATACTGTAAAGTCCCGAACCCCCGCAAAGCCCACCTCTACCTTGCCTTGGCTGGTGATCATACAGAAGAATAGTCTTCTTCGATCACAAGCAATAGACAAGGTGAAGCCTAAGTGGGTGAAGTATACTGCATACAGCTTGGTGGACAAGCGTGAGATGGTTAAGCGCGAGCAGTTTCCCCTAATCGTCTCAGGAGCCAAACTCCAATCGTCCAATGGAGAAAAAAAAAAGTTGGGCAGAAATCAATCCAGATGTGGTCCAGAATCACGCCATAGCTTCAGAGCTGTCGTGATCAACCTCCGCTCCACCACTTCGTCTTTACCACACAACATGGCGCTTCATCTCGAATCATCCTCGTGTGAACCGCGTTCTCGCGGCCTCGATCATCCACATTGGCTTTTCAGCTTTCCCGCCGTAGGGCACTCTCCAGCACTCTCCAGCACTCCTCCACGATCGGGCATCATGCGATTCATACCAGACGGCAAATGATTTGCGCTTATGCGGTAATGGCATGGATGAGGTGATTCTTGGCCACACTCAACCTATTGCGTGAGCGCGCTCGACCGAAAGGCCTTTCGCTGCTCTTCAAATCTTATATTACGAATGTCCATGCCCATGCTTCCCGACTCCAAACATTGATCCTTTGCATTTCCCGGTCTCGTGCCTCCCCCACTTACCTCCAACCCTGATCGGTACTGGATCATCTCGTCTGATCTTGCCCTTCACCTCCAGTATCTTGACAAACATCATCCTTTCTGGTGTAAGACATAGACTCTACTAGACGCGCTACAGATTGGACTTTGCGTCGGAGTCCTCGGCCCCATTTGGGACAACCACCCCAACCTAGCAACACCACGACAGCATACATCCACCATGCCTGGAGCTGCTGCAACAAAGCTTGGCCACGGCCTGGCTAGAGTCTTCGACATCAAGCTACAATACAGAGAAGATCAAAAGACACAAGACCCAGTCACAAGAGGCGAGTCTACCTACTCGGTAGGCACCGCAGACACCTATGTCGAACACGAACCATCTTCCTTGGACTGGCTCCGTGACGGCACGCCCGGTCCTGCATCTATCAAGCACTACATCGTCAGCCTCTTCCCTTTCATCAACTGGATCGGGAAGTACAACTTGCAATGGTTCATCGGAGATCTGGTAGCAGGAGTCACAATCGGCGCGGTTGTTGTGCCACAGGGTATGGCTTATGCCAAACTTGCCCAGCTTCCCGTACAATTTGGTCTCTACTCTGCCTTCTTCGGTGTTTTGCTGTACTGGATCTTTGGCACGTCGAAGGATATCACCATCGGTCCAGTAGCTGTCATGTCGCAGGTTACTGGTACTATTGTTCTTGAAGTGGCAAAGAAGCTTCCCCATTACCAGGGGTACCAAGTCGCGTCGGCTGTTGCCATTGTTGCAGGCGGTGTCGTCGGTGCCCTTGGTCTGCTACGTTTGGGATGGGTTGTTGACTTCATCTCGTTGACTTCCATCACCGCCTTCATTACCGGAGCTGCCTTGAACATTCTTGTCGGTCAGGTTCCCACCTTACTCGGCATTTCAAGCACATATGTCAACACTCGAGCAGCAACATACCTGGTCATGATCGACACGCTGAAGAACCTGAGGCATTGCACCCTGGACGCGGCGATTGGTCTCACTTCTCTGGTTCTGCTCTACATCATCCGCTACGTTCTGACCCTGCTTGCCAAGCGGTTTCCATCACGCGCCAAGTTGTTCTTCTTCCTGTCGACATTGAGAACTGTTTTTGTCATTCTCCTTTACACTGCCATCAGTTACGGTGTGAACCACAAGGTTGCACACGCCACCAAGGGAGTCACAAACACGAAGGGTACCGATTACAAAAAGGCACACTTCGCTATTTTGGGACCAGTGCCTCGTGGATTCACAGCAGCTGGTGTACCTGTCATCAACAGGGAAATCGTGGGCGGCTTCGCTAACAACATCCCCGTCGCCGTCATTGTTCTGCTCATCGAGCACATTGCCATTTCCAAGTCTTTCGGCAGGATCAACAACTACACCATCAATCCTTCGCAGGAATTGTTGTCCATTGGTGTTACCAACTTGCTTGCTCCCTTCCTCGGTGCCTACCCAGCAACAGGTTCCTTCTCTCGCACAGCCATCAAGGCAAAGGCAGGTGTCCGAACGCCTCTTGCCGGTGTCATCACCGCTGTTGTCGTTCTTCTTGCCATCTACGCGCTCCCTGCCATGTTCTACTGGATCTCGAACGCCAACCTTGCCGCTGTCATTATCCACGCAGTGGGTGACCTCATTGCTGACCCAAACACAGTCTACCAATTCTGGCGCATCTCACCCCTCGAAGTCCTCATCTTCTTCATCGGTGTCTTTGTCACGGTCTTCGTCACCATCGAATGGGGTATCTACACGACCATGATTGTGTCCGTCGTGCTCCTCCTCATCCGCGTGGCCAAAGCGCGCGGTCGTTTCCTCGGCAAAGTCAAGGTCCACTCCGTCGTCGGCGACCACTTCACTGAAGGCCCCGCTGCCGGAAAGGGCGGTTTCGAGCTTCGCCAACGCCAGCTCAACCGCAACTCCAGCAACGACGACGACACCAGCGAACGCACCGTCTTCCTTCCCATCGACCACCAAGACGGCTCCAACCCCGAAATCGAACTCTCGGCTCCCTACCCAGGTGTCTTCATCTACCGCTTCAGCGAAGGCTTCAACTACCCCAATGCCTCCCACTACCTCGATCACATGGTCGAGACCATTTTCCGCGAAACCCGCCGCACAAACGCTGTCCAATACGCCCGCCTTGGCGACCGTCCCTGGAATGACCCCGGCAAGACCCGCTCCCAAACCGAAGAGGTCGACTACTCCAAGCCCACCCTCAAGGCAGTCATCCTCGACTTCTCTTCCGTCAACAACGTCGACGTCACTGTTGCCCAGCAACTCATCGACGTTCGCAACCAGCTCGACCGCTACGCCTCTCCAGGCGTCGTCGAATGGCACTTTGCCTGCATCAACAACCGCTGGACCAAGCGCGCCCTCGTCTCCGTCGGCTTCGGCGGCCCCGTCGCCGAAAATAAAGACGGCGCCTACCGCCGCTGGAAACCCCTCTTCTCTGTTGCCGAGATTGGAGGCGCCGACTCTGCCGCCGCCGCAGCTGAAGCTGACTTCAACCACCAGCGTCAACGCAGCATGGCGCACAACGACATCGAGGGCGGGAACGGCTACCGTGACGAAGCTGGCAGCAGCAGCGGCAGCGACAACCTCAATGGTGGCAACGGCATTTCTGACCTCCAGCGTGAGAGGACCAAGGCGGCTAGAAAGGTTGCGGTCGTGGGTGGATTGAACAGACCGTTCTTCCATCTGGACATCACGAATGCGCTCAACAGTGCGATTGCGGGCATTGAGGCCAATGGGGCTGAGCAGCTTGAGCAGGAGAAGCTGAACTATGTGGGGAATGCGAATGACAGTGGAAGCGGGATCGATGGGAAGAGGGAGTTTGGGGAGGATGAGTTGAAGGAGATGGATATGAGGCCCGGGGATGTGAGGGGTTAGATGGTGATGGCGAGAGATTGAGATGTTTGATTTCGAGTGATGGGCTTTCTTGGGAGCGTTGTGGAGATGTGAAGATGTTGGATGAAAGGTGGATTGTCACAGATGAGATGCTTAATACCCGCTACAGCACGCTGAATGTAGCACTGATAATTGTACTAGAAAATATTTATATCCTGTCTTTTCTATGAATTCTCGGCCTTTCTGCATGATTTCCTTCCTCTACATATAAGCACATACACTTACAGATACGCTGACACTCTTTCACTCGCCGACTTACTGACACTCTGTGACTTATCCACTCGTCCACCCATAAATACTTTCCCTCTCACACTCACTCATTCAACCAACAACTCACTCACTCAACCAACAACTCACTCACTCAACCACCGACTCACTCACTCACCCCCCTCCCTCCTTTCCACCAATTGACCTACGAAGCGCATGCCTGCCAACGCCCTCCGCCTCTCCAATCACCACCCTGCCTACCGCCTTCCCCACCGAACCATGGGGGAATTGAGGCAAATTGGTATGAAGCCAGGTGATATTATTCGCTATATGGAGTGGTGATTTTGATGCCGGAGTTTCTTTGGCGGATGTGAGAGTGAGGTGATGGTGTGTATAAGTGAGTGGCTGGTTTTGGAGAAGATAGAAGCTCATCACCCGGCTACGGGTGAGCAGGTGGCATCGCGATTAGTGTTTTGAAAATATGATGATTATACTGGAAACTCCCGTCCGATCCTCCCTTCGACTCCCTCTCCCTCGCCCTCTCCCTGTCCCTCCTCACCTATCTTGTCTACAACTCAGCCTCCTTTCCGCGACTGTGCCTGTGCATGCGCCTCTGCCATGCTCTCAATCCACGATGATACGCGTGCCTCTGAGGTTGCCGTGATAGCGGACGACGCAATCCAAGACTGCTTAAGCCTCAAGCGGAAGAAGGTGAAGTCTCAAGAAGACAAGAGCCCTTAAGCGCCAGGGCCCGGCCGGACGAGCCCAAGGATGTACGATAATACAATCTGCTCGTCCACCACATTCCTCGACTTCCTCAGCCATTGATTCTCGTCCCCGCGACGCTCCTCGGACCTCAATCGCCATTGGCGGGTGTCGTAAAGGTATGTGCCCGCCCAGCCGTAGACCCGGAGCGGTTCTGCAGGATCGTACAGTCAAAGGGCGAGGCGGAAGTTTGGCAGTATCACGGAGACAGCGCCACGGGGATTCTGCTCGGATGTGTGACTTGTAAAGGAAGCTACTCGGCCTGCGTTGGCTTAAGGAGTGGAGAGTCGTAGTCCACTACGTGGAGACTTCATATTCCTGCCTGATTGGGGCAATATCTGCGCCATCTGGATTGAGTAGAGGAGGGACGTGTGAGCGGCAGGTCTCAACGATTTTGTGGATGTACATCCTAAGGTCAGAATCGTGATAGGGATGCCTGGCAGGTGGAAGGGCGGGGTGGCTAGGGAGGTAATTGGGGAGGTGGAGGGTGCTAGGGTCGGCGACGGCACGGAGGGTGAGGACCTTACCGCATTAGCTGGATACAAGGGCGGTATAGTCAAAGATGGCCAGCTGATGTCGAAGTTCGCAAGACGGGGTGAGCGGTATGCCTCAGCGATATTGCGAAACTACACCTTGAGACTCAGGATCGTGATGGCGTTGCCTTAATGGGTGGGAAGCGGTCAGGGAGGTACAGGGTCTCAATAAAGGCGTTTACACAGGCGAGCTGCGTATCGTTCGGCATGCACACGACTACGCAGCTGATGCGCTGTTGGTGATACTGTGATTCTACACCTTGAGGTTTAGGATCGTAACGGCGTTGCCACCCATGACTGCAGCAGCAGTGTCACTGTCCGTGTCAAAGACAGTCGATACAGCAGCAGAGTTGAGCTTCACACTCAACCACTCCGTCTCGCCCTCTTCAAGCGGAGGGAAGAAAGGATGATCGGTGCTTCCATACCAATTAGCTCATCCCAGCATATCCTTTGTCACAAAGAGGACACTTACCCAAACATCAATCTATCTGCGCCAGACACCTCAATCGCCGCCTTCAAGCCCGCCTCTCCATAAACAACTGCGTCGAGATACACATTCGTCTTGAGCACGTCCCACACCGTTCTGCGTCCTTGCAACTTACCATCCTGCTTCAAACGTCCATCATGCAACATACAGCTTTCAATTCTACCAGCCAGAAACGGAAGCGTACCGCCGCTATGTGCCAACAACACATTCAGCTGCGTATGTCGATCCCACACTCCAGACACCAGCATCCTCGTCACCGCTATCGTCGTCTCCATTGGGAAGCCTAGCGCAAGTGAGAGGACGTGCCCGTATTCCCCTGCTCGAGGCCCGTATACTTCGTTCGGAAGACCATAATGCGGATGGATAAATACCATCTGCTTCTGTTCCTGCAGCGCTGCCCAGACAGGCTCGAGCTTGATGTCGTCAAGCCCCTGACCAAGGCCCGACGTACCCATGATGACCCCACGCATATACTTCAAATCCTTGAGTCGCCGAATCTCGTCCACGACGTCCTCAACCGAGCCCGACAGCGGCAGCGTCCCGAACGCAAAAAGTCGGCCTGGATAAATCGTGCATTGCTCGTTCATATCGTCATTGATCCTCCTCGCAGCTGCCGCAGCTTCACCAGCTGGCAGGAAGTCCAACCACGGGTTTGCGAGCGAGATCACGGAGATGTCGATGTGGTGCGTATCCATGAAGGAGAGTTTGTGGGAGAGAGAGGAATACTCGGGTCCTATTGGACGGCCTCGCGCGCTGGGAGAGAGGGAGGAGTCGTCGTCTGTGCTGAGGATGATCAGGCGGTCGCCGGAGGGGCTAGAGTGAATGCGAGGGACTGTGGAGCGGCTTTGGAGGAGAGAGATGTAGCTTGGTGGGTACATGTGGGTGTGGACGTCGACGACTTTGGTCGGCGTCATGATGATGTTTGAGGATAAAAAGATGCTGATGTGGTAGGAGGTAGGATGAAGAGGACAGATAGGATATATTGATTTGACTTGCACGAGACAGGGATTCTTGGAGTAGCGAAGCTGTTTTCTGCTATTGTCTTCCTCTAGCTGCTTTAATGAATACCACCAAAGATTGGGTGTTGTGCTGTTATCGAGTATCTGCATGAAGAAAGATAGTAGCAATGTGCCCCACAATTGTGAAACAACGCCCATTGGCCCACCCCGCCAAGAGATAAGACCTCTTTCATGCTCTCTTCTCTTGTCTCTGAGATACAAGACTCCTTGGAGCACCTCTAGCCCCTCTGCCACTCTCCCAGCTCCTCCGATTCTTGCCCAGCTAGTCAACAGATACAATCACTACAACGACCTCCAACCATGCCCTCCTTCATCAACAGCGTCTACCCCGACCCCACCTCCACCCTCGCCATCCCCCTCGTCGACATCTCGCCTTTCACATCCCTCACCTCCCACCCCTCAGCTCGTCTCTCCTCGGCCCGCGCCCTCCTCCACGCCTTCCGCACCTCCGGCTTCCTCTACCTAACCTCTCACCCCATCTCATCCACCTCCATCTCCACAACCTTCGCCCTCTCCTCCCAATTCTTCGCACAATCGCAACAACTAAAAGACAGCTTAGCCTGGTACTCACCGGAAGCCAATCGCGGCTACTCCGGAATGGGGCTAGAAAAAGTGTCCCAAGGCGACAAATCCGCCGTCGAAGCCACCCGCGAGGAAGAAGGTCAAGATCTCAAAGAAAGCATCGAGATCGGCCGCGACGACGAAGGCCCCGGCCGACACAACATGTGGCCTCCCGTCTCCTCCTGGGCCCTCGCAATCGACTTCAAGAACCACATGCTCGCCTTTCACGCCGAGTGCAAAGCACTGCATCAGACACTCATGCGCATGCTGGCGCTGTCACTCGAGCTGGACGAGGGCTATTTCGACGAGTACACGGCTGTGGGCGATAACACGCTCAGGCTGCTGCACTATCCCGAGCAGGAGCGGGAGGTGTTTGCGAGGAAGAAGGGGCAGGTTAGGGCGGGGGCGCATAGTGATTATGGGAGTTTGACGCTGCTGTTTCAGGATGAGAGGGGTGGGTTGCAGGTGAAGGATGGAGAGGGCGAGTGGAGGGATGTCACGCCTGTGCAGGGGGCGATTGTGGTGAATGCGGGGGATTTGCTTGCGCGGTGGTCGAGTGAGTGCGCACGCTGCTGATGTGGTTCGATCGTGCTAATCGTTGAATAGATGATGTGATACGCAGTACAGTGCATCGTGTTGTTGTGAGTACATATGTTCATCTTCTATCACGATGCTTCTCAAAGACTGACACAGAAGCAGGAACCGCCTTCGCCGCCGTCCTCTGCAAAACACCCAGCCCGCTACTCAATCGCATACTTTTGCAATCCGGACTTCGAGAAGACGATTGCTACGATACCAAATACAGTCCCCGAAGGCGAGGCCCCAAAGTATACGAGCGTCAATTCGGGCGAGTATCTGGTCAAGCGGCTGAGTGCGACATACTGAGACTATGTATCGTACTGGACAAGAAGTCTGAAAGAGACCCGAAGAGAGTGCCGGTTGGATTCTGCTCGTTCTGCACTCCGATAGTACCACGAAGCTGTGGCTTACGGCGCCTGTGCCTCGCCTGGCCGCCCACGTAGCCCGCCTATGCCAGCGCAGGTGCTAGCGTCCTGCACCTCCCGACCACCACCCATCGATGACTACCTGGTCAAGGGCTGAGTGCGATATGTTGAGACTATCCACCACGAAACCTCCATCGAATACGCTAGCAACGAGGGAAACACGCGCCCATAGGGGGATTCATTCCTCTCCCTCGATATAGACGCTCAAGCCTGCCTGCCTCACTCACACGAGTAATCTCCATCCTCATCGCTATCATCGCTATCATGGCACTGCCCGGCCTCCCAACTAGCGCGCACTCGTGCCCCGGACCGGCAGAATGCCGTGTAGATTCTACTGAGACTTCTGCTTTCTAACAGCACAGTACCACGAAGGTGTTGCCGAGGACACTGGCAAAGAAGCACGTACGCACCCATAGGTGGATGCAGGTGGATTCGTTCGTCTTCCTCGATATAGACGCTCAAGTCCGCTGCCTCACTGATACGAGTATTCTCCAACCTCGTCGGTGCTACGGCAGCCAATAAGTTATGTCTCTTGTTTTGGTATAAGAACAGGCATTCTCGCGTCGTGCTCGGCATCGTTGTCGGGACATTAGTGCAGAAGTGCAAGGAACGTCAGCAATACGACCTGTCATCCAGCTTTGGAATCCTAGCGTTGGAGGCAAAGGTGAAGAACAAATTTAACGTCAGGCTGGAATATCTTATACTGTATGCACACTCTTATATTGTATAGTATACCTATCTACTTCTCGCCCCTCGCCACTCGCCACTCGCAGCTCTGAGATCGAGCCTACAATTTGCCAAAGAGCATCGCGGTATAGTCGGTATGACCACGTCGCGGTAAAGACGTCATGACCGTGCACGCGACCGCCATTTCCCCTCCGACCCCTACGCTGCGCCTCCGCACTGGAACGACAGCGTATAGTTGTACCCGCCCTGTAGTCCCTGCACCGCCACGTCTGTAGCAGCGGCGGGTACGTTCGAGATCGTCGGGGCGCTGCCACTCCCGCTGCCACCACCAGGCCCAGCCTTGGGGGAAGACCAGCTCCGACGCCAGCCCCAACCCTGACCCCATCCCCAGCCCGATGGCGCTGGAGTTGGGGCATTCGGACCCGGAGCTGGGATCGTAGCAGTCGAGTTGGACAATTGGACTTTGGTCAAACTCGCCACGCCCTCCCTCCCCGCACACGCCTCAGGTATCGGCACGCTGACATTTCCCGCCGTGCCGGCCGGCGCGGAGAACTGATATTGAAACCCGCCGTCTTCACTGCCACTATAGCTTGCCTCGAAGTGGCCGAGCGTGGAGGGAAATCCAGCCTCCACAAGCGTGAGATTGCCGACTTGGGGGTGGAAGAGCCAGGTTGAGCCGGCGGCGCCGACGAAGCGGATCCCGGCGACGAGGGTGCTGAGGGCGGAGACGGGGCCGGTGGACCAGCCGTGTGCGTGGGAGATGCGGGGGTTGTTGAGGTAGGCGGGATAGATGAGTGAGCCGTTTGTGTTATACCCTTCGACGAAGGTGGAGTTTGTCATTTCCGGGTTGTTCAGCATCCAGCTACACGTCCTTCGTCAGCCATCATTCCACATCCCTCGTCACTCATCACATCACACAGAAACAGCCCCAGAAACACCAAGACCCGACTCAGACTCACCCGAAATACATATCCTTCATGAGATCAATGCTGCGCTGCGGCTGACCAACTGCAAAATGTGCCTGCAGCTCGAAACTCGTGATGAACGGGGAAATGGTCGCGCCGGCTTCTGGTGCTGGCGGGCCGTAGGGTGTCCAGCGTGCTTGGAGATTTGTGGCTACGAGGGCGGAGCGGTTGGAGTAGTCTGCGACGCCGGAGAGGATGGCGAAGACGTTGCCGTCTGTGGTGTGGTGGGTTAGCGCTGACATGAATAGATAAATGACGTGTTGAAATATACCTTGCGGATGGAATGTCGTGGTTGTGTTGTCGTTGTATAGGCCATCGGCGGCGTTCCATAGTAGATTGTTTGCGGCGGACTTGATGTTAGTCTGGAAAGTTTCCCACGTTGCGATTGGAGCGGTGTCGTTGAGTGTGTTGGCGAGAAATATGTATTGCGTTAGAAGACGATATAGTATCGAATTTGCCTATGTCTTTGTCAGTGTACCTCTGAGGTCAAACTTGTTGAGATGAGACTACCTCAATGTTATAGCCTGTGAGCGTGGTCAGTGTGAGTCTCGACCAGCAGTGATAAGGTGGCACATACCCCCCATGTAATTCCTGAGCCAGTCTACCATTGTCAGCAGGATTTCTAGGTACTGACCAGACCAGAGGTATGGCAGATCCCTTGCGCAGAGTGCCGTACGGATTCTGCTCAGACTTCTGGTCTGTGATAAGAACTGACTGTAACATACCTGGATTCGACGGCGGCAAGTTAGCCAGACCAGTATCATCGACAAGACTCAACGCAAATGCAACACCTAGCTTTGCCTGTACCCAGTACCGTTGTAGATATGCTAGATCACCAGTATAAAAGTAGTACAGATACAAATCCGTCAAGCCATGACAATGATATGTGAATGACCAGAAACTGGGTCCAAGGATAACTTGGAGCTCTGGATAGAATGGTACTAGATTAAGATTACGTATGTTAGTGACGGGTGCTGTGGGCTTTTATAGTCCGAACGAACTGCACAAAATATACACGTACCTCCGGCATACGGCATAGCGCCACTGGCATTCTGCAACAGGAACAAGGAGTCAAGGCCATTGCGGACACCGGTCAGATCGTTGGTAGCAACGAAAGTGGATGGCAACGAAACGGTGTAGTCGCCTGGCCAGACCGTTCTGTCACGCTTTGCGCCGTCGACGAAAGCTACGGTACCATTCGTGATGGTATCTAAGCTTTAATCAGTCTCGATGTATTTGAAGGACACAGCACTGGCAGTGAGCCTAACAATTGTTATACCACGTCGTCAAGAAAGTGTCATTGTCGGCTGTGAGGACGACCCCTAGGTGGACAAGCGAGTTCCCAGCGTCGGCATCGATTTGACAGATCTGGTTTGTGTAGGCGCCGGCGTACCTGTTTCACATTAGGAATACTGACGCTGACAGGACTGGGGGTACTAACCAGACTGCGTTCAGCTCCTCGTCGTTGGAATGGAAGTAGCCAGTGTAAGCAGAGGTAAGATCGGTGGCGGCTTGTGGGTAGGCGGTGAAGTGAATTGAGACATTGCTCAGAATAACTTCCCCGGTACCGTTTGACTGCAGGGTCAGGTAGCGGAATGCCTGTTCGGTTAATTGTTAGCAATAGCTTCGATCGTGGATTGGAGAACTAACACCACGACGATGCTGAGGCTCAGCAGTATGTAGACCAGGCCCTGAATACCTAGGGACATTCTCAGCGCAAGCCTTGACGCTATATAGCTTGCCAAGACCATTCCTTACCACAGCGGCTCATCCAGTCCCGAATCAGCAGTAGCATCACTTCCAAACGTGCTGATCCACAAGCTGCTCTCCGTAAAAGTCACGCCCACAAACTGTGTGGCAGCAGTAGATACGATGTCGAGAGACACGATACCCTCGATGTTCTTGCCAAAATCATAGGTCACACTTGCAGTATTGTTCAACGTCAAGGAGCCGTCGGCACCCTCCAGGAGGTCAGCAGGATGGGTCACGTCGCCATCAGTGGCAAAGACTGATTGAGGATACAAGGTACGTGAGGTCGGAGCGAGAATGTATTGCGAGTAGGGACTCGCTGCTTCAACTAAGGAGCTTGCCAACAAAGACAGCAAGAGCTGCTGGGAGAACTTCATTGTGCTGGGATGGGGATGGTTGTTGACAATGGTCTGCACCAGCACGCTGCAAACGCGGAGAGGTGGACTGCCTTATGTACATCAGATGAAGGGAGGGGTTGGCACGAGTGTACATGGACACTCGGCATAGCAGTCGCCGACCTAGTGCTTACAGGAGCGTCATACATCATCCATCTTGGAGGTAGCGCTCGAGTAGCCGAGACTGGAGACTCATAGATGACCCGACCTAAAGCGTCTCGATTCTTTGACGGACAGGGCGTCGATGGTATGACGGATGAAAAGCTCCATGTTCGGAAAAGCCGAGGCTGAAGTGCTGTGACTGGACCCAACCCCTCTCTGTCTTGCTTAGCGTGGTCGCCGATTTTTAGCAACTGTCGGTCTATATCAGAGCGGCTGCGGTGCGGGCAAAAGCAGTAGGCGGCAGTCTTCAGGATACCGTGGCTTCAGCGTGAAGTTGTGTAACGAGCAGGAGGCCCACAGAGCGGCGGTGGTGGTGGTGGTGGTGTTGTGGTGGTATGTGAAGCAGGGTTATGGTATGTAATGTTACTTCGCCGAATCGACATCACTCCCATCTCACTGCCTCGCCTGTCAACAGCTCGAAGCAGGGCAATGAGACCAGATGATGACACGAAGAGCTTGATGAAAGCACACTGATTCAGTAGACACGATGTTGAACATATTACCAGTAAACATATTACGATTGGTTTGATAAGTCTGCTCTACAGCACAACCTCCGTCATGTCTCGAGACTTTTGTCCCATGACTGTATATCCGTTTCAAGATCTCATCCATACACCATAACCGTGGCTGCTGCCATCCATTCCTTCGACGCCTCAAGCCCTTTGACCGAACCCATCTCCATGCACATCTCACGCAACATCCAAGATCCCACTCTCCCGCAACCTCTCCACAGTCTCCTTCTCCAAGAACCTACTCGCGCCCACATCCTCCTTCAAGCCCTTCCTCCGTCTCGTCTTCAACGTAAAGTCCCTCGCCAATTGCGACGCCGTCGCCGGCTCCAACTTGTTCACCCTAATGGTCGTGTCCAGTGGATCTCCGGGTACAACCTGCCACCTATCGAACACCATACTGACCGTCGCCTGACCCTGCGTATGTATGCGCAGATCCGTCTCGAAGCCAAATGAGTCAATGACAGGGACCAGCCCATTGACGCGATATAGCGGGGTGCCAGGAACAGGGGCGTCAGAGAGGACGTGCCCACGGCGACGAGCGAGGACAGTGTAAGTGGCGGACACGGCGTCGGCGGGTCCGAGCATGCTGACGGCGTAGAGAGGTTCCATGAGACGGGGCGAGGCAAGAAGGAAACTGCTGTAGCAAGCGCGACGAGCGGTGGGGATGATCTGACCGCCGCCGCGGGAGATGGCGTCTTGAGCGAGTGCGACGTCAGTGATGCGGAATTTTGTATTGCGGATTGGCTCTTCGCAGAGAGGGCCTTCACGCGTGGCCCATTGGAAGCCTTGGCGAAGGGACTCGCGGACGGTGCGGAGGGTTTTGACGTCAACTTCGGAGGGAAGGGTGTCGTTTTGCAGGATGTTAGGGCTTTGGTCGTCGGGTCCGAATGCCCAGATGTTGCGGCTGGCTAGGAGATCGTAGCCATAGTTCTCTTCGAAGAACTTGCCGACTACGCGCATGGGGTCTCGGATGTTGACCTTGCCAGTCTCGATGTCTGCGGCGATGCCGTCGTCGAGTGGTTCAGCGACCATTGTGATTTTGCTCTTTTTATTGGGAGTGATGGCGTAGCATTTGATGGCGCTGGTCTCGACACTGGTTTCACAGAATCGAGTGACAGGGTCGGAGACCTTGATCTCCATTTCAGCGTAGAGGCGTCTCAGATCGTGCAGTACGCAATCCATGTAGAGCTCTCCCGTCCCAAGCACAACGTGTTCGCCAGACTCTTCCACTTTGGTGATGACTAGAGGATATGATTTGTTGATCTTTCGTAAGCCGTCAAGCATCTTTGGCAGTTCTGAAGGATTTATCGGCTCTACAGCAACCTTGAAGACAGATTCGTAGAAGTGCTTGATTGGTCGGAAAATGTGTGCGTCGTCTTTGCTTGTCTTGCTGGAATCGACGATCGTTGCAGTCTTCATGATTGAGTTGTCAACACCAGAAAGTAAAACCCAGCTTCCTGCTGGAACACCGCTCGTCGTGACATTGTATCGTGATTCAGCAATCCAAGTGTCGTTGATGGTGGCTTCTACCATGTCTTCCTCGTCCTCCAACGTGTAGCCTTCTCCTAACACTCGTACTTGCTGATTTGGGCGTGCGGTTCCACTCATCACGCGGCCGAAAGCACGGAAAGTCGATGCGTCAGAAGAGTTGAAAAGCTTTGTGACGTGGATAACGAGTGGTCCATCTTGATCACATTCTTCCATGGCTTTTGCTGTTTCAGAGTCGAGGGGTCCGGTATAGTATCGCTGGAGTTGGCGTCGTGCGCCCTCGAGCGGTGATGGAACGTGTTGAACTACCATGTCCACAAACCCTTCTGCACCACCAAAGAACTGTTGGCATACCAGTTTCAGCAGATCCTTCGCATTGCTCTTGTATTGTGACGGCTTCAGATGTATCCCCAATCCACTAAGTACATGTTTGAGATCGTCTGGTGTCTGACTGATAGTATGTGAATAAAGCTTATATATCGGATCAAGCACAAACTGGACAAAAGCTCGTTTCGAACCTTCCTCGCGACCTCTTCTTGTGAACTTCCGGCTGGACGGATTGTAGAATATATCGCCCCAGAGTCTCAAAGCAAAGTCTGCAGGGTTGACGCCCTCGAAGCTGTCCGAGTACATCTTCGCAAAGGAAGGAAGAGTGAAACACCAGTTCATCGAGCTGCAGGCGAAAGCAACATTGCCTTTTTCGGGGCTTACACGATGCTTCTCTCCTCTTCCTGGCACAGTATTCTCAATGACAGTGTTAACCTCTTCTACCAAATGCTTCAACTTGAAGTATGCATCTGCTGGTGGTAATTTGAGCTCAAGAATGAGGCGATCCATCTTGTTGATAACTAGCACAATCGGCATGTCCTCCAGAATCGCATGCTTGATGACCTGCTCTGTGCTGACCTGAACGCCTTCAACTACATCAACGACCAGGATAACACCATCTGCTAATCGCAACGACGCTGCAACTTCGTCCGCGAAGTTGACGTGGCCTGGTGTGTCGATGATGTTGAACAAGTGAGATTTGCCTTTGGTGCTTGGTAATACTAGGCTCATTGGTGATGCTTTGATTGATAATCCACGTTCGCGCTCAAGCAGATGCACATCAGTATATCGTAGTTGCTCATCCTTCTTTCTTCCCGTCTTCTTCTCCAGTCTGTCATTGATGTCATGTGTCTGCATAACCAGCATATCCATAAATGCGGTTTTACCATGGTGTAGGTGTCCAGCAACTGCTATATTTCGTATTTGATCGGGAAAGTTCATCAGGTCTGTCATGAAATCTCGTGAAAAGAAGACTGGTGGTAAATCTGCTTCCTGTACTGTGAACTTTTTCTGCTTCACCGGTGCGATGATCGGTTGCGCCAATGACTGTGTGTCTTCCTCTTGTACCATTGTTTCCACATTCTCGCCATAGACCTGTTGCGCCGTAGGGTAGTACTGCTTATCTTCGTGTAGGATGACTGCATTCGACGGTCCATCTTCTAGGGAGGACGTCAGCGCGACAGCTGTTCGAATTCAAATCTGCACATACCATCAATCTGCATCAATTGTTGATTGTTCAACTCGGCCTCATTTTCTTCTTCTTCATCTTGTAGATAGGCGTCCGCGGTGGTGTCTACCTGTTCCTCCTCCTCAGATTCGTCAACCTCCCCAATGAAGTTACCGAACTCGTCGTAAAGGTCCTCCATCTTCAGCTATGTGATTGGATGTATCTTCGCGACGCGACAAGGTCGGATCGCATAAGGTAGGCCCTTGTCCTGCAAGAAAGTTGACGGATCTTTATCCACTTGCACGTGATGTGATCGTCATTTCCTCGAGGTGCAGCACCTTTACTTGACATCACCATACCAAGCTCCTCACTGAATCTCGAAGTCGTAGGAACAATAAACTGTCACCATCTCGAGACTATAGACGGATCCAAGATTGGACTCATTCCACAGATTCATTTACAGCGCGCTTGAGGCCGAACAACGTTTGCATACCCCCACCTTGTGGCTCGCGACCCTACGGAGGACACAACGATCATGGACGACCCTCCGAACGATTATGAGAGTGTGCGCTGGGAGCGGCCGGAGACAGATGGTGCAGAAGATCAATCTGAGGTGGAGGCGCGAGGATCAACATTACCTCAAAGACCCAAAGCAAATGCCCAGGAGCGACGACAGGACAGCCACTCTGGAACACAACCCGATCACACGGCGGATAAGGTCGATCTAGCAGGAATCACAAGTGAAGGCTTCCTGGTGTGTATTGTGGAGAAACCACAGAAGGAAAATGAAGGCACGAAGGAGGCCTATGTCTCATACTCGATCTCAACACATGTAAGCTGGATCAGGCAGAAGTTCTGCTGGTGTTCAACTAAAACTAACACTTCACGCCCAGTCCGACTTCAAGACATTCGCGAAGGACAGATTCTCGGTCCGGAGAAGATTTACCGACTTCCGCTACCTCTACAAAGCTCTCTGCCACCAATATCCTCATCTTGCAGTTCCCCCGCTTCCAGACAAGCACAACCTAGAATACATCAGGGGTGATCGCTTCGGGCCCGACTTCACATCGCGACGTGCATATTCTCTGAACCGCTTCATGAAGCGTATATCTCTTCATTCTGTCTTACGACGGAATGCTACTTTCCTAAGCTTCGTTGAAACGCCAGACTGGAATGCCGTCATGCGAGGCGATAGTCGCCATAGAGGCAGTTCGTTTGGCGATCCAGCCGCAACACTCGGCTCGATGAACTCTACCACGTCAAGCACGAGTGCTATCGACCGTTTCCAGGATTGGGGCATCAACTTCCTGAAAGCACCTCACAAAGCAGATAAACGCTTCATTGCAGTACGAGAAAAAGCCGACAAGTTCGAGGAGGACCTAGGACACGTTGAGAAGGGTATTGTCAAGGTTGTGCGGAGAGAAGGAGACCTTGAAGCAGACTATCAGGATCTGGCAACACAAATTCAAAAACTGGTGAATCTGGAGCCTGGCGTTGGTGGAGCACTGACAAGCTTCGCTGCAAGTGTGGAAGCAACCAGCACGGCGATGAGGGATCTCAAGCATTCGACAGATCAGGACTATATGGAGAGTTTGCGGGATATGGCGAGCTATACAACATCGATGAAGACTCTGCTCAAAGAGCGGAATCAGAAACAACTCGACTTCGAAGCCCTCACAGAGTACTTACAAAAGGCAACTACGGATCGGGACTCACTTGCATCAGAACGCGGCCCGCCATCATTGACATCATCACCAGCACGATTCGTCCAGAGTAAAATTGAAGATGTGCGTGGCGTTGACCATGAACAGTCTCGACGTGATCGACTTCGCCGGAGTGAGATGAAGATTGAGGATCTCAATCGAGCCGTCGATGAGGCGAAGAACACGAGCGAGGCCTTTGACGATCAAGTCATAAAGGAGACCGCAGAGTTTGAGCGGATCAAGGCTATAGAGTTCAAGGACACACTTGGGTCGTTAGCAGATTCGGAGATGGCATTCTGGAAAGGATTGATCGGGACATGGGGTGAATTTCTAGGACAGATGGAGAAGAATGATGGAGAGGCACGGTGAAGGCAATGTTCCTAAGAATACAAATCAATGTAATAGAGTCACGTGCAAGCACTATACCCGTCGCGTTCGACGCGTTTGGCTGAGGTAGCCTCCGTGTTTCGACACACTTTACACTTCACACAATAAGGCAGTAACTTTGCTTCTGTTAACTTCATTTCGCTTCTTCCTGAAAACACTCAATCGCCAATCAATATCACGTTTCTCGCACTTGAATCGTGTCCAGTCGCGACCCAGCTTCAGTGAATAGACTTTGATCAGATCAGACAAGAGTATGTGGAGAAAAGTGAGAGACAGCTTGACCAGATGAGAACACTACCAATTCTGCGCTGCTCTTCAAAGCTAGAACTACGCGCTGACAATGTCTCCTCGCAGTGTTGGAAGCACGCCTCGAACAAGCAGACATTCTCAAGAAGGTACCCAAGCCCCCTCACCACCCTCAAGTCACTCCACCACTAACCCGCCTGTTCCCCTCTCTCAGGTCGTCGATGCAATCCGCGAACTCGTCCAAGACTGCAACTTCGACTGCAACGACTCTGGCATCGCTCTGCAAGCCATGGACAACTCCCACGTCGCCCTCGTCTCCATGCTCATGTCCGCCGCCACCTTCCAGCCCTTCCGCTGCGACCGCAACATCGCCCTCGGCATCAATCTCAGCTCGCTGACCAAGGTGCTACGCGCGGCGCAGAACAATGACATCCTAACATTGAAGGCTGAAGATGCACCAGACAGCGTGAACCTGACGTTTGAGAGCGCGGAGAGCGACAGGATTAGCGAGTATGATATCAAGTTGATGGATATTGATCAGGAGCATTTGGGCATTCCGGAGACGCAGTATGCGGCGACGATTAGCATGCCGAGTGCGGAGTTTCAGCGGATTTGTAGGGATTTGTCGCAGTTGAGCGAGAGTGGTACGTTTATCCCGTCCTTCCTTGTCCGTGTTTCCATGCAGCTGTATATCCAATTAACCCTCCCTCCCCTGTCCGCAGTCTCCATCGAATGCACCAAAGAAGGCGTAACCTTCAAATGCACCGGCGACATCGGCAACGGCTCCGTGACCCTGCGCTCAGCCTCCAACGTCGACGACCCCAAGAAGAACATCGAGATCGCCCTTTCCGAGCCCGTCGCCCTCACATTCTCCCTAAAGTACCTCGTGCACTTCTGCAAAGCCAGCGGGCTGTCCAGCAGCGTCAAACTGTGTCTGAGCAATGAGGTCCCGTTGTTGGTTGAGTACGGGCTTAGTGGAGAGAATGCGGCAGGCAGCTATTTGAGGTTTTATTTGGCGCCGAAGGTGAGTCCACATGGTGGTGATTAGAGGGTATGGGGACAGGATGATGCTAATGTGTGCAATAGATTGGAGACGACGAGTAGACGACGCGTACGCATCTCGACGAGTGTTCACAGTGTGGAAGGCCAGAGCGGCGCACCCAGTTTGCAATGGAATTGTAGTATTGCCAACTGTCCGAGGGCGGTGCCATGCACGCTTGCTTGCTGCGATCACAGATCGTACGAGCACGGGAAGGACCATAGCAGCATGTGGAAGCATCATATCGGTCCATCAAGCGGGGTGGCTTTCTCACAAAGGAATGACTGGTCAAGCCGGCCATGCTGTAAGAGCACAGCTGTGTAAGCACAGACATGTTACGATCAGTAGCGCAGTGCAAGGCAGCACTGGTACCACGCAACCGACCATGTATATCAGTATAGTGTGGACTGGAAGGCCGGGTAACACTATGAATTTACGCTTCTCCCAATCACTCTCATCGGGCACAAATCATGATACATACGTGCTCGGATCCAGTATAGCGCTGGACATAGAAGAGAACCCTGTAACAGTGTCCGTGTATATCTGCTAGGTCATAGGTAATCACTTACCATCTATGTCACAACACTTGCTCCGCCGCATTTACTCATCTCAACCGTCACCGTCCCACCCCATCCCATCACAGAAATCCTCTATCAGCAGCAACCAGAACCTCTCTTTTTGAGTTCTCTCCTCCACCAACACCCACAGCGCCAGTCCTATCCTTCACGCTCCCTGTCCTGCCTCCCGCAGCCTCCAAAACATCCAAACAAACCCCCATCCACTCCTCCGTCTCCGTCCCCACCATTTCAATCGCCACTTCCAACCCCCTCCTCGCCTCGAGCAATTCGTTGCGCACCTTCCACTTTGCGAGACGGTGGCGGAGGTAGTACGTCTTGAGATGTGGTGGCAATTGGGTGGCCGAGCTTAAGGAGGAGGCTGGGTTGAGGTATGAAGGCGAGGAAGAGGACGGAGGGTCCAGAGGTCGCGGCGGCGTAGCAGACGTCCAGTGCACATCCAGCGAAACTGTTTCCGTCGTGACGATGGCGCTGAGGACGGTCGCGCTGCGATGGAAGATCGTGTACGGCGTTAGAGCTGCGATGGCGTCGGTTAGGGAGGTCGTGTGCTCATTCGTAGCTGTAGTAGGAAAGAGCTGCCCATTTCCACTGAGAGCGGGATTCGTGCTGTAAAACGCTGCTGTCGACCTCGGCTCCAACACCTTCAGACTGAGCCCGCCAACATGCTTGCTAGGATCCCGCGCCACTTCAGCATTCGCAACCCCAATCGCTCTCTCATGCACTACCCGCATGTTCCTCAACGCCAGACTCGCACTGCTCAAATTCTGAAACTTCGCCACTTTCGCCTTTCCCCTTGGCCCCTTGCCTTCGCATACGAAGAACGGAAACGCAAGCGTCTTGCGCGGACACATGTACAGGCCCAGCTGCTCACTAGCCGCAGGCCATTTCTCTCTCCACCGAGCGGCGGAAAAGCCGTAGGCTAGATCGGGGGCCACCCATGTCAGGGCGGGTGATAGATGAGGGCTAAGGGCGGGCTG
>Ga0058698_10000378_pt1 | contig 25622 bp, 17 predicted proteins | sample AgamicAsSfe_FD_67288 | JGI IMG/M metagenome (GOLD analysis project Ga0058698, IMG submission 67288) | Agave microbial communities from Guanajuato, Mexico - As.Sf.e | ecosystem: Host-associated > Plants > Phyllosphere > Phylloplane/Leaf | place: Guanajuato, Mexico | collected 2012-05-30
ATGGGGGTGCCCTCAAAGTACTTGCTCTTGCCTGTCGCATCCTTTGGCACCATAGCAACCGTGACATTGAATCTCGCCAAACGTGTAAGACCGCAGAGCACGAAAAAGCTCAGGAGTAGATGGTCGACAGGTGTTCGCAGACCGAGACAGAAGGCAGCGGCGGCGGGGCTAACGCCAAATGAGACGAGGTCAGCCAAGGAATCAAGTTCCTGGCCCATGAGCGATGCCTTCTTGCGCCAGCGAGCGACTTTGCCGTCCATGAAGTCGAAGAAGAGTCCGAGGGGGATGAAGCCGAGGGCGAAGTACAAGTTGGTGTAGTTGAAGGGGTCCGACTGCGTGCAGTAGCGGAGAGAGGAAAAGATGGACATGACGCCGCAGAAGCCTGAAATTTATCGTCTCAGCGCATGCCTTGATTCTTCGGCTGAACAGCCGAGTGTTATGTTGGCCAGGAGAGGTCGGCGTCGGAAAACGTACCATTGAGCTCAGTAATGAAATCAGCCAGATGCAGGGCCCTCACGAGAGAGAAATGTCCAGCTTCCTGGGACAAGAGCCTCGCCTGTTTGTCCTGCGCTGTTGTTCCCGTTAGTCTTTCCTTGAACCCATGCGACGATGCTATTTTGCGTCAACATACCCTCACCCTTTGCTGGCGGCATCCCGTCCTTGGGCTGCGGCTCTCCGCCGTTCCGTCGTTGCGACATATTGTGTTTGTGTGGTGTAGTAGGCGCTTCTGCTCGCTCAAACGAGGTTTAATTGCGCGAGGTGGAATTTGGGAAAAGAGGGAAGTGCGGGAAAGTTAAGGGTCTAGGTAGGGTTGTTGCATGGAGAAAGCTTGTTGTTGGTGTGAGCAGGCGGGCAGTGACGTGCCCTGCGCCATTAGATCCAGGCTTGGGAGACCAACGTCATTTTCGTCCTACGCAAACTTCCGCGTTGCTCTGCACAGCCCGCCTCAGCCCCGTGATTTGCCATGGGCGACAATTTCAATGTTGGCTATTTGATATCGGCAGTCATGCCCGGCAATGTAGGCTTCGCTCGTCTATCAGGTTGAGCGAGTTGCGCGTCTAGTCGGACTTGTTCGTAGCCTCGAAAGAGTGTCGTGCTTGTCGGCAGCACACCGTGCAGTTGCTTTAGGATATATACCGATGGAGTTGCAGCAGTTCAGATATTATGCATTACGAGTATGTCTATATAGCAACAAAATTTTACAAGAAGTATATCATGCATCAACACTGGTCATCATGGAATGCTCGAAGTCTAATACACCGCCCTCGTCGTGATGATGGCCAATGGTTGAGACTCTACTTCCGCCTGCTCACCATCTTGGTGATGGCATGCCTTATGATGGTGCCAGCCTTCTCTGTCTCCTTCTTTGTCAGGCCGCTGGTCACACATACTTTGAGTGCAGGCGTAGGTTGCCAGCCTGCGTCTCGGGGGTTTAGTCCAAGACCAAGAGGGAAAGACTTGAGTCGTGTTATGAGAACGCCGTTCGCGAGACACTGTGACTGTCAGCACATTGTCCAAGATCAACCTTACATACACCATTAGGATACGTACCTCATCGACAACTTCCCTAAATATCTGATTTTGGTCTTCGATACTCAACTTCTTGTTGTCAATGACTTCGTCTTTCAGAACAAGTAGCATGATCGGGTTGTCACCCGAACTACTACATCGGACCCAGTCGCTCCTGGGGTCCAACTGCCCCCTCATGGCTTTCACATTCTCCCTGAGTCCTGCCAAAATATCCGGTTGTTGTTGCAATAAGCTGATAGTCTCACTGGCAGTTGTACTCAGCAAAGCAGGGAGGGCAGCCGAGTAGGTATAAGACGCCGAGGAAATACGCTGATGCTCAACGACTTCCTCATTGCCAGCGCAGAAACCTCCTGCCGCACAGAGAGGGCCGGATAGCGAACCGATAATCATATCTACTTCTGCAGCATCGACATTTTGCGCTTCGGTGACACCGCCGCCGGTGCGGCCGAGGACGCCGTAGGACCAGGTTTCGTCGAGGATCAGTCGGAATTTGTATTTGAGCTTGAGTTCGACCTTTTCAATATGTTAGCTAACCCATCCAGGTGCCTCTGAAGCATGAGTATGTGATGGACGTACAATCTTGGGCAGGTTCACCACATCCCCAATGTTCTCAAATAGGCCCTCAGTAATGATGAAGCGTCTGGTGAGCGGCTTCTTGGCCTGCTCTTTGACAACCTTCTTGAGTACGTTTTCCAGATCCTCCATGTCATTGTGTTCAAACCACCTGACGGTACTGCGGCTGATTTGAATGCCCTTCCTTGCAGCAAAGTTGAGCGCGCGGTCTGCCACGATGATGTCTCCTCTCTTGCTGAAACTGGGAATAACACTGCTTATAGTCGAGAAGGATTGTGCGTAAATGATGCAGGCAGGGACACCGAGATGTGCAGCGACATCGGCTTCGGTCTTCATGTGGACGTCCTGTGTACCATAGAAGCCGGGGGGGCCACAGGGGCCAACGCCGTAAGTCCGCAGGGTCTGAATGGCCTTGTCTTTTAGGACATCGTTGGAAAGGAAGTTGTAGAAGTTGTATGAGGCAAGATTCGTTACGGTTCGGCCGTTGGAGAGCTTCGACTTGGGACCGGTAGGGCTGCGCGGTACTTGGTTAGCATTGATTCGCGACCATAAGAGGCCATTGGGGCTGTAGGCTGTCATACCCAACAATGATGGGCCGCTTCTCGTTGTCCAACTCCTCGAGCGCAGTAGTCGGTGCAACAAGCGGTTCTGGGGTCCAGTCTTCGACCAGTTCATCAATCTCCTATTTGCTTGTCAGCCCGCCACATCCGCGCATCTGTATCCAAGGCGCGGAGCATACGGCATCGGTGAGCTGCACTTTCTTCTGGGTGCTGTATTTGGGTGCGAGCAAGTAGCGCACCGCAAAGAGGAACAAGAATAACTCTATTGCGCTGCGAACGGGGTCGTTCTGGTAACTCGACTTGATGTAGCGGACGGCGATAGCGGACCCTGGTATGCGATTGAATTGCGCATTGGCATCGGTGAAGAAGCGCGTAGTAACATTCTGTATTTCATTGAGATCCATGATGGCTATTTGTTGCGTGGTTGTTGGTGTAGGGGCTGCGGCGAAAGGGCGGAGGTGAACCCTGGGCAACTTCAACGCCTAATGGCTCATCTCGCAAGGACCTCCGTTTCGGGGTTTCACGAGTAGGTTTCTCAAAAGGGCAAGAATATCACTTCAGACCACACGTATCAAAGACAATATTAAAAGGCGCAGGAGAGACTTGAGTTTAAGACATCCATGTATTTATCTGCAATGCATTCACTTTCTAAGATATTCGCCTTCCCGTGATGAACCAAAACAACCCTTCGTAGTATATGTGCAGGCAAGTCCGCGCCTTAGGCGGACATCGGTGTTCAAAAAGAGAGAAAGCAGGTCGATAGCCTGCTGTGTAACGCCAGAAAACGAAGGAAATGCTGTAGTGGATATTACAATCATTATGGGACCAACCAAGTCGCCACGCTCATGATTCGCCAAGGTTGTACAATACAGGCTGCGAAAGCAGAACAAAACGATTCGCAACGTTTGCTTTTAGTATGCCATGTACCGGCGGAATCGACGAGCGGCATCGTCGGTCGAAGCGGCGGCACCACCACCTCCAGTTGCGTCCACAGCGGGGTTCCACACAGGGCAAGGACGTTCATCAACACACTTGCCAGTAGGAGTGTTGGTAGTGTCGTTGTTGCTGAAGCCTGTAGGCTGCAAGATCTCCATTGGCAATGTCACGGAGAGCTTGATGTACTTTCCGGCGACGATCGGACCCACGATTAAAGCCAGGAAGACGACGAGCAGGACAAAGTAGAGGATGGCGTAGCGCACGACACGACGCTTGCGAAGCTTGGTCTGCTTGAGCGAGTAGATGGGAGGACGGATCTGGCGACTGTTAAACGTTAGTAGTGGTTCATCAAACAGAGTGGGAGTGGAACATACCTGGGACGGAGCCAGAACAACATCATGGAGTGGCCCTTGTCGGCGTAGGGAATCAACAAGATCGGAAGCATGAAGAAAAGAAGGACGTGACCAAGGATAAAGTCTGCGGCGAAGAAGCCCAACTCGGTGATCTTGCAGAGGAACTCACGACCAGGTTGAGAGATCGTGTGCCATCCCATGGTGTACCACTTTCCTGTCCACCAGGCAATGTTGGCAGTGTCAGCCTTGAACTCACGAGTGAGAGCAAGAGTGATGATAAGCTTGAACACGAATCGCTGGATAGCGACAACAGCGATCATACCAGACAAAGCTCTGGGGAAGCTGAAGCCCTCGAGGAACATGAGCACAACGAAGAAGATAAGGAGGACAAGGACAGCGATAGCGTGAGCAATGGCAGCCAAGACAGCTCCGAACTTCTTGCAGCACATGCTGAGCAAGGGACCCGCACAACAAGCCAAAGCAAACATGCCTCCCAAGACACCTGCATTGATAGCGACAGGACCGAAGGCAATAATTGCGATACGGACGAGGGCACCGGACTTCTTGGGGTCACCAGTGGCGGTGTCGTCGTCTTTGTGACGGTTGTCGTTGACACCGGTCTGGGCGTTGATGAACAAGAAGGGGATGAGAGTGATTGCGACCAAAACGAGAGGTCCAAGGATCTCACTCATGAAGATGTTGGTGAAGTGAGCACGAGGGACATCGCCTGAGAGTTTAGCTGATGGGTCGCCGAGAATCTTGCGCTTGAAACCAGTGATACGTGTGCGAGAAAGACGGCAGTAACCAATCCAGGAGGCACTGTGGGACCTAGTGTTGCCACGAGACAACCAGCGAAGGTACTCCCTGTAGTCGATGAAGAAGTCGTCCCATGAGAACTGGTGGGGGTTGAAAAGGAACGGTGCCAGGCACAAGGACATCAGGGACGCCCAGAAGTAGATGAGCCATGGTCCCCAGACAGTAATGGTGGCGAACAGCAACATCATCAAGGAGCGGGCACCAATGTAGATCGAAGGACCAGCGAATCGCGAGAACAGGATACCGAAGGGAATGCGAGCAGTTGCGAAACCACGGCCGGTACCGATGTAACGAGCACCACCATATGACAAGTTGGTGTGGAGAGCGTTGGAGTAGATCTGGGTGACAAAAACTTCGAAGAAGGGCGATCCAGAGGAGAAGTGCTTGGCGAGACGAGTCGCGGCACGCCAAAATCCTCGCTCAGTCAACTCTTGAACCACGAGCGGCACGAAAGAGATGAAGAAGACGATGAAGATGGAGACGATACAACGCGAGACCCAGTCGAACACGGGAACCAAGTTGGCACAGCCGTTGGGCCATTGAGGATCGGTGATGGGGATATCCTTGTTGAACTGGCAGAGAATGGTCTCGTGGTTGAGCGCTCCGAGATTGAGGAGGACGAACATGAAGCACTGGACCGACAACATAATGAACATGTTGTTGATGTGGAAACCAGGATGGGCGTAGTAGAAGGACAGGAAGCGGTCGAGAGGAAGTTGAGTACCCATGTAGTAGTACTCGCGAGACAACATCTGCTCTCCCATACCAGTACCAATCTTGGTGGTGAAGTTGAGAACGGAACCGAAACCCAAATCACGACCCTTACCACACTGGTAGTATTCGCAATGCTTTATGCGACCACCACGAAGGAGAGCGTTCATACCAGCGTAAATATCCTCGTTGAGATGAAGACCCTTTTGAGCCTTGGACACTCCACCACGAGTAGTCATGAAGATACCGTTGAGGAAATCGGGATGACCGTAATGGAGCTTGCCACCAATCTGAGCCAATGTACGAGCGAACATAGTACCGAATGTCTGTTCCTTTCCGGCAGCGATGTCACCAAGGATACCAATGTTCTCGGAGAAAATGTATTCACGGGCTCCGAGAATGGCGACAGGGTTGAACTTGGTGCTAGGAAGGCCAGGGGTGTATGGGGAGACGTTATCAGTGGTCATCTCTTCGAACTCAGCGAGAACGCTGCGAATCTTGAGGCACTCCTCGAGGTAGTTGTCCTGGTTGGCGTCGATAAGCTGGATGTATTCTCCACGGTAGAAGATGATGGAGTGGTTCTGGTTGTCGGACTTTCCGTCACCAAGAATGGGGTTACCAGAGAGTTGAATGCGGAACTTGGGACGACGCATGCCGTTGTCCATGATCTCAGAGTGACCGTCGATAAGAGCAGAGTAGATGCGGGGCTCCTCGCCCTCGTTCTCCGGAGGCTCTTCGTCCAGGTAGGCAATTTGGAGGTCGGGGTACGCACGGAGAAGGAACTCAGTGTTCTCACGCTCCTCGGTGTTGAACTTGGCGTAACGCTGCATAGACACGCAGATCTTGTACTTGCGCCTAGCCATGCGCTCAAGTTCACGCTCGAGCTTGTCAGAGTTGCCACCGAACATCTGGACGACCTCAGGGTTCTCGACACGGTAGAGAAGCTTGATGGCACGACTGTAGTTCATGAAACCAGAGATGGTACGGTAAAGTGTTTGCGAGCGGAGGGAAGCCCAGATACGAGTGCGAAGGGTGTACTCAGGAGCGGCCGACTTGAAACCAATGCAGTAGAAAGGAAGATCGTCAATCTTGCTCTTAGCGGTATCCTTCTCGCCCTTCTCGTCGTCACCGTTGAATTGAGATGTCTCATCGGCGAGAATCTTGGTGTCCTTGACGAAGCAGTCCCACTCATGAGGATGCAGCTGTTTGAGGTACTCAAGGAGAGTGACACGGGAGTATGGCTCATCCTCGCGAATAATTTCACGGAGTGACAAAAGGATCTTTTCACCGTAGTGAGGAATCAAGACAGTGAATGTCGGCATGTTGTCCACGGGGAGAGGCTCAGGGATGGGAGTTGACAAGGACTGAGCGAAGAAAGAGATACGACGCTCGGCCTCGCTCTGAGCAGGGAAGAACTCGGTCTTGAAGGAGTGATCTTCCTGGGACACAAAGAAGGTAGGAGCGCGCAGGGTGCGCTTGCCCTCCTGCTCAGAGGGAACCTGGTGATAGAGGAGCTTCTGAACGTGGTCGATCGCAAGGAGATGCTCACGGTACATAGAGATGACCACGGCATTCCAGATTTGCGAGATGAGAACCTTGGGCTTGTACTTGATCTCCATATCGGTAGTGGCAAGAACCTTCGAGTAGATACGCTTGGGCAAACGGGAGAAGATGTTCCTCCATGGCGTCCAGATGGAAACACCGAGGTAGAACGATCGAGAGACCGAGAACAACATGTTTGCAATGATGTACCAGAGGTAGGAATCCAAGAAGAACAAGATCAAGTCCATGAAGTACATGAGACCGAGCAGGATTCTGGGCTGGTACTTGCAAAGAATGTTGCCGATGATAGCATCTCCCAGACAGTCAGGCTTCTTCATGTGAGAAAGAATACGAATTGGGTCCTTGATCGACAGAGTCAAGAAGAAGTAGGACTCAGCGAGCTTGGCAGCAAAGACCAAGACCCACAGGCCGTATGACATCCACTTGTCGTTTCCGTTGAGACGAGGGTAGCTGGCGGTGAACGTCTGACTGGCGACATACTTGCGAGAGTTGCGTGTCAAGTAGCTACCGAACAGGCCGCCGATGGGCATGAGGGAGAAGAAGATGAAGGTGACCAAGGCAATGGCGAACTGAACACCACCAAGTACGTTGGCGATGGTACCAGTGCGCTTGTCCAGACCAAAGATGTAGACACTTGGAGCAATGTTGACGACGAAAACCGCAATCAGGAACAAGAGGCGCTTGGTCAAGTGCTGAGCACCAGCCCATCGGCGAGGGACGTAGCACCATTCGCAGATGGTGGCGAAGATCTGGATGAAGGCCGCGATGGTACCACCAAGAGCGACAGCAGAAAGAGTAGCAGCCTTTTCGGGCTTCTGGTCTAGCTGTTGCTGGTAATTCTTGGTGTAAAGAGGCTGCGAGTTGTATGCCGTGTAGAACCAGAAAGAAGTCAAGTGAATGACCCAAATACGGTTGAAGTTGATCACCATGTGGAACCATGAACGACGCTCGTAGTAAGTCTTGAAGAAAACCTTCTTCCACAAGACATCCTTCAGCTTGAGGTAACGCTCAGCGGGTGGGATGTCGACGAGGCGAGACTTGTCTTCGAAAACGATGCGTTCGAGACCCTCGGGGTACCAGAAAAGCTGGTTCATGTCGTCGTATCCGATAATGGCTGCGTGATCGCGTTCACGTCGAACGTACTTGCCATCTTGGATCTCGTAACCTTGGTCACGGCAGTACTGGTACAGCGGCGTGATGACTTGGTTGAGGTATGTGAATTCCTCGATTGGCTCGGTTTGGGCTTGTCCGGCAGGCGAGTTTAGCCAGTCGTCGGCACACTTGAAGATGAAGCACATAAGTTCAGGCATGAAACGGACCTGGTTGGCTTCTCCCCAGCAGAGCAGGTAGAGAGCAACCTGACGCACACGATCATGTTGAGACATGCGGTTCATGCGCGTCTTCCAGCGGTATTCAGCTGCCTCCAGACTGTTGTCACCCTCGTAAGCGTCAAGAGTTTCCTGCTCGTTGCCTGGGTTCTCGCTGGCCTTCTTCTTAGCGGCCTTGCGGGCCTTGCGGGTCCTGCGGCTAGCTTTTCCAAGGTTCATGTTGGCAAAGCCAACAGCATCATCCAGGTCCAGATGGGCGGCAAAGTACCACCTGCGGTAGTTGGCATTTTCTCCACCGATGTAATCGGCATGGAGAGACAGAAGAGCCTGGTTTGGCGACATGCGGGAGGCACGCGAATCGAGCAGAGTCATGAAATGATCGTACATGTTGCGCATGCTGTCACGCTGGAAGCCGAACTTAGCGGTCAAGTCCAGGAAGATATCCTCGATCTCCTCCTTTGTGCAAGGAATCTGAGCCTCAGCAGTCCAAGCTGGGTACGGCTCGCGAGACCTTTGCCCAGCAGGAAGGGCGTTCGAGTAGTCCATGCCGTATATAGGAGTTGAAGCACCAGAAGAGCGGTTACCACCGTATGACACCTGAGACGAAGGAGGGCGGTAGCCGCGGTTGCCCTCGGCGTAGCTGTTATACCTCTCGTCGCCGCGACCGTAGTAGTCCATGTCCGTGGCGCGGGCCATGTCGGAACGCATGGTGAAGTCGCTGAAGGTCTCGGAGTCCTCCTCGGAGTCGTGTTGACGGCGGCGAGGCTGTTGGCCGTTGGCGGCATAGCCGTCTTGCGCACCACCCTGGTCGTAGTACTGGTCGTTGTAATACTCGTCCTGGTAACCTTGCTGGCCTCGGTCGTCATAGTAGCCGTTTTGTTGATAGTGGCCACCCTGTTGCTGGCCATCATAGTAACCTCTGCGCGTCTGTTAGCATGTGATGGTGCACTGGTCCGAAGGCAGAAATACGCACTGTTCGTCGTAGTAAGCATCACCATGTTGGCCCTGTTGCTGGTACTGGGCGCCGTGCGCATCGTCGTGGTACTGGCTGTACTGGTCGTCGTGGTAGTAGGCGTCCTGGCCCTGCTGGCCCTGGGCGTGCCCTTGAGTCTGGCCGTAGCCGTCGTCGTAGTGGCCTCCCTGCGGATGTCCGGACATCGTGGGAAGCTATTAGGGTTGGATGTAGAATCTGCAAGACGAAGTGTCAATAAGTGTCGCACGGGGAGCCGCCAGTGGTGAAACGGCAGACGTCGGAAGAATGGCCGTACCTCAAACAATGGGCATTAGGAGCGGCAGAGTCAAATTGCTCGTAGATGGACTGCCGTGTAAGACAATTGATGCGAGGAGCACTGGGGTGCGGATTGTTGTTGTTGAACGAGTGTGTTGGGGTGACGATCTCTCAGTAGCACGGCGGATTGCTCGTGCCTGCTTGATGGCGAGAGTCGAATGTTGTGGTCGTAACGAGCGAGTGGAAAGCTGGTTATGCAGCCGTGTCGTGGTTGCCAGGAGAGACGCGCGGCGAATCGGCGCTTGTCAGTCGCTGGGGCAAAAGTTGGAATTAGGCTGGTAGAAGTGGCGGGTAGCGGCTCTCCTCTTTAAGCGTCGAGAGAGCTGTCGGCGAGTACACTACACAGCCTCAACGCAATGAAACGAGAGGCAATGTAGAAGAAAACGGACACGGGGGGAAGAAAGGGTGGGTGAGTGAGCGACAGTGTGGAATGCGGAAGGGCAGGCAAAGAGCTTTTTAGCAGCTTCCCCTGAAAATGAAAGGCACGACCGCCAAGCTAGCCTAACGCCGTCAGAGACGCTGCGCATGGGTCCCCTTCGCTAGCATTCACTTCCCGATATTGAGTCGCCCCTCTAAAAACGGCATCGGAGATCATGGACATATGCACACTACAAAGATGCACGATTGCGCTCACTCGAGCTACAGATGCTCTGATCTGCTGTTCCCGCTGCTCCTCCCAGCCTCTCTGCTCTCGTCTCCCAGGGCGGTGGCGCGAGTTTTCTGGGAATGGAAACCAGACTACCATGGGATCTCCGATCTGGTTGCATATCGATAATACCTTTTCCCGAAGATACCAACAAAGACATTGCCCACTCTGCTTGCCGTCAACCGGTTCAGATGCACCATCGCTTTGGGTGAGTCGGCTGACAGCTGGATGCTACCACTCTCCCTTGCCTTCCTCCGCTTCTGCTTGCCTTTCACGCTCGTTGCATTCGTCATGGCCTTCACGTCACGACTGTTGCCCCCAGCCATAGACAGAGGCTGCACCGCACGGTGCCAGAGGCCCGCGCTGATCAGACAACGACTAGCGACCCGGCAGACCAAATCATTCCCGCCATCTTCGCCCGCTGCTCGACCGGCGCGATAGCGACGATAAGTTTCTTATCTGACATCCAATCGCGACGTGGCGCGCTTCCGCAACGCCCTAGCCCTAGCTCATCTTGAGGTCAACGGTGCTTGGTGTCGCAATGCATAGGGGGCTGACGGCCGCCAATCGCTCCTAGTGCTTCTGTTGAGTCTGCCACCACACCCGAGCACACCGGATGCTCAACGCCCCCCAATCCTTTTGCCCGCCGCGCTTGTATGTTTTGCTTCAGACGTCCCAAAGCCGCTGTCACTTTGCACAGATGTGATTCTCCTGAGTCGTGCATGAACCTGAACGACACCGCACTATGACGGAATCCCTCACCGCACGCAAATCAAATCGACATGGGCCCTAGCATAAGTGAGCTATATTAGGCTGCCCGGTTTCCAACGTCGACTGCATGGCAAGGCAAATGAGCCGGCTACGGCTCCAGAGCGAACAACTTGGAAGCTACCATAGTAAGGCTGGGCTGGCAGTTAAGCTCATGATTACGTCTGCATGCAAACTCTGTTCATGTTACCCTCGAGCTTACAACAGCCCTATCGATACATAAGTAATCGCGCACCATCCTTGACAGGCACCGCAAGCCATGAATGCAAGCATTACTCTCAAACGCTGTCGGGGGCGCCAGCTGCCGGCCCGAAGCATTGCCGCCATGCCATCGTGATGACCAATGGCCGCCTGGGCCCGCGTCGCAGACACCGAACACCAGCTCAGCTGCATCTGTTCGTGTGCGCATCATATTCCATTGGCCGCCTCACGGCTCGAGCGACTTTGCCACACCTACGCCTATGTTTCAGCTGCACAAACTGCGTGTCGTGTGCCTCCCGCGCGTCAAGTGCCGCTCTCGGTGAAACTCCACGAGGCTGTGCAACCAAGCATAGACGACCTTTGTCCATACTCACGAGATCCCCATCCCCAAGGTTATGATCCGCAGCCTCGACTTCCGCCGAACTTCTCGTATATTCTCATACGACGCACCGGGACCGTTCGGCACGCGTACCTTGACATCTGAAGAGATGCACTTCAATTTAGCAACATGATCCGCAGTGGGGCATCAGGCGGCTTCTTGGTGGGGTACACGAAATTGGGTGTACGTATGCGTCGAGACCGCGATTCTCGACTCCGAGCCGCGCTGACAATTCGCAACTGCTATGATGACTTTAAAAAGTGTTTTGAAAACAGGCCGACTTTCGCGTTAAACATATGGTCAGATGTCGATTATCAACATGACATCTTGACAGTTGCTGCTGGTGCAATAGAAGCATAGAAGGTCTCGAAGGCAGGCGCTTGGACCAGTAATTGCGAAACAAGCCTAGTATCAGGGGTACAGGTGAACCTCGCTGATCCCTCTTGGAATGCTTGGTTCACCATACATTTCTTCACTCATTGTGCCTCAGAGTCGTTTCTACACTCACTTTTCTGTTTTACCAGTCTGTCTTTACGTCCTTGAATAATTTGTTTTTCGCATACAGCCTCATTCGCTGTTGCGCCACACTCTTTGATCTCATTGCACCTGCTCAAACAACTTCTCTACACTCTCTTAAACGTGATTCTCGGCGAATCAACCCAAGCTCTCGCCAACACCACCACAGCTCTTGGAAGCAGTCTTATACTATTATTACCAATATGCGCGGAATTTTTGCTACAGCGGCCCTACTCGCAGGCGTCCAAGCCGCCGTTGACCCCATTGTCATCAAGGTATGATGTCGTGCGATAGGTGCGACTTCCATGTCTAACAATGCCTAGGGTCAGAAGTTTTTCCACAAGAACAGTGGTGAACAATTGTAAGAGACACCAAGACACCAAGATGAAGCCAAGCTAACAACCAGACAGTTTCATGAAGGGTGTTGCATACCAACGTACGCGCCCAGTACTATCCTAATTGCATAGCACACTACTTACACAACGCAGAGGAAGTCAACTCCAACTCCACAGCCGCCTCAACCGACGAGATTGACATCACCGATCCCCTTGCCGACTCTTCAGCATGCAAGCGCGACATTGCGCAGCTCAAGAAGCTCCAGACCAACACCATCCGTGTCTACGCCATTGACCCTAAGAAGGACCATGAGGACTGTATGACACAGCTTGCAGACGCCGGCATCTATGTCGTAGCCGATCTGTCTGAGCCAGGAATGTCGATTAACCGTGACGACCCCGGTTGGACTGTCGAACTGTACGCCCGTTACACCAGCGTCGTTGACGAGATGATGAAGTACGACAACACCCTCGGTTTCTTTGCTGGAAACGAGGTCAGCAACCAGCCCAACAACACCGTTGCCAGCGCTTTCGTCAAGGCTGCCGTCCGGGACACCAAGGCCTACATCAAGAGCAAGAACTACCGCGAGATTGGTGTCGGATATGCTACCAACGACGATGCTGATATTCGTGAGAACATGGCCAACTACTTCGACTGCGGCGACTCTGACAGTGCCATCGATTTCTGGGGTTACAACATCTACTCGTGGTGCGGTGACTCCTCATTCACCGAGTCCGGTTTCGATGTCCAGACCAAGAACTTCGAGAAGTACAATGTCCCAGTCTTCTTCGCTGAATACGGCTGCAACACTCCTCGCCCTCGTAAGTTCACTGAAGTCAAGGCTCTTTACGGCAAGGACATGACCGGTGTCTGGTCCGGCGGTATTGTCTACATGTACTTCGAGGAGGAGAACGAATTCGGTAAGTTCACTGTTTTTCCGACGTATGATGCTTCTAACAACTGTCAGGTCTTGCTTCCATCAAGAACGGCAAGGTTGAGACCAACGAGGACTTTGACAACTTGTCCAAGCAAATCGCCAAGGCCACTCCCGTCGGCGTCAAGATGTCTGAGTACAACCCTAGCAACACTGCTGCCGCCTCGTGCCCCAAGGTTACATCTGGCAAGTGGGAAGCCGAGTCTGACCCCCTCCCTCCTGTCGCCAACGCCAATCTTTGCTCGTGCATGATGGAGACTCTTAGCTGCCAAGTCGCCGACGACACCGAGGAGAAGGATTTCGGCGACATGTTCGGCTTCCTCTGCGGTGAGAAGGATGGCGAGTACTGCCAGGGTATCAACAAGAACGCCACTGCCGGTCCCTATGGTGTCTACGGCATGTGCTCCAGCCGCGAGCAGCTCTCTTTTGCTCTCAACGCCTACGCTAAGAAGGTCAGCGGCGGCTGCGACTTCAAGGGCCAGGCTACCACCAAGAAGGCCGTTGCTAAGCCCACTGCTTCCGGCTGCTCTGGCCTTCTCAAGGACGCTGGTGTTGACGGCACCGGTTCCGTCTCTGGCGCTGCTGCCAAGGCTACTGGTGGTGCTTCTGACTCCAGCTCTGCATCTGGCTCCGCTGGTGCCGCGTCTGGTCTCTCTGCTCCTCACTTCACCAACGGCGCTTTCGGCATGGGTCTGTACGTTGTTGCCGCTGTCGCCTCCGGAATGGCCATGATCTTGTTGTAAGATCTAGGATTGAGTAGTAGACGTGGTAGAGATGGCTCGACTTGACATTTATCTTGCATAGTTTGCGTTGGGTTGCGCTTATTCCCCTTGGGTTTGCTGGCATCATCTTGAATGTATGTCCCAGAAGAGTACTGTGGTTTTCTTTGGCTTAGGTGAAATTATAATAGTTGTACTATACTTTCTGTATGGTACACATTGAAATGAGACCTTAACCTGTCCGAAACATGATACTGGATCGTTTGAAAATCTGGCTTAATAACATGTTGTGAAATTGTGTCCCCGTACAACCTCAAGGAAATAGCTGATTTTGCAATTATCTGCAATGCGTTTTGGTCTGGTAGTTCGCTCACGACACAAGTACGTTGATGTACAGAATCATACTTGATCAGACTCTTGAAAACCAGACCATTCGCACATCACGCTGTCACATTAGATATCAGATTAAAGAAACATTTACACTTTGATATTAACTGCTACCACACCGTTTGGTTGCTGACACGCGTATGTGTTTGATGCGAGAAGCCATCAATACCTTTCCACCAGAAACACTCTCCGCTCGCCATCGCCCATATCCCCCAACATCTTTGCTTCCTCGCCCTTCATATATAGATATGCCTTCAAAAATGCGGGATCCAAAGCCTCGTTAAGTGGCATATCCGCTCTCAGCGATGTGACAGCTTCTTGCATGCTTCTCGGCAACCTTCTCATTACACCAAACTCAGCCCGCATCTGCTCGTCCATGGTCGAAGGGTTAACTTGGATGTCTTGTTCCGGGAAAGAAGGTTCGTTCGCAGCGAGACCGAGTAGACCAGCGGCGAGAACAGCAGAAAGAGCAAAGTACATGTTTGCAAATCCGTCAAGACAGCGAAGCTCCCAATGACCTGGAGATATGCGTCGGAGTGGCGTTTCACGGTTTTGGGTCCCCCATGCTACCTTTTTCCAAGTGTCAGTTTATTTATACATCTAGACAATATGGTGAAGGGGCAATAGGTATCATCAAAGCACAAAACAGAGAACGTACCCATGTTCCGCCTGTCCAAGAGTTTTCCGTTACGCGTTCGTAACTGATTTCCTCGGGCATGCTAAACGCACAGATGGCAGGCAAGTGCTTCAAGACACCTCCAACGAAAAACTGCATATCACGCTCTGGTGGGTGCAAGCTGATGTGCGCATGAGCCGCCGTACCAATGCCTTCAAAGGGCTTGGGATGAAGCGTCGCACGTAGCCCATGCAGACTAGCTATCTGAGCGATGACCTGTCTGGCCTGGAGAAGCGTGTCAATTGCAAGGAGAGGAGGATGGGGCGGAAGTACGAATTCATACTGTCCCGGTCCTGATTCGGCATGGAATTGCTGGACCTCAATACCCATGTCCTCAAGTGCCAGAACGATTTCGCTAAGGAAGGGAAGCTGAAGCCACTGTTCTGGTGTTAGTGTGCCCCATGCGTGGGTTTTTGTCAGGGGTGCTAAATCCGGGCGTATAAAGTCAGTATATGTCGCATATGCAGTTTGTATGGGTATACTGACAGTAGGGCTCAGCTTCGAAAGGGTTGGTTGATGCCGAAGGGGGGTTTCGGGAAAGAAACGTGACTTCAATTTCAAACCCGATAAGAAGTGTTGTGGCGTAGTTGTATTGGAGGTCATTGATAAGCGTCTCAAGGTTGTTCCGCGGGTCTTCTGGAAGCGCAGAACCATTTTCCGTGCGCCAGTAACTGAGTACTGTTGCAGCGGGTAGCGGATCTTTGTTGTGCGTTCTGCGGAGAGAACGTAAGTCCGGCTCGACGTATATCTGGCCCGTCGTATTTGTGACGGGCGTTATGTGGTCATTTTGAAGGGTGCCCATGTTTCCCTGGGATATACCGATACGTTCCCCTTCGGTTATCATGCGAGTAAACTCCTTGATGGGAACTATGCGGCTACGGATTGTGGCCATGTAATCAAGCCATTGTACGTAAATGAACTTCACTGTGGGATTCTTCTCCTTGAAATCGTCAAACAGCTGAATATCGTAGACTTGCCTGAAGATCGGTGTACGAGGTCAGTATTTGTCTCACATATAGTTCGTACAGACATTACTTACGGTGCCTTTGGCGGTGGAGGGAAAGCTGGCTGTGTGTACGGAGAGACTGATCGAGTAGCTTGCGCATTGGAAGCTGAGGACCGGTTGGGAAAGCCCATGGTGGGTATTGGTGTTACTGCTGGAGACTGATAAGGCGAAGCTTCGACTGGCTTCGGGTTGTATGTGAGCTGCTTTGGATCTGCTTGTACTGTTTCATCGAAGAAAGCCTCATAGCGTAAGTCGTATAGCACATTGGAATTGTTGAACATGATGTCTTTCGTCATGCCAATCGCTTGATGCGGTGTTAGGTCGCCTTTCTGGATGTACTCTACGAGTAGCTGTATCAATTAGCATGGGCAAGCAGGCGATACGGTACATCAACAAACTCACATCGAGCCAGACTTCGCGGAACTGTTTATTGGCAAGCCAATAGGTCTCTGGAAACCAGTGCCCATCCGAGGAATACAAGAGTTTACTGGCCGGGACAAGTTCCATGGATTGTCGTAGAATCGCTTTCTGGCCATCCCTACTGACCATTGGGAAGACTTCGCCAATATCAAGGTACACGTGTCGATATACAGTTGCGAGGTAGCCGGCTTCGCGCGTATACGGATAGGCAGAATGAAGAAGTACAAATGGTACCTGTGGGTAGTTTTCAATCAATGGCTGGAGGAAAGCAGGGTTGGACTCAAGAAGGCTAATGTCATTATCTCCAAGACCAGTATGTAGCTGAAATGGCTTCGCAAGGGAATCAGAATGAGGTAGTCGCTCCGACAATATCTCCAGGGTACGCAAAACGAGATAGTCATTCAGGTGCTTCTTCTCAATACGGTAATTGCGTTTGCGAATGCAGCTCTTAACGTAGCGTTCGAAAGGGTGCCCAACAGTTTTTGCAGCTTCCTCATATTCTGGCTCAATGTCGAGCCCTGTTCGGTAACAAATGACAGATTTGAACCCAGCGACGTTGTCGTCCTCAACGGCCTCTTGAATCTCGCGCTCGAAGTCCTCAGTGAAGTTTGTCCAGGTCTGTGGTAGGAACTTGGTCTTCCCCAGGTCGTCTTCTGATGCGTCCTGAACAAGGTTCTCCATCAAGCGCTCAGCGACTGTCTCAATACGTACAATGCGCTTACTGGGTGCCTTGGTATAACGATCATGATAATTGTAGGGAAAGACCTTTTCTGGTCCGGCAAGTCCGTCATCGATGAGTAACGCGTGTACGTTCTCGAAGCATCGCTGATGTAGACGCTCGGAATTGCTTCGAACCCATTCAACCCTCTGTTCCAGAATGTCCTCCCAATCTGCGTCTTGGCCGCATTCGTAAAGTTGGCCTAGCTGTCTAGCTGCTCGCAAATGAGGAAGGGATTTGAACGTGTCTCTTAGAGCTCTTCCTTGGGCTTCCGTAGTTATGGTCTCGAAAGGTATCGTATCTGCTTGGTGAGGCAGGATGAGATTGTGTGCGTGGTTATCGATGAGGGGATAGTTGTTGACAACATGTCGTAATTGTTCGATAGTAGGCCTAGCAGGGGAGCTAGGCTGATCCATTGTGAGCTCCTGGGACTAGGTGCTAGCTGATCTTCTAGAATGGAACCACTCCTTCTGATGTTAGCCTTTATCGCAATTTGTGCCGCGCTTGTGTGAGGAAAAGGACTGCGATATTTCGCGTGGTGGTAGTTTTCCGGTCGCGTTCTTGTCTCAGAACCAAAAAGATGATGTAGTTATTCGCACTCTTGCACTTTCGTGCGTTACAGGCATAATCCAAGTCGAACGAATGCGTTGTTCGTGAGGTATGTTCCAAGGTCAACCCGATGACGTCGGTAAAGCGGGAGTGTTAGCGCAACCTTCAGAATCAATCTCCAGTCAGTCGCATCGATTCTGTCCAGTGACTTGGTGTTTCTTTTGATGCCAAACACACGATGATGTAGAATCCGGGAGTGGGGAGAGCGGTGGTCCGAAGTGGGGTATGTTTCCAAGGTTTGATCTTGTGAGCGTCAGCAGCCCACCTGTTACGTCCTTAGCTGCACTAGCCAGAGTATTCGACTCTTCTCCAGAGATGGACATGCGATGCAACCTAGATATCACAGAAATGGAAAATAGGTTCGCAGATTGGTCTACGCAATTCTAACGTAGTATGTACGGACTGTGAAGTATGCTTGTTAGAGTATCAGCGTCAGGTCAATTGCAACATGTATTTTATAATGTGTTATCTATCGGGTATACGTTTTCTCGCGCCTTGCTGAGTATGCAACATCGTCTAATCTCCCCCTTGGCCCAGCATATTCAGCTGTTTCAACACGCTCACCATGGCCTTCGCCTTACGATCGCCACGAGCGGCCACATGCACCTGCTTGGCATGCGCGATCACGTCACCTCTCCAGCGCCAAAAAAGATTCTCAATCTGCTTTGCTACACTCACACCTTCGACCCTAGCAACCAACTGACATACCCAGATCAATCTCCTCGCGCTAATGAATCTATGCTCCATCATAGGTCGAATGATGGCGGCTCGGACTACGGCTTTGGTAAACAGAGGACCGATTGGCAGAGAGTACGACTTGAGGTAGTTGTAAAGAGTGTATATGGAACGCCAAGCCGCCCGCTGCGATCGAGTGGCATCGAGGGAGTAGTGGTGAGCTAATTGGTGTATAAGGACTGTACGTTGAGAGGGTGCGATGTTGTTGGTAAGGTTCGCATAAATTTGTGGCAGAGCGTGATCGTTCGAAGCGGAGTCAAGGATTGCAGTAAAATCCCTACTGGCTTTCAGAGTTTTGATCTCCTTTTTGATCTCCTCTTTTGTCTGTTTTTCGATGTTGACGCCTTCAATCGAGACGCTTGGTTTAGCGATCCTTGTTAGAGAATTGAGTATATTCTGACATGTTTGTAACGCGAAGGCATGGTGTCCATTTCGGTCGAGCGTCTGAGCGTTTATGTGTTGTCGAAGCAAAGACAGTTCTGCCGTAATGCGAGTTTTAATGCTCGATACTCTGTCCAGTAGAAATTCATGCTTCTCCAGGGCAATGAGGAATCTGTGCATGGAGTATAGATTGGCATGCGATGCGAAAAGATTAGCAGCAATGCGCAATATTGGCTCATATGGCAGAGAGGCTCTACGCATGTGCGAGAAGATCATCACTACATCCTCCTCGATTTGTACCGTGCCGTCTTGTTCTAGCGCAGAGACAGCAGAGGCACTGACAACCCGCCACAAGCTTTCCTTGTGTTTGGCAAACTCCGGCTGCCGTTGTGCCATTCGGAATACGAGAGCATAGAGCACTGCGTGCAGTCGCACTACGCTCGAATGATTACTCTCGAATGCATGCTCAACCACTTCCACAAAGGCGGCGTTCGTATAACCGGTATCAGTGTAGCGAACATTGAATCTGTTATCGAGGTTTTCGAGGACACCCAGCCACACATTCAGACGGTACCAACATGTCTCAGTTGGCAGCCGGCTTTTCCGCTCAACGGCTTCGACGAGAGACCGTGTGATTGATGGGAGTTGTAGTCGAAGCTGCTCTTTAGGCAAGAAAAGGAGCATCTCCTCAATAAACGCACAAGGAGAACGGCCTTGAGCAGCGCTTGCGACTAAAACCTTGATACTTTCGGCTGCGTTATTGCTGCCAGCCAGTTCAGAAAGCAGCGATTTCTTAATGGCAGGTGCCTCAATCTTGTTTGCAAGCATACGCAAGTCGTCTACAACGCCTTGTATGGCTTTTGTGCTGCGTAAACAGCTCTGATAGGTTAATCGAACTAACGTGAGTAGCTCGGTATCCTGTGATAAACTTGTTGAAGCTGCAGCAGATGTGGCTGCTCTAACCATCTTGACATATAGGCGGTGATAGACCCGAGGAGCATGATGTGCACCAGAAGCCTCGAGGCACCTTAAGAAGTCAAGACTTTCAGGCGTATAGGTGGGAGGGACATCGAAGAACTTGAGGTTGGAAAGGATGCGCGTAGGATCCCAACGAATGCTTGTCAGATGTTTGACCACCATAACGTTGTAGATCCAAGCGTTACTGTCAACTGGTCGACATAATATCCAGGCCTGATGTGAGGATCGACGGCGTTCGGCCGTGGACAGAACTTCTGCGTTTGAAATCTGTGTCGCGAAATTGTTAAAATGCGTCTCCGCGGTCACAGCATCTGTGCTGAATCCTCCTAGCCGGCCTACTCTGCCCTGCAGTTTGGTCTGCGCATTGTTCTGCGAGAAGGGATACGGTGCGCCGAATGGGAATGCGCTAGTTGTAGACGGTGCGTGTTCAGTAGATATTTCGTCGGATTGTGCTATTGGCAAGCTTGGAACATGAGGAGCTACTACCAGTGTTAGCTGAAGTGATGTGGTGAGGCGGACTGCATATACGTACATGTGTCCAATGGCTCTACGTAGTGCTGTAGAGACGGCGCTTCATATCTCCAAGTGGGTTGAGTGTCTTTGCGGAAGCCGAAGAGCGCACCGAGGCTGAACAGCGGCGAAAAGTTTTCCTGGGGATAGAAGTTGGCTGAGACAGTCATCCGGCGTTTTGCTGCCCTCCTCCTGGCCTCCAATGGTCCCGGAACATGGCTGCCATGGCGCTTCTGTTGCGGGCACGAACTGGGGAAAAATCGACCAATGGCATCGGTGAGGAGGTTGTCAGAGATCCATATGTGCTGAGGAGAGGGAGATTGGAGCGATTGCACTGCTCGGCGGCAGGCAATGGGCGGACGGCGCATCAAGCGTGGCTGGTCATCGGAGGGCCTGGTGAAGCTTGGTTCGACAGTGAAGTCGCGTCCCAATCGGGAAGTGGGAGATGCACGTGATCATGATGACTAAGACAAATACAGCTGGGTAGAAGCAGGCCATTCAGCCCTGGAGCAAGCTTGGGATTCGGTACCAGTACAGGCCGGCGACTTGGCATTACCTGCAACAAACCTGGGGAATCTTGACACGAGCATGAATCTTGGGGCAGAGTTCACACGACACGGTTGCGTCCGCTCATGTCTCAGGTTACCCAAGCATTCTTGACGTCTGTCTAATTCAGCCGTTGAGCGCAGAGGCGTTGCGCAACGGTTAATGTTGAATTGCAGAGCCACTTAATCACAGAGGAATTGTCGTGCATGTTTTATTTTTTCTCGGAGCAGAGTCCTTGCTTCCTTTCGTGGTGCGCTATGCTCATGCTGTATTTTTAAACTTTGAGCACGATAAGGCCGGGCCGCGCATGTCTGGACTGAGGTGTTTGCATGTCGGATAGAGCGGACGACGGCTTGCATGCTCCAGAAGTGAGTTAAATGAGATTCCACATCGAGGACACGCGATTCGACCCTCTGCCGCGTCCCCACTCCCGCCTTGGACAGACAAAGGCATTCCCAACAGCGAGGAGTGGAGCGCAAGAACGTTCTCGACCTGCAGTCCATGGCCAAAAAGCATCGTGCGCGTCCTGGATATCGCAACGTCAGCGATGCCCAGGTGGCCGAGGGCTTTAGACGCTTTCGTGCCTGACCGCGCGGTCCTGGGTTAGTCCTCATCCACCCCCTGCCGTCCCCCGGCAAGCATGTGGCCTTTGGTGAAACACCGACGAGCCAATCACGGCGCCGTTCCTGGCACTAGTGGGCCGGCGCCATGCCCAGCGCGGTCGGCATCGTGGCCGGCTGTCGCGCACACGAGAGGCCCTGGACGTGTACCGTGAAGCTGCGCGTGAATACCGCGAGGATAAACTTTGGCACAGGAGATGCGAGGGGTGCCTCAGAGGCAGCATGCAATCTGGATGTGTGTCGAGTGTGCTCTAGGCGGCATGGGAATTAAAATGCACTGTTGGCGGCAGTCAGACGCAGGCTAATTGCCAAGGCTGGCTCCTGCTCCCTGTTACATGCCTGCCTGTCCCAACTGGGGCGCACTCTCCTTTGCTCTTCACTTGCGATCCACTCTCAGGGCCCGAGCCTCCTCTCGTTTGTCTGCTTCACGTCTGTCAATCGTCGACACCCACAATCGTTTTATCGCTACACTACACTCTTTATCCTGAACCCATCTCCCGTCGATTCATTCCTTTTGCGTCACTTTACGGGGGTACTTTCCAAGGGGCAGCCGACAAGTTTCATCGCCTCGACTTCTGTCACGACGCCCCCCGTTTCAACACCACCAGACGGCCCTGGGCATCGTTGACCGAGCCTCCAGTTCAGCTCCATCGCGCCTGTTGACTGTTGAACGACGACTCCATCTCCGCCTTGAACGCCATACTCATCCAGCCCGACACCCACGGCCAACTGCTCACAGTCACTCACTTCGACCACTACGCACCCGCACCGCCGGACCAACCCACGCCCGCAAGGCCTTGCATGTGTCCACGCCTCGGTGTATAGGACTCCAGTGCGACACACACAAATCGGGAACATCGACCCACGCGCACTACTAACCAAACCAGCACATCACCACCATGGTCTACATCAGATTCGCCTCCGTCTTTGCGGCGGCCTCGATGGTCATGATGGCCGCCGCTGCGGATGAACAGCCGACAGCAACCAAGATCAAGAACCCCATCACCACACCAACAGTCACCCTGCCAGCAAGTGCCATGACCAGCATCGGTTGCTTTGAGACCTCAACCCCACTCGAGAACCACGGTCCATACGGTTTCCAGTCGCCTGGTAACTGCCAACTCGTTTGCCTGGAGCAAAACAAGGACGTCATGGGCCTGTCCAACGGCAAGGAATGTTGGTGTGGTGACGAGATACCCGCCAAAGATTGGCAGACTAAGAACGAGACATGCGGTACCCCCTGTGCCGGCGACGATACGTCGCTATGTAAGCTGATCGTCTCTTCTCATGCCGCTCGGTACTGACAGTGCATAGGTGGTGGAAAGAACGTCTTGTGGGTCGTTCTCACAGGAAACACTCTGAACCCGGTCGACTATTACGAGCCCGACGTGTCCAGCAGCAGCTCAGCAGCACCAAAGCCGTCGTCTGCTGCGCCAACATCCACCGCTGCCGCCCAAGCGTCGGCCACTCCATCCGAGGCGCCCAAGGAAGACGAAGACAGCAAACCAAACACAGTCGCCATCGCAGTGGGTGTAGTCGTCGGCATACTAGCCCTTGCCTCCATCATGTTTGGTGTATGGTTCCTACTGCGCCGGAGACGTCAGCACCAAGCAGAAGAAGACTATCGTCGCAACGCCGCCAACGTGAATGCTTTCGTCAACGGTGGCAAGCTACACACCAGCAACTCGTCCATGAACGACTCTCGTCTGGACCCAAGTTTCGTTGACCGGAGGCAGAGCAACGGCAGTATTGCAGACAACGAGGACTACTCGAGGCGGATATTGAAGGTATGCGATCCATGATGCTGCGTGGCGGAATGTAGCCGACTAATCCTCTGTCAGGTTACCAACGTATAAGTGCCTTAGCCAAGGCAATTAGCGCAACACGTGCGCTCTTCACGTCGACCCTTTTACACGACTGGCGTCGCTGACGAACACCTCAATACCCCGACCACGCATACACCTAATCTCCTTCATACATGTCTCGCACCACGATGCGCGCGATCACGCTTTGACGACGAGAGTAAGAAACATCTTGCGATTTAGCCCGTTACTATTCAGTACACGACGGAACCACCATACCGTTGTTGAGACCAGCATTTGACGAGGATAAAGAAAGATTTGTGGCGGCTGCAGCGAAGAATCTTTTCCCCCTCTCTTGTGTTATATCCAAACTTTTCTTTTTTCCTCATCTAGGCGTTTATGGGGTGTTAGATACCGGGCAATTGAATGGGTCACTTATAAACTCCATCCGGCGCACAAGAGCACCACGGTCGCTCCCTTGTCTTTGTTCTTTGTTATATGGACGGTAATTTCGTCCACGCCATTCCTTTACCCTGAGGGCATTAGTTTCTGTCCTGCCGCTCTCTACCCACATGTGTGCTCCTCTTGTCTGTCGCCATGTAGCCACCACCATCAACAAGCACCCCCCGTTTTCTAGCTACTCTATCTACCACCTCCGCCAATCAAAATTACCATAAATCAGTCTCCTTGTCTGTCCTCATGCTGTAACTTTTGCAATCAAGTCTCGCTGGCTTCTAACAATCTCTTCATCACAACACATGACAAGTATCTTAGGCACAGCCACACAGACAACGTCATGAATACAGTATGATATCCAGGCCCTGTGCGCCAATATCGCACATGGTTGTGTGTCACACGAGCATTCACTGTGCACCAGCCACCCCTAGCTACTAGCCCCAACATCTTCAGCCTCAGCCTTGCGCATCACCATTAAAACGTTGCTCAGATACCACCAATAATACGTCGTTTCCTTGCCCACCCCATACTGTTCGCGTCGATCGTCTGGATAATCTTCACCCTTTTCGATGAGGGACCAAGGTCACGCGAATTAGGATTGAAACGCTCCTACAACACAGTAGGAAACACTAGGTTAAGAGCCAGTTGATCAAGGAAACTGAGCAAGTGAGAGGCTGACCGCCTTTTCCCCGCATTCTTCTCGGTAAATGTCGCAAAGAAATGACATGCACGCAAAGAGCCCTCGTTGCCGGAAGTCCGTTGTTTGTGGCTGGGTAAGGTGGAGCAGTTCGGTGGATTTCGGCTTTGCTCTTGTTTCACGACCCTCATCCTCCTCGTTTCTCGCTCTCGCCGTGAGGCTGAGGAGGGTACAATGATCTCCCCGAGGTAGTGTACAAATTTCCCGACCTGAGAGAGTCAGCTTGCTTCTGTTTTTGTAATCTCTGCTTTTTTCGGCCTTGTGCTGGCTACCTGCGTCGGTGCGTGCAGGCTAGGAAATGAAGGAATTCTGCATTGGAGGGTGGGGAAAGGTCTTGGAACCTAAGCATCTAGACAGACATTGATGGTTTTTTCATGCGGTGCGGATGATACTGACTCTCTGGTACTCGGTACATTAAAGTACAGCCGAGGTGAGGGCTTCTTTTTTTCTTTTTCCTGATGCTTTGAAGTCCTAGGGTTTGAAACTGGACTGAAGCTGATGTCAACGAGTTGGCACGGTGGTAGGCGTCTTCAGCCTGGAAACGCGAATGCGAGTATGCTGAACCATTCGGTATTGGTGCCACGAAGTAGCTTGGTGTTTCTGGGTTGAGGCCGAAGATGTAACCGAAATGTGTCCACCATGTTTTACATCAACGTGGAGATCAGCAGTAGGCCGTCTTCAATGCTACCAAAGGGCTTCACCAGGCTAGCTGCGTCCATGTTGAGTTCATCTGGTAGGCATATCGGACGTATGTATGAGATGCAGGGAGCAAGGCATGAAACATATTCATGGTGAATATATCGCTTACATGCAGTCTTTGAGTGAATGGTCTTCGATCGTTGAGACCTTTCCAGTGAGATTCAAGACAAAATGACGTTCAGGAATGGATTGTAACAAAATATTAACACAAATTGCCATCTCTAT
>Ga0058698_10000379_pt1 | contig 25610 bp, 30 predicted proteins | sample AgamicAsSfe_FD_67288 | JGI IMG/M metagenome (GOLD analysis project Ga0058698, IMG submission 67288) | Agave microbial communities from Guanajuato, Mexico - As.Sf.e | ecosystem: Host-associated > Plants > Phyllosphere > Phylloplane/Leaf | place: Guanajuato, Mexico | collected 2012-05-30
CTCGCGACCGCCTGCGCCGACAAAACCGTGCGCATCTACTCCCTCACCACATTCACCCTCCTCTCCACCATAACCGGCGGGCACCGGCGAAGCGTCCGCTGCTGCGCCTGGAAGCCTCAACCCCAACCGTCTCCGCAATCCTCGAGACCACGACCAGCGCCCGTCCTCGCAACAGGCAGTTTCGACGCTACAGCCGCAATATGGATCGGACGGGCGCCTACAGATCGGGATGGTGAAGAGGGAGACGATGCAGTATCAGCAAAAGGAAGAGCGGAAATGAATTTGGATAGAGACGAAGAGGCGCAAGACGAGGACGATGACGGGGACGACTACCACTTCGCCGTCGTCCTCGAAGGCCACGACTCTGAGATAAAATCCCTCGCCTGGTCCTACTCCGGCACATACCTCGCGACCTGCTCCCGCGACAAGTCCGTCTGGCTCTGGGAATCTCTCTCCTCGGATCCCTCCTCCGACGCCGGGTTCGGGTACGCGGGACCCCGCGGCTTTGGCGGCGGCGCAGACGATGACGAGGATAACTATGAGACGGTGGCGGTGCTGCAGGAGCATGATGGTGATGTTAAATGTGTGGCGTGGCATCCGGAGGAGGAGACGTGTTTGGCGAGCGCGAGTTATGATGAGGCGGTTAGGGTGTGGAGGGAGGATGAGAGTGATGGGGAGTGGGGGTGTGTGGCGGTGTTGGAGGGACATCGAGGAACAGTGTGGGCTGTGGATTGGGAAGGTCAAGCACGAGATCCAGGAAAGCAGGGAGAGCGCAGGGATCGCGTTGATCCTGCGACGAAGGACGAGGATGGAGATGAGGGCATGGGCGGTGCCGCGAACGGGCCAGAAGCGGTATCTGGCCCGCGACTGATCAGCTGCTCGGACGACAAGACCATACGGGTATGGCGACGCAGACCGAAAGTGCCGAAGCCTGCACCATCGAGCGGACCGAGGATACCGAGCACGATACGCAGTTCTGGATATGAAGAGGAGTGGTACGAAGAAGCACAACTGCCGCAACGGCACGAAAGAGCCATATACGCAGTCGCGTGGAGCAAGAAGACTGGTCGGGTGGTTAGTGTGGGAAGTGATGGGCGGATTATGGTGTATCAAGAGACTGAAGAGGTTAGAGAGGTGAATGGCGTGGTGGATGGTGCACAGCAGACAACACGGAGTAATTGGATGATCGTCGCAGATATAGAAGGAGCACATGGGGTCTACGAGATCAATCATGTTTGCTGGGCTAAGCGGTGGGATAGGGAGAAGACGAGTGATGCGGAAGAGGTCATAATAAGTACGGGTGATGATGGCGAGGTCAAGGTATGGACGCTAGATGTTGTGTCATGACTATGAAAGAGTAATATCTAGACTAAATTAGACCAGACTAGACTATCTAAACTTTCCATCTGCTCTCCCGACTGCCTCGTGATCACACTTGTTTCATGGTTGTCATGCATTCGTATCATGTCTGCGAGCTCGCAAAGCTTTCTATCATACTCACATTACCCCAAATTGGTTTTCTCACTCGTATCTTCTGTGATCATAGCTTTGACTTTTCCGTCATGAGCTGGTAGCCTTTCGGGTACGTTTCTACATTCGATAGTCAGTAGTGCATAGAAACCAGTCCAGAAACTAAACTTACCAATCATGCTCTTGTTGATCTGGTCGACGCTCTGGATACCGGCAACCTAGAAGTTATGTCAGCGGACATGTCAGGAAAGGACATGAATCAGACTTACATTCATCAAGATATCCAGATCAGCAAGCAGACTCTTCATGACATGTCTCACCCCATGCTCCCCCATAATCGACAATCCCCAGATCCACAACCTGCCCACAAATACAAACTTTGCACCCAGCGCCATCGCCTTGACGACATCCGCGCCTCCTCGAATACCAGAGTCGAACATAATGTACGTCTTGTCACCGACGGCAGCGACGATGTTCTCAAGAGCGTCCAGACTTGCAATGGCGCCGTCGACTTGTCGTCCAGCGTGGTTGGACACGACGATACCGTCGACACCGAGCTCGACGGCTTTCTTGGCATCCTCGACGTGTTGAATTCCTTTCAGGCAGAAGGGCTTGCCGCCGCTCATTTCCTTCCAGGTCTTGATCAGCCAGGGCATCTTCTCCCAGCTGTGTGCTCGTCCGTCTGTGATATGTTAGAACTTTCAGCCTGTTCTCTGTGCGATGCCGCAAGTACGTACGCCAGACATTGTCAATCCACTTTGCACCGGCCTCGTTGGAGTCGGGATCGATACCATCTTCTGCCAGTCGTTTTTGAAATACTGGATCGGTGCGGCCCAAGTCCCAAGTTCCCCTGTATCGTGTTAGTTGTCATACCACATCTAAGTTAAAGTAGGATCAATCTCGTACAGCTGATGATATGGCGCGTAATTACTGTTCGTAATGTCATCATGACGCCAGCCTAGCTGCCAAGTATCAAGCGTGAGGATACATGCGGTAAATCCAGAGTCGACAGCACGCCTCAGCAGTGACAACGTCAACTCGTCATCATGCGGAAGATAGAGCTGGAAGAATCGAGGACCATCACCATTCGCTTTTCCTACGTCCTCGATCGGCGAGCTGCCTGCTGTACTCAAACAATACGGCAAGTTCAGCTCGCCAGCCACTTTAGCCACCGGAACTTCGGCGCCAGGGTTATAGATCCTGTTGATGCCAACAGGAGCGAATCCGATCGGTGCAGCTACTTTGTGGCCAAAGATTGTGGTAGCTGTGTCGCGCTTGTTGGTGTCAACGAGCATACGGGGGATGATGCGGTGGCGATAGAAGGCCTGGCGATTGGCGGTGTGTGTGTGAGACTGGCCAGCGTTGGAGGAGGCGTAGTACCAGCCGCCGAGGGAAAGCTTTTCCTTTGCTAATTCCTCAAGCTTGCCTGGCTCTATGTGATGTGTGAGATATACAGCTGCGGTATTTGATTCTCCGAATTACCTGTGTTGAAGGGTACAACCTCGCCATCATTTGACCGCCAGAAGTTCTCTCGCTGGTACTGAGCGAACTCTGGGGTCGATCTCGTCTTCGAGTTGGTATTTTTGGTGTCCATGATAACGTTGATGTTGTAGAGAAGACGAGGAGGTGAGGGACACAAGACATGGGAGACATGCTCGGATGCTCGGTCTGCACAATTGCCATTGGACGTCATGCCGATCTTTCGGACACCAACCCGGTAGGGCTGAAAGTGATCGACCCAACAGGGTAAGTGAATGAGGCGCCTCGTTGGCTAAGGATGTCGGCACACATGCTCTCATCTCACCATCTTGCTCACTACGGATCACCACGGTGGGCATCACCACTCTCTGCAAGGCTTGCGTGTATCGGCGCATCGCGTCCGGCACTCCTCGGTCACTAGGTTGTCAGATTGGAAGACAATCGAAATAGAGTATACACTCTGGAGCGCATTTGATGTGGCATGTCCTGAGTTGACTTCGCTTACCCCTGTGCTTGTCACTTCTCGGAAGGCGGCACTCTTTTGCACTATTTCTCGTACGTGATGCATCCACGAGAATTCCTCAAGAGTACTGGCTATGACGATGATTAGGACAGGCTACATCTGTTCGAAGTGTTATCCATGCGTGTCGGTGCCAAACATCGTGCATCGCATGCACCATTCCCTAATCCACCATGTCTAGTTCGATTCAATCGAGAACTTTTCTCTGTCTGCAGCCCTGCTATACCCTGAGGAGCAATCTAGGAGCACAAGGTTGGCATGCTGCAGCCTGATGAACTCGATAGACACCAATTTCACTCCACGCTAGACACTTGGTTTCAGAAGGAGCCCCAGTCCGCCTACTTCCTGCCCACCGCCGGATGCACCATGAACTCAACTCATTACCGGAAGCGGAATGCGCAGAAGTAGAGCCATGCTTCGCTCTTCGTATTGTTGTTGGTGGTATGCAGGTCCTCCTTCGTATTGTACTTTGCATTTCTTTGTTCTCCCCCTTTCACCCACCAACTTCGGCGATGCCGAATATTGTTGTTTCCGTCGCATACACTCTCGAAGCATCTCCATCCCTTACTTCCTCATTATCATCCTCGAAATAAAGACCTCTTTGTCACTACTCTTCGTATTATCCTCACTGCCAAGGACCGAATATAATAAGCCACCGTCCACGTCTCACAGATGTCTCACTCCAGAACACACTTCCATCATCCGCTTTACCATCCACCGTAAGCACCACCAACCAAAACAACCGCAATCATGCTCTTCACCACTCTCCTCTTCGCCGGCCTGTCCGCCGCCGCCGCCATCGCAATCCCAGCCAAGAGCTCTCTCCCATACCCCGAAGCCCCCTTCAAGTGGCACGCACCTGCCCACATGGGTAACATCACCTTCCACGGCACCCACCGTGAGATTCAAGCCCAGATCAAGGCCCTCAACAGCACCGCATGGCAATTCAACGCCACCCACCGTGCCCACCTCGACCACGCCTCCAAGGCCGAAATCGACGAGCACCTCGCCCTCATCAAGAAGTACGGTAACGCCACCGGCACGCACCTCGAGGCCCGCAGCAACAGGTACACGCAGTACTGCTTCCAGCCCCAATACGCCGCAGCCATGTTCGACGTCTCCACCAGTAACTACGAGTACATCTACAACCACTTCGGAACCGGCATGTGCGAGACTGTGCCCAGATCATGCTCAAGATTCAGCTGTAGCTACGACGACAGTATCGTCATGTGCAATGATGAGGCAACACCGGCCATTATCCCTTGCTCGACGCTGGCGCAGAACGCTGCGTTCATCACGAACACCTGCAGACATTTTGATAACCAGGGTCATCAGATTGGCAATGACTGCGAGGGCCAGGCTTTCTACCACAACCCCAACTACAACGTCCTGGTTAAGCAGGTTGATGTAGGGAAGTACGTAAAATTCCCAATCCTGAATGAATGATAATGAAGCTAACGTTTTTACAGGTGGTGCTAAACACATCGAGACATATTTAGTCTTCTGCGAATCTGGGTGCGACAAGATGGGTCTCATAATGTAATACTATAGTCTTTCTCCGAATGGAATATCATTTCTGGGTCGTATGTCATTGTTATCTGGTATCATTGTCTTCCAAGCTGTGATCGTATCTGGTATCTTGTATATGCAGCTATACCTGAGAAATGAAAGAGCCGTGAAAGTGCTGCGCCGGCATCACTGAATGTGGTGCTATGGCTGAGAGGCTTGGTGCCGACGACACTGTAGACCTTGCCGAGAAAGGCGATGCTTACTCGGTCTTGGAGGGTATGACCTGTGGCTGCAGCATATTGAGCGAAATTGTTTGTGGTGTCATGTTTTGTGGCAGGCGTCAATTCGTCCTCACCCTCCTCGTCCCCCAAAGAGTAGGGCGTGAGGAATCATCGTCTTATGTACCATCATCGCTGATATCCCTCTGCAGGTGAAGCTCTCCTTGAAGATGCTAGGCCGCATATTCGAAGCTCCACAATAACCTTCTCGTGTTCAAAGTAGCCTCCTCCACGGCGACGGAACGACAGTTTGAGTGTTTCTAGATATGATTCTGCTTGGAACAAATTATCATTGGCCCAACGCCAGGTATCGCTAGTCGCGGCAGCCAAGGTGTATGTGCGGATGCGCAATTCATGTGACAAGTCGGGAGCTTCGATCAGGTCACTGAGGATGTCGAGAGTGTTCTACGTTTGTAATTGCGGAATTGCGGGCCTCTTCTAAGTGATTGCGGATTGTAGCTGAATCCATGCGTTGGGTTCAGTGTTGAATTGAAATCAGAAGCTTTTTCAGCCGAGCTTAGGAGGGGCGACTCGGCTTAAGGCAAGAAACCCTATACCCCGGATGAAAAAGACGTGGCTGGATTGAAGAGTAGTCTTAGTCGAAGGTTTGTTGAATGCGGATGTTGTTGTGGAAATGTAACGAGGTGCCTCACAAGTCAAGATCACCTAACGAAGCTGAAGCTAGCAATTCTAAATGTATTGAACACATCAAGAGCACAGCAAGATTTTACCAAATATCTCACTCTTCTGCAAATTTGGGTCATCAGGTCTCAGTGATGTGATATTGTAGTCTCTCTTCAAGTAGAATATCATTTCTGGGTCTTGTATCATTATCTTTTGGTGTAGCCAGATATCTTAGAATATGACTGTATTTGATATCATCGTATGTGCAGCTGCAGTTTTCCCACCACATGTCCCTCTACCAAAACGCAGCGCCTCCGCTCTCAACCGCATCAATCTCCAATTGCGACATGATCGTCCTCCTAAACCGCGCTGGCAGCTCATCCCGATCGAAGAACTCTCCATCCTTGGGCTTCACACTTCCCAAGCTTTTTCCACTCTTGCCCGAGAGTAATTGATTTCTGTATGCCGTTGGTTGTGCTGATGATGACGTAGAGGATGCGCTCGAAGAGGAGGATGACGAGGATGACTTATTCGTGAGCGGGCCGTGATTCGTGGCATCTTTACGGTAGGAGGAGAATGATGAGGGCAGATCGTGAGTTGGCGACGCAGGATGCGGTTGCGGTGTATGGTCGACTTCTGTTTTCGCGGGATTATGTTAGTGGATAGCTTCTTTGTTATTTGGCCTGTTCACAAGAAGACGACTGGCGGCTGAACGTACGACTCGGTGTCTTGCGCTTTCCCAGAAACTTGATCATAGGCTTATACTGAAGCATACGTGTTGCCCTCATTTTGGCGAAAGATGTTGGCCGAGGTTATGTGGGAGAGAGGTGGATAGGACTGAAAGTCGGATGGGAGCTTCTCGAGTCTGCGTACGAAGGACGAAGAAGGTGTTGTCTGTATTGCTGCGCAGGATGGTCTGTTGGCAGACTAGCGGGATGATGTTTTGGAAGGTCTTTGAAGCCGCCAAGAATGTATTAGGGAGAGATTTTGGTCAAGGGCAATGGACGGGATATATAGAAGAGCAGCCAAGGGATGAGGTGGAAGCTTGAATGAAGGTCGAATTGCGATGATCGGCCTCGCAGCTGCCCAAAGCGGCTTTATCTGATGGAGATCAGAAATCCGTAAATCACTGTTGCACATCTAGCACACTGTCACGAACAAAGACTTGCTTGTTGGAACCACTCGACGATGTACTCTTGCTAGGTGCTGACTGCGGGAAGGATGTCATTATGATTGATGTTGTACATTAGTAGTGCCTGCACCTCTGAAGACTATATAGACTCGTCAATCGTGCCCGCCTATAGCAGGTTGTTTGCAGACGCAGTATCTTGAACAACAAGATTGCTCTTCTGATCGGCTTTTTCAGCGGCACTCAAAGCAGGAGTGTCAGCGAAGAGCGCCTTGGCGAAGGCCTCTGGGTACCGACCGCCGTGAACAGTTGCATTCTCGCAGGCAGCACGGATTTCCTTCTCCTCCTCACTCGTCAGTGTGATCTTCAAAGCGCCCATGTTCTCCTCAAGTCTGGAAATGACTGTCGTGCCTGGAATGGGGATGAAATCTGGCCCTTGTGCCAAGATCCAGGCAAGTGTGAGCTGACTGGCGGTCACACCCTTCTTCTTGGCGATCGCGCCAATGTGGTCGACGAGCTCGAGATTCTTGGGGAAGTTCTCTTCGCTGAAACGCGGAGCAAACTTGCGGAAGTCACCTTCCTCAAAATCACTTGGTGAACGAATTGTGCCGGTAATCATACCACGTCCTAAAAACGAGTCAGCGAGTATCACAAGGAGACCTTCGACGCAGACTTACCAATAGGAGAGTAGCACACAACGGCAACACCGAGCTCTCTGCATGCGTCGAGAAGAGCGATCTCTGGTGTTTCGATATCGAGCGAGAACGGAGAGTACTCAATTTGGACAGCACTGATTGGTGCAATCTTGTATGCTCTCCTCAAACTCTCGGCCGAGCACTCGCTGAGTCCAATGTACTTGATCTTGCCCTCGTCCTTCAGCTCCTTCATTGCCTGGACGGTCTTCTCCACCGGTGTAACACCATCGAGACGATGGCAATAGTAGAGGTCGATGCTGCTGACTCCTAACCGGCTCAAACTCTTGGCGCAAGCCTGCTTGCAGTAATCGTAGCTGCTGTCGACGCCGCGAGAGCCGTCTGGGTTGATCTTGTTGGCGAACTTGGTCGCTAGGAAAATCTTTTCCCGCCTGCCTGGGTTGGCCTTGAAGTAGTTCCCAAGGAGGTCCTCGCTGTCTTGATACCTATAATAGTAGTTAGCACGAAGCCGGAGGCTGGAGGGACGACCATGCATACATGTCCGCAGAATCCCAGAACAGCTCGCCCATTTCGTACGCCTTGTCCAGAACTGCAAATCGCTCAGCGTCTGGCTTCGGCTTGCCGTAGAACGCAGACAGTCCCATGGTGCCAAATCCCACGGCCGTGACCTGGTCCCGTAATCAGCACGAAGCAACAGTCTGGAGAAAAATGACGACGTACATATGGACCATTTCTGCCGAGCTGTCTTGTCTGAAGCTGAGTCGAAGCTCCCGTAGCCGCGTTGATAGCATTCTGAATCATGCCCGGGGCATCGTTGGCAAACTTCTGTACATTGGTTTGAGCATTCTGAATGATGCCGGGAGCGTCGTGCGCGAGCTTCTGAAACGCGCCATCGGCTTGGTGCAGGGCGTTCTGGAGTGCGCCAGGAGCCTGGTCAATGGCATTCTGGACGGTGCCTTGGGCCTGCTGAAGGAAGTTCTGTACGGAGTCCATTTCGAGATGTGTTTGTTGAATTGTGATGGGGCTATAAGGTTGTCGTTGGATAAAGGCAAACAGGAGCGAGTAGCTCTTGGGCTGACGTCATTGTTGTGGGAAGGGTGATTTATAATCAATTTTCGGCAGGAGAGTTGGGAGCATACCTTACGATACAATACTAGCTGACCTTGTCCAAGCTATCGCATGACAAGACGTACATTTTCACCAGGGTTTTCAAGGTAGAGAGGCTCACGAAGAGTGCCGTAGAGATCCTTGCGTGCCAACATGGTGATAATGAGGCTGGCTATTGCTCATGCTCAGCGCAGGGAGCATTCCTATTGCCCAATATGGTCCGCAGCCATTCTCTTCCCTTGGTCAACATTTACCTGATCAATAGCCCTTCTTGCACCAAGATACATCACGTACTCCTCATACGTTTGCGGAATGATCCTGACATCTTTGTCCACTGTGAAAGTATAGCTGAACTGCCCTGTAGGCTTTCTCTGCCCGTGCTCAACATCCTTGACATGACTGTCTACTCGAATCTGCACTCTTGTACGCTGCGTCCGAGCTGGCTCACCATCTTCGTTTGGCTCGTCCTCATTGGGCTTACCTTCTTTAGTCTTGCCAGTAGCGCTGCCGGTCTCGTCATCATTGACTTTGCCTTCGGCGACCAATGGCGGATCTGTATATGCAACAGTCGCCGTCAAGTAGAGCACGCTGCCTACAGGCACAGGATTCATGAAAGTGCTCGGATCCAGGCTCACAAAACTGGGACGAGCTTGTGCAAAGCTGGCACAGCAGCAGAACGCGAGTTCGAAAGTCTGCTTCATGAGAAAGCCACCGAAGATAGTGAAGTGGTTTTTATTCCGAAACTCGGGTGACATAATCGATGTGTTTTGCAATTGCGTAGATGCCATTGTGTGAACGTTGGGCGGTAGACGAGACGGGTCATTAGGGTCGTGATGAGCACGTTGTTGTAGCCACATCGAATGAATAAGTGAGGACTCGGCGGCATTCGGTGGCTGTTCGAGAAGATTCGCTTTGGAGAGTGCCTTCTTATGCTCGGAGCGTGCTTGGCCAAGCTCATAGAGCTCTTTCTCTTCGGCAGTCTCCACATTCAGAGGAGAGACCTTAGCGGATCTGTACAATTAGCGACATATAAGAGGGGTGCCATCGCAACTATGCACGAATTGCGAACTTGTGATCCATAGCTTACTTTCGAGTCTGCGGGTCCATTGCCACCATCGTGAATTGGCAGCTCATGAGGATGTCGTCCGCACTGGACTTTTGTCCTTTGGCGGGAGCTTTGGCTACCTTGCAAGTCACCTCCATGCTACTGCGGCCACTAGCATAGGTCACTGTAGGTACTCCATCAGCCACGAATCATACCTAAGGCGATAGGTGCTCGCCACCGGGAAAGGACCATACCTTGACCACTATACTCGAGATCGCAGATCTCTTTGAGCGGGTTCTCGATATTGATACGGTCACAAGCTGCCGTGACGACTGTGACTCCTTCGCCAGCGTGTTTGGCGGCAATACTGCCAGCCAGAGCGTCTAAGTCCATGAAGATCTGCTTCTATCAGCTTGATGAAGAGCTCTACAGGTTTCGCGGCACACACTGTACCAATTCTACAACATATCAGCGTGACTTGCGTTCGTAAATATGTCGTGATAGTTTACCTCAAGTGCCCATTGGCGTTCAGATAGGTATCGGACAGCCACTTATCTTGGCCAAGTGGGAGTATCTTCACGAGAGGCGTAAGTACGCAACACGATTGAGTGGCTTCTCAAAACGCACCATTTTGTGGTATGAGTCTGCCATCTTCTTCGGCGACAAATCTCGTGCTGGCGCGGATTGTGCGTCACTTTTCTCATGTTGCTGATTGTAGGCATCGATCCATGGTGTAGTCATGCGAGAGCTTGCAATGCCAGCAAACACGCCATGAGCTCGGTTGACCCGGCATGTGCTGAACTCGCGTGGAAAAGCGCTGTTGCATCTTGGAGTTCGACGGGACGTCAGACAAGCAGAGGAGAGCAATCGTTGGCCTGTTCGTGACGACATGTTTATAGCATTCTTGGTGGTCGTCAAAGAGGCTTAATTCGGAGAGTTCGGAGAGTGCCAAAGATGGGACTTTCCTAAAAGGGGCCTGGTCATCGAGGATGAGTCAACCTGTGTTTACAGACTCATCTCGGTCGAGGCCATGCAATTTATGCTAGACGTTGATATGCATACAATGGACTATATCAACCTCAGTCTCCCGAATCCAATGATGGAGGGGGAATCAACATCACAGATACAATCGAGAGCTTCTACATCCAAGCAATACCGTCTATCTTCGTCATCACGAAACTTGGATCCAAACTCTACAGTACTGGCACTGAATTTTGACACCAGTCTTGAAAGGACCGTGTGGAATCGTCTCAAGCTTTCTGCCCCTGGATCCGTAACCAGCGAGAATGACCACCAATAGTGTTACCCGTGTACTCAGCACTGTTCATCCCGGATACGACTCGCCGTACAGACGCGGCCTTTGTAGCATGCGTTTCCACGGTTCCGCAGCGCAACATTCACACATGAGGCAGTATGGGACGCGGAGACTAAGTAACCAATGTAACTGACCTTTGCAGTGTCAAAATCTGAAGCGTAGGATGGTCTCATTGCCAGCAATAAGCCACAAGATGCTTGAGTCCCAAGCAGTCCAAGGAGAAATTGAGACGAGAGCTGCAGAATCTGGGACCATCGCAGAGGTGGAAGCAGAGCTATGTATCACAGGACTTGCAAACCTTGCCCTGGCGGATTCTGACTCATCCTTGGACGAGGTGGACGACGCTGAGAGATCTGACGATCCGATGAATGACGTGAAATTCGATGGCACAGCCTGTCGCTTCTGCTCACACAAAACTATTTCTCCTGCAACGACTGCACAACATCTGGTCGAAAGACATGCACTCACCATTCCTTATTTTGACCGACTGACCGACCTCGCCACGTTCTTGGGCTATCCCAACACCATTGTACATCGCTCCCGGGAGTGTATGTACTGCGCACGACAGATCCACTCGACAGCAGCTGTACGACAACATATGGAAATGAAAAGCCATTGCAAACTTGATTTGTCCAGGGATTCGGACCTGCTAGATTTCTAAGAGCTTGACGATGGGCAAGTCTTGGTCGACAGGAACTTGAAGACCAAGCAGACGTCATACGAGAAAAGATACGACGGCTGGCGCAAGCGGAGATGATCTTGCTGTCGGGAGCAGTAGTCATGCCACGCGGAGCAATTTCCAGCAAGAAACATCTCAATCGGCGTCCCTTACAATCAGCCGCACCCCGCACGCTACCGGCTGCAGGTAACGCCGCACTACGTAGTGATTTGGCGGAATCCTCTAGCGCGAGCGAGCAGGTAATACGTACATTTGAAAGTTCTGCTTCAGGTCAACGAGGTTCACTTTCTCCAACGCAAGCTGTAGCTCGATGGAACGAAATGGGACTTACTGGTGTGACTGACCGTCAACGCCAGGCATTACGAATCGTTGAGGAGAAGATGATGAAGCAGGAAGCGATAGCCCGAGCGAGGTACCAATGGACGATAGCCAAGGGGGAAACAGACAAAAGACCTTCCGGCCAGACAATCCTGGAGCGAGGAAGAACGGTTGAAATGAGGTTGAGGACGAGATAGGTGAAGAAAGAGTGCCGCAGGTCCATAGAGACCTGTCCTGTACTTATACATAGAGCGAACATACCCTTGTCATGTTGAATGCTCGTTCCGCAACAACTCTTCAATATGCTCATTCAACCAGTACCTCCGCAAGTCCTCCACCTTCATATCCTTCGCCCCCATGATCCTGCCCAAACACCTCTCCGACCCACATCCACAGTCAAACTCCTGCGCCATCTTCCATTCCGTACTCGGATAGAAGAACGTCAACATATCCCCCTTCTTGAGCGCGCGGTCCGCCACCACCCTGACCTTCATGGCCGACATGTCGAAGACAAGCGAAGGATCGCAGGAATGATTCGTGTATAGAAGATCGGAATTGAGCTCCACGTGTGCGTCGGGGCCGACTTGGACTGTTGAATATGCTGCCGAGCTGGGTGTTGTGGTATCGAGCTTGGTGAAGAGGCTACCGGCGGCGAGGTTTTGCAGAGAGGTGGAGTGGCTGGAGAAAGAGCCGGTGCCTTGCTTGACTGAGATGAGGCCAGGATGGCTGGGTTGGTGCCAGTGCGGCTTCTGCTCGGTCATGATGGTAAAGAGAACTGCAGGAGTGAAATGGTGTCTCTAGTATGGCAGCTGATCAGATTTTCAGTAGGGTGATCCACAATGCGTTGTGCTAAGCCTTAGTGACTTGAGTTGTACTGAAGACATTGAGTAATAAGTGAAGATGCGATCTGCTCAACGACATGTTCCACATCTTCCACAACTGCTCATCTTCTGTCTCAGCTTGCAGAGCTTGAGAGGCATCAGCAGCAGTGCGCCACGAAAGCCGAAGGTGTTATCGGCTGGCAGCTCGGCGAGGTGAGGTCGTTGCTGGAATGACAACCGACCTCGGGATGATCGGCAACACCATAACAATGGAAGCACGATCTTCAAATCTCGAGTCTTCGAGTCTCTGTGCGACACAATCGATTATGCTCGAGTCTTGATCGCTGCCAATCTTCAGAACACCTAAACCACAACACCATCAGCCATAGCTGTACCTGACCTTTATACACTCGCTACAGACCTTGTTGTCGTCACCTGGCACCAGAGCCACTCCATCCAGCCCACGCGTGCCAAGCCACCTTAAGACATTCAAGATCTTGGATCGAGACATCACAAAAGAATGCTGCAACATTATATGCCTTCATATTGAGCGCACACAGAACTCATACAGCAAGGACAGAAATGTATGCCAAGAATTTAAGGGCATTGTTCGCGCGCCTTCCTATCGGCCTTGTTTTCCTTCTCCTCCAGATGGTCGACGCCAATCTACCATACAACCCAACAAATATCCTCTCAGCCTCCGACACAGTCTACATCCTCGATCCAGCATCCGATAGTCTGCCGCAAGGTCAACTGCGCAGCTTCAAGACAAATTCAAACCTCAACGCCAACAGTCTTTCTACATCAACCATCGGGACATTGCCGTGGTATCAATCAACGGACTCGGTAGTCAACTCTGCGCTTGCATATACACCGGTACTAGATAGCGATGGAGGTATAGCTGTCGTGGCAGGCAACTGCGCAGCTGGAGTTGATGGATCGTCGTTATACAAATACACACCGAGCAGCGGAAAATGGTCAAACAGTACACTGACCAATGGGGCACCGGACAGCAAGATCTTGGTTGGCGCAAGCTTCATGAGCAGCGCGGTGTCTTTCTCCCCGAACATGGCAGCGAACGAGATGGATTTTTACATGTTCGGCGGAATGTGTCCCTTTGCGAACAGCACAGCAAACACCTGGATGACGTCTGCTACTTATTCAGACTCATTACTGCAGGTACAAGAGAAGACTACTGGTGATACTCTCTACGTTGTCAACCAAAACTCTCCGTCGCCAATAGCAGAAGCAGGATTCACTTTCACACCACTGCAAGCAACGTATTCTAACTCCAGTTCCGGCGTGCATGTGGTTGGTCAGGACTTCCTTCTTCTGGGCGGGCATACAGACGGCGGCTTCATGAACATGAGCTTGATTGCTGTCCTCGCGATGCCTCAAGCAAGTTGGACGTTCGTTTCAGTAGACTCACCAAATGACAAGACTGAGCTAATCAAGCGCGATGACAATACGGTGACTCCACGATCCGGTCACACATCAGTCCTGAGTGCCGATGGTACCCAGATCATCATAGTTGGAGGTTGGGTTGGCGATGTAACCACACCTGCATCACCTCAACTCGCAATCCTGGATGTGGGCGTTGGATATGGTGGCAACGCAGACTGGATATGGTCAGTGCCATCAACTTCTGGTTCACCCTTTGCATCTGGACAAGGCATATACGGTCATGGAGCGACGTTGTTGCCTGGAAATGTTCTACTCGTGACAGGTGGATTCAGCATTCCTTCGTCCTCCAGCTCCAAGACTAAGCGACAAGCAGCCTTGGGAGGTGCTCAATCATACTTGTACAATATCACCGCGAACAACTGGATCTCAGACTATGATGCAGATGAAGCGGCTGCTTCTGAATCTGCGGCGGCAAAGCCTGCTCCATCAAGTTCTCGCAATCCTGGACTAGGTGTTGGTCTTGCTGTTGGTCTGCTCGGACTTCTTCTTGCCGGCTGGCTGGTATGGTGGTACTGGCGAAGGTACAAGAAGACCCGGGAAGAACACCACGAACAGATGAGCGAACGCCACCAGAGTGAATACTCGGGTGTATTGACTGGTCCGTATGGGTCAGAATACGTAGGCTCCAGCCATGGCCGAAGTTCTAGCAGTGTACCGGAAGAGATGAGACAGACTGCATCTGTCTGGGGTCGTCCAAAATCACGAGAAAACTGGCCATGGATGACTTCAGAGCCTGCTGGTCTTGACGCTGTCGGATCAGAAACGAGAGATGCTGAACGAACAGGTCTCGATGTTGACTTTCCTAGTCCAGAAAGAGGATTACGACAAGCGTTCAAAGGTCGCGGAGGCTATCATTCCGCGCCACGATGCGATTTCGAAGATTCCCGTCCAAGTCGTGCTTATGGTGATATGTATGCCATTGAGGAACTCAGTGAGCACGAGTCAAACCCGTCATCACGAAAGACGTCTCGTACAGTCAGTCACCAGCACGCAGGAAGTCCTCTAATCGCCACCCAAACAGCTCTTGATCCATTCCGTGACCCGGACGGCATTGATGGACATCATCCTCCAGCTGTGCTACAAACCGCAGGTCAGAAGCCCCTCAGACATATGCCTAGCAACTTGAACCTCAGTATGAAAGCTAGCTCCTCGCGAAGCCGAGCAGGTACCTTTACATCTGCAGAACAACGCCGACTAGAAATGACACAATGGGTACAAGACTGGGAACATGCTGAATCTGTGATGCAAAGGCCTTCACCAACGCGATCACAACGATCCATGTCGCCAGACAAATCAGACCGCACAATGTCGGACCTTTCTGAGCAGTCATTGTTGTCAGTCGGATCGATTAACCGTCAACAGTCGACACGGTCTGTAGTGAACAAGTACTTCCCTGGTCTCATCAGCAAGTCAAACTCGAGCGCAAGTACAAATCACAGTGGCAGCAACAGAAGTGATGGCCTGAGTGTTCGTCGAAGCCGGCCAAAAGAAGGACATCAGCGCGTTCCTAGTGGCGGCGCCGGTCCTTCTGAGAGTATTCCCGGCTTTGGTCATCTACAATCAGAAAGCGAAGCTCTTCTCGGACGTTCACCATCAAGTCATCCCAGGCGTTCACCATCCAGACAGCCCGTCGAGCCAGACAGTCATCCCACATTCACCTCACCTACACGCGCACTCAGCACAACCTCTACACAGACCACAAAAACCACCTCTTCCGCAAATCGCTCCCGACACGGTGGCTTCGCAGGCTCGTTCCGCCGCGCCGTCCTTCCTCGCGCCCTCTCCTTCGGCTCCCTCGCAGGCAATCGCAGTGCTAGTCTCACACGAGCCGGCGGGCGCCCTCTCGCTGGGGTCATCAACGACGACGGCTACTACGAATACCGCGATGACGTCGACGAGCGGCACCGCAAAGCCGGCCACGGTCCCGGAGGTCCAGCAACAAGATCCCGCAGTTCCGCCAGCAGTCCCACCAAGCACGACGACGACTACGACAATCCTCACCTCCAATCCAGCGTCGACGACGCCAGCGCATGGGGCGCCAGCACCCGCAAGGCCATCGTCCGCCGGAGCGTCAGCGACAGCGGTCCAGCATTATGGGCTATCAAGCGCGGCAAAGATGACTGGTCCGCCGATGGCGCTGGGGAGTCAAGCATGCCGGAACCCATTCCCCGCCCGTCCGCACGAGGTCTCTTCACAGGTCGCAACACACTCGCGCCGAGCAACGCCAAGACTGCATCCATCTCCACCACGGGCGCAACACGAGGGGCATCGTCGTCGCGTTCTCGTTCTCGCAGCCGGTTGCGCGTGCCCCAGAACGCTAATGTCAACAATATCAGCAGTAGCAGCAGCGGCGGGGCTGACGGGTCCTCAAGCAGCAACGGCGCCAGTCGCCCTAACACGGGACGTAGTGGGCGCAGTGGGCAAAGCGGCCGTGATGACGACTGGGATGTCGAAGAGGCGGTGCAGGGAAGATGCGTGCAAGTCATGTTTACGGTGCCGAGGGCGAAACTGAGAGTCGTTAATGCGGATGTGCTGGATGCGGAGAGGGATAGTTATGCGGATGAGGGCGGTTTGAATAATGGTGGTGCGGGTGGTGCTACCGCTGGTGGGCCGAGCTCGAGTGTGGCAGGTCCTGGTATTAATGGTCCATCGGGAAGTGTGAAGAAAGATAAAGGGAAGGGAAGGCTGGTGGAGAGGGAAAGTGAGATTTTCAAGAGATACGATGGGAGTGGGTGGGCGTAAAAAGATGTCATGGGATCAGTGGAAATACGTAGATTTAGATGTGCCTATCGTGCGTGCGTGTGTACATAGATGACTGGCTTTGATATAGCAGATGTGTATACTCTCCAAGCTCTATCAACTTCATGCTTGCACTCTCATGAACCATCAGTACACTACGTGAGCAGCACAAAAGCCTCCCCTATATCAGACCCGCCACCAGCCAGACTCACCTCACCTAACCTCATTCATCCACCAAACACCTCCTCTACTACCTCTCCCCCTCCTCCGAACACCCTCCTATTCGACCACCCCGTCCAAACCCACGTTCCGCCCCCTCAAACACCACCAACCCGACATCCTTCCCATCCCCATCCCCCTCGCCCTCTCCACAAACTCCATCGCCTGATTCGGCGGGACACCCCTATCCACACTCCCCAGCACCAGCACCAACGCCCCCTCCACCCGCTCCGGATGCGAAAGCGCCGGGCGCTCCGTCATGCGGATCTGTCTCTGCGCCTCTGTCATTCCAGGGGAGAATACCAAACCGGCGAGATAGTGTGACTCGAATTCATACGTTTCGAGGAGGAGGAGGAGGGAGCGCAGGTCGGAGATCCCGACGAGGCTGAGACCAGCGCGCGAGTGATCTGATGCGCATACAGCTTGAAGAGTCGTGTACCCGCCTGCGCTGCCGCCGGTGATGCCGGCGCTGGTGGGGTCGATGAGCCCGAAGGCGCCGAGGTGGGTGAGCATGGCGGTGGCGTCCTCGACGTCGGAGATGCCCCAGGTGGAGTTGAGTTGGGAGATCTAGAACTGGCTGAAGGTGGTGGAGCCGCTGGGGAGTGGAGTGGTGTCAGTGAGGGTATGTGTGAATGTGTGACCGTGTGGAGGTCTAGCAGGTAGCAGACGAACTGGTAGTTGAGCAGGACGTACGCATAACCTCGCGTCGTCCGATATTGCGTTTGTGTATCGAAATTCCTAGCGGACACGCCGGTCGGTTTTCCGTAGACCGTTACGATGACGGGAGGTTTGCAGTCTAGTGGACCTTTGAAGAGCGCGTTCTTGGGTTGGTGAAAGAATCTGTGGGTGATCAGATTATGGGCGGTTGCGCAGGTGATGCTTGTGGCGATGGATATGTTGTCTTTTGCCAGGGTGATATCGAGGGTGGATTTGAGCTTGTGGATTGTGCCGTGGGCACCCACGTCAGCGCCGTACAGTGCACTCGGCTCCGTATCTGTCGCGGAAATTACGATGGACGATGTCTCTGATACAGCGGCAAGGCTATCAAATCCCACACTCGTTAGTGCCAGGTCCAAGTCCCTCCAATCACCAGAGCAAAGGTCAATCTTGAAAACCTTGCTCGCATCACCCACTAAAGCCGCCGCAACAGCAGTCCTATCGTCATGGAACACATACCTGTGGTTCCCAAACTGCCACTCTGTAGTGCCTATATTTTCCTTTTTCAGTCCGGCCGTCAGCTCCAGCACTTTCAACCCGGAAGTCTCGTCCAGATACGACAGTTGATAGGATTCCATGGCATCTGTCGAGCAGAACAAGCGTCTATCTACTGTCTAGCGGGGTTCGGTGACACTAATATTGCCTGCTTCGCCTATGATATGCATGGTTTGTTCGCAGCGACCAGAGGAGTTCAGTTCAGCACCATATAATTCTGTACCAATTCATGGCATATTGGAGTGGTCAAACTGTGTCCACGCCATGCGTTTGCCTTCCGGACTGATTCTCGGGTTCATGTAGAAATCGTTGCTCCCGCCGGTTACTGTGCGAGACTTCTTCTCAAGGTCATTGAGCACGATATGATTTACGACGTCTGCCGGCACATCGACAGTGTGATCTTCCTCGACGGCTAATGCCCACGGTCTCGTCGGGTGAGCATCAAAGTCAGCGTGTCGGAATGAGGGACCTCAAGCACGCTCTGTGTGACCTGTCTTGCCAACGGCGGGATTCGCAGAGTATACAACCATGCTTGCAAAGTCGGTGAAGATTATTGTGCCATTAGGTGTCAAGGTATATGCAGCACAGCCGTAGTCGTGTACTCTGGGTGACATGGTGTCTGCTCCTCGGAACAGCTAAGCAGAAGCTGAATTATCAATCACCTAGACTGCACATTGATTGAACTTTTCCGGCAGCACATCTCTAAATTCGCCATTGACCACTTCCACCAGCATCGTCTTGCCCGAGGGTCGCGGCTCGGGGTAGTAGACTTTCCCATCACGCTGTTCGTGGCATGTCAGCGGCATGATATAGATTTTGACGTTTAAAAAGTACCGAAACACGAAGCGCATTGAAACGCAGATTTGCAGCAGTGACGGCCTCTGCGGTGTGAGGACTCCATATGGCACGGATGTCTCGTTTGGTTTTGGTCATCGTCTAGCGTATCGGAGATTCACAAGGTGTGATTTATGAAGGAGAGCGATGTGTCGATAAGGTAGTCAGCAGTTAGCTTCGGAGCAGAGTTTGGATTTCAAGCCCATTGGGGAGGTCAACTGGAGAACACTCTCACAATGCGCAACCTTGCTCCTCGAGCGACGCATGAGTGCTGCTCTCAACTGCCTGTTAGATGTAACTCCGCTGTATGTCAGATTGAGCTATGATGGCCTCACGAAGCATGTAGCATACTCCATCACACAAAGTTAAATAGCATACTCCACTTATGCTACAATAAACCAATGCCTGCGAGTCATCAAGCATGTTCATCATTGTACTATGAGCACCGACTCCGGGCATAATATCAACGGACTCATCATGGTCCTTCCTTCCTGAACATACCGAATGTGCTGCATATTGACCTCGCTCTAATCCCATCACAGCCTACTCTTCTCACCTTTCTCACCCCTGCTCGGCGGATCCGTATTGACCTTCCCATGCTCACACATCGCCAAATATCCTCCCTTCATGCGCACCGCCCCAATCTTTGCTCCCTCTCCCTCTCCCTCTCCCTCCCCCGCACCATCAACCTCTCTAATCCACCCCGTCACAATCGCCAACCTCCCTCCAACACTAATCACCTCATTCCCCACCACAACTCTCATCCCCTCCTTCACCGGCTTCAGATAAGTCACATTCAGCGTCCTCGTCACGCCAAGCCGCTGAAATACCCCGGGTTTTGCTACGGCAGCAAGCGCCATGGAGGTTGTCAAGTCGAAAAGTGTGGCTGTGGCGCCGCCGTGAAGCGTGTTGAGGACGTTGCAGGCGGTGGAGGGGACGGTGAAGAGGAAGAGGGTCGTGCTGAGGGTGCCGGGGTGCGGGTGGGAGGAGGTGGAGGTGGAGGTGAAGGAAGAGGTATGTACGATTGTGGAGAGGTGGGAGAGGTGGGCATGGAAGGGGGTGTCGAAGTTGGGTTTCTGTGGTGAATTAGTGTATCTGACAAACTGAAGCCAATTCGAAATCGCAATCCCAGCTTCGAGCCAAGCTCGCTGCGAGGACAGAAAGTGTCACGGAATGTTGTGGCAGCATGCTCCACGAAGAGGTAGCAGATGAGTGAAACATACAGGATTCGAAATATACACGTCCCACGCCGCTTGAACGCGGGCATGCGGATCATCTATCGTGAGGTCCGCACCGGAGCTCATATCTGCTGCACTGTATGATACAGCTGGGCTAAATCATAGGCTGCACTGTTGGGCAATAAAGACACAAGAGTTGACCACCGCGTGCGCCGTGGTTGTGATAAGCCATCATGCCAACATGACATGACAGATTGAGGTGAGCCACGAACCTCGGCATCCCAGCAAGCAAGCCTTCTCACCCACTCACCCACTTCACTCACTCATCGAGTATTGTACTCAAGCTGTACATCTTTCACGGCACGTTTCGACTGCCTCAACATTGCCAACACATTCACCATGCAATGCGTCGAGTCTGCCATACCACACGTTTCAATCATGACTTTTGTCTGCCTTGTCCTGTCCTGCAACATGCTCACACACACTTATTAAACGCTGCGGCAAAAAAGAAGCATAAAGCATAAATCATAAAGCATAAATCCTGCACAAGATCAGCAGCGCTAGCTCTGCCCTAGCTCCGAGCTTATTTCAACGACACATTGACATTGACCTTCACCACCACGAAATCATGACTCCTGGCCCTGACCCTGGCCCTGGCCCTGGACTGCCTCCTGCTTTTGCCACCAAGGTGAGGGCGACAGGAAAAGGTGATCGACCACAGCTGAAGACTGATCGCCGACACTGCTCCGACTCTGCGCACGCTACCCACGATACACTTTACACTAGAGCACACAGTACAGCGAGGTCGCCACGCACCACGATCATCACTCGATCACGCCTTGGCTTCTCGCGCGCTCGGGGATTGAGAGTCACGCACGCTGATTGCACGTTCTGCGTGCGTGTTGCTAGTGAGACGGGGCATATGGGTGACACGTTCTGTGCTGTGTGGTTTGGTAGCGAGGATGGAGAGATCGGCGGTGGTGTGTGGTCTACTTGATGTTCATACCGGCGTGCTGGGGCGACTGGTTCGATGTTCGATATTGGATCGCTTGATTATTGTAAAAGTACAGCTAGTATTGTGACATATGCTATGTGCTACTTCTTTCTCGTGCATGATGAAGTCTTTGTTGCAGAGACATGCGATGCTCTGAGGACTCCTCGCCGTGTTCCAGCGCTGGAGTCTGCCATGAATTGTTCGTAAAGTCCTTTTCGTTGCTTTAGTCACCCCATGTTTAATGCGCCATTGCCCTCCAAAAAGCCCTCCTTCTATCCCCTTGTGCCCTGCCTCGCCGTTCCTGCTGTGTCCTCTTGCGCCATATCATGCAAAGCCAGAATCAATGACACCTCGATGATTCAGGATCACAACTTCTCCACCTCCATCGAATGAAAGCTGATTATGAAACACGCCGACATTGCAAGTAGATCTGCACTGTGCAATTCATTTCCGCAGTACGAGAGATACCACGAGCCAAATCTCTCTTTCGCCGCCTCCTCCTGTCATGCAAGATGCAAGATGTTGTGTCCGAGATCAACACCGCCGATCATGCCGATCCCTATGTCGATCTTCCGGGTTTCGATCGGCCACGCTTTGAAACACGAAGAGGAGGTCGGCTGATGTTGCTGTTATCTCCTGAAACGCTCCAATGTGGACCAGCGCTGTCAGATGATCGAAAGTCCAGATGGACTGACGAGCTGAAACAGAGTTTCCTTTTTCCGAGAAATCTCTCCTGTGGTAGTGAGGTAAATCTTGCATTAGCTTGTGCCATGCTCCGACCACGCTGTAATCATGCTGTAATGGTTGTAGATCCATCATGCCGCGATCAGACCAGGCTGAGCGGATGGAGAAGCCACTCCATTGATCGCGATGTCGGAACTTGTGGTATGCTTGCGGATCGCCTCTGCATATTTGGGTTCGCGTAGGAATTTCGGGACAGAGTCGGCGGACATGAGCTTGAAGACTGATGTTTGTGCTTGATCGAAAAGCTGGACGATGTCGTTTGCGGTGGCGAGAAGCTGGGAATCTGGTAGCTCGAATCTAGTCATCCGGCTGACAAGTGCATTGCGAAGGGAGTGGTCAATGTTGAGCTCGCACGGAGAACCTGGAGCGAGGAAAGAGTTGTAGAGATCTTTGGATTTGGTCAGTAGACGTCGAAAGACTGCATTTACTGTGCAAACATACCATAAGCACCAGCAAGAACTTCTCGAATGGCGTCCAAAGGTGGCCCGCTCGGGTATCTTCTGATCAAAGAGTCCCACTTGGTCAAGAAATCCTTGACCTCGGTGTAGAATTGCAGATTCTCCTCGCAATGCGTATCTCGTAGGAACTCGCGGAAAAGGATGCGAAGTGCTGGTGTAGAGAGAATCGAGATCATGCGGGAACCATTGGAGTCGCGCGGTATGCCAGTTGCTTTTTGTGTTTCTCGCCTTGTCAGAGTATGCCGTGTTGGTGTATACATTGCTGCATTGTCGCCTGCCTCTGTGATGCAGTATATCGCAGACCTCGAGGGTGAGAAGCGTGAGTCGGTACTCGATCGCTCATCTGTGACATTCTTGATGAACTTGTATGCAAGAAAGTAGGAAGCCATCTCCAGAGCCTCTTTCTCGTCCATTAGTGTACATGTGTTGAGAAGCCAGTCTATTGCTGCTCGTCCAGTGAACGTTGGAGGTGACTTTGAGGGTCTTGCAGAGATCATCTTGACTCCATTCGTGGCTCTCGACACGCCCTCGACCGAATCGCTGTCAGAACCAGGCGAGCTGCTTCGTGAGTTACCAGAGTCCATGCCAGAGAAGCGCCGGAACACGACTTCAATTGTTGCGCGATCCTTGACGACTTGATCCGATTCTGGTTCCCGTTCCAAAAACATCAGTTGCAAGCTATTCCTTGGTGATTCGAGGACTTCATAGATTGACTGCTTGATGACTCCGTTTCGCTGTGTAAATGCCTGTAAAATGCAGAGACCTTTTGGTGTGAGCTGCCAGATGGAATCCGATGCTGTGAACTCGGTCTTTGCTTCACACGACTCGATGAATCTTGCCGTGACGAACTTGTTGCACAAGAATCTTGCCATTTGCGGCACCATTGAGAATGTTGTAGAAATCTTCGTCGTGACATGGAGGTTGGGGTCTTCTGGGGACGGTCTCTTGTTTGATTGTGTGAACCTGAGGTTTCCTAATCGATCAATTGCTTCTGCAGTTGTGAAGGTATGCGGTCTCTTTCTGAAGTTGACTCTGTGCGTTTTGAGCTCTACTGCGACAATGAGTGTTGAAAACAAGTCTTTGAAGTCCTGCGGTTGTGGTATTTGGTCAGTCTTTGTCCTCTCTGAACCCGACGCAACAAGCACTCACTCTCGAGAAAGGTCTATCATCATCTGTCCACCTTAGTATTCGATGCGAGGATTGATGCATCCTGCTTGCTATTTGGCGATCCAGCTTGACGGTTTGTCTGGTGGTGTATGGCCAATGGAGGCAGGTTGTATTGCGGAGACAGCAGTCTCGGGTCTAACAAGCGAGGGTGAAGGGTGGAGTAGAAACCTCGTCAGGATTCACCGAGGAGAATTAGGAGAGAAAGGTGGTCAACCACTGTGTACCTTTCTCGAATCGGGAGGAGATGAGAACAGACGAGAGAGTGCGTGATCCCGGAGAGTAAACGTCGTATGGGAATGTCTAGACGTATGTTGTCCCGTATCTATATTTTGGAAAGAAGGAAGTCCTTCCGATTGGCGTTGGTGTTGGTACTGAAGGAAGAACGAATAGCAATCCCTGATTGAGTGACGAGATGATGTTGTTGGCACAACTGGGAAGAGAAGAGGAGAGAGAGAATGAGAGTGTGTAGAATGAGAGTGTGTTCTCTTACTCTGAGTGAATGAGATGTACACAAGTCAGAAGCGTCGGAACGTGGGAAAAAGTGGACCAGCGAAACGGTTTGAACCATCGTGCATCACCCGCATCGCATCGTGGTTGCCTCGATGTCCATGTTCCATGTTCCGCTGGATCGTCATCATCATCATCATCTGTCAATCACTAAACATTAAACATTCTTCCTCCTCCTTTGTTTTCCGCATCTTGTTGATAGGATGTAGGATGTAGGATATAGGATATTACATTCTTTGGCGAGCTCCCACTTCTTTGGCGAGCTCCCACATGTACATTACAATACACGCATAATTGACGGGAAGGACGAAAGTATCGCGGTATCTAATCACGTGGTCGATGGAATCATGGTTGAGCTTAAATTTTTAGTTTCCAGCGGTGTCTCACGCTCGTTTTTTCTGACGTTTGTTACTCGTCATGAAGATTCAGCACTTCAGTCAGCACGAGTCGGCATGACTGAACTCTCAGCTTACCGATTCGATATTAGCCGCCGTGCGACAAAGTTTGTCTTTCTCGATGAACGGAGACTCTAGGAGGGTGCAGTTGCTGCTTCACCAGTTACACAATAATAGCCGAGTATTCTAATGATATTGCAATCTGTAATCTACGACCATTCGACGACCCCCAGGCGGTGTCACGAAGTTGTCCTGGTCCTGGCCTCAAGCCACATCTTTGACTCATTGCAGTATAGAATGTCGCAGGGTCATCAGTCTACGGAATTGCCTTATTATACCGGAAGTACACCTGCGTTTTGACCTTCTAGCCGTCCGGTCGTCGTCGCGTAATGCAAAGATATACCGGCATGGGTATTGCATACGACAAGGGCACGACAGTATACCTGAAGCCTATTTTCATTGTGCAACAAATGCGGCAGACAAAGATGCCATTGGGTAAGCAGAGGCGCTGTTCAATGTTCATGCATTCCGCCGGGATCAAACGGCACGGGCGCATCCTGGTGCAGAAAAGATACCTTACTCTTCTAGATTCTCTTCTGGCTGTCTCGAGTTACGATCGCCTCGTGCTTTTTGCGTAGACCAGACTTATAGTGACAGATGTCCGCCTCCGTCTCGAAGTCGGCCTGGATTCAGAGCAACACAGTCACGACCATCAAGGTCTTGGATTACAGGTGTCCTCTCCTCACACGACC
>Ga0058698_10000380_pt1 | contig 25563 bp, 29 predicted proteins | sample AgamicAsSfe_FD_67288 | JGI IMG/M metagenome (GOLD analysis project Ga0058698, IMG submission 67288) | Agave microbial communities from Guanajuato, Mexico - As.Sf.e | ecosystem: Host-associated > Plants > Phyllosphere > Phylloplane/Leaf | place: Guanajuato, Mexico | collected 2012-05-30
ATAGCAGATATCGATGCTGGGCGAGTGCAATTCGCAGTCGAGAACAAGTTTGCGCACCGCAGCTTCACAGTGCCTATGAAGCGTGGAAGCACAATAGAAGAGCAACTGGACATCGCCAAGGAGGTAGCTGCCGAGGTCGGAAAGCTATCAAAGGAAAGTGGTGGTGAAGTTGGCGAGGTGGATGCCGTATTCGAGTGCACCGGTGTGCCGTCTTGTGTGCAAGCATCGATATACGTAAGTTGTGCCAACACAGCTGATTTGGCTATATGCTAATAGATTCAGGCAACACGACCAGGTGGCAAAGTTCTGCTAATTGGTATGGGTACGCCCATCCAGACGCTTCCCATTTCCGCAGCTGCCCTCCGCGAGGTCGACATCGTTGGTGTATTCAGATATGCGAATACATACCCCACTGGTATCGAAGTCGTGTCAAAGCAGGGCGATGACTACCCTGCCTTTGCCAAGTTGGTAACACATACTTACAAGGGCTTGGAGTCGGCCGTCGAAGCGTTTGAGATGGCAGGAAAGACAAAGGACGATAATGGAAAGCTAGTCATCAAAGTTGTACTTGAGACTGGCGAGGGAGACAAGGCTAATCTTTGAAAAAGTCGAGTTTGGTGTTCATAGGTGTTAGAAGATGTAGCAACAGAAGCATGCAGTCGAGATCTCAGGCTCGCGTAACGTCAAGATGTTCAACCCTATGTTTTCGGCTCTGTACCTTTGTCGGTGTTGGTAAACAAGTAACGTATGCGGGGAAGCATCAAGGTACCCCGGCTGCAAGCATGTGAAGTGTCGCTAACCCTTCCTTTTCCTTCACAGCCACGGCAACCCCAACCTCCCCCAGCATTACCGTCCGCCTCTGCAGCGCCAAAATCTTTGCATCTTAGCTCTGGGATTAGTGAACGGTTTCTGACGCAAGCCACCTACTTTGCGCGGGACAATTTCGCCCCAGGTGGCTGTTCGAAAGAGGAGATTTTCCCCATTCGTCAAAGTCCGACAAGCTGTGCCTGGCGCGACGCGACTCCACGCGTTCCCCACACTTTGCGTCAACAACGATATGCATTTCTCCACAGGTTTTCCGCGTTCCGTCTGTTATCGTCGCCATACTCGTGCCGAGGATCCGATCCAAACATAGCAATGCACTGCTCAGCGTAGGCAATGTCGCCGCAGTCTGGGGAGTATACTGGGGAAGCGTGATGGTCGACTTCTGGACGTAGTTGTGGAATCTGCATTCCCCGAGTTTTGTCCCTGGTGAAGCGTGTGAACGAACATGCACGAAAGGCTCAGATTGCGTCGTCGAGCTTAGCTTGGACCCTGAGAGAAGCTTTGACCAAGCACATCTTTGGCGATTGAAAGTCGGTGTATTCCCGTAGGTGCGCATTGCAGCCTATATCTCATCACTCTGGGCCTCGCTGATTTCCTGTAGAGCTCACTCACTTGCAAACTTGTCCATTACCTCCTTTCATCCCAGCACATCCTTCACAATGGCACCAGCTGTCCGCAGACTCCGCGTCGCCGTCTCAGGCCTTGGTCGCATGGGCGCTCGCCATGCAAACCACTTCCTTCACCGCACACCCAAAGCTGAGCTCGTAGCAGCTTTCACACCAGCTGAGAATGAGATTGCGTGGGCAAAGGAGAACCTCGAGCCATGGGGCGTCAAGATCTACACCGATTACGACGAGATGCTGAAGCACGAGGGTCTCGAGGCTGTCTGTGTAGCTACCGTTACCACCGTACACGCCGAGCACACAATCAAGGCCATCGAGGCTGGAAAGCATGTCTTGTGTGAGAAGCCGCTCAGCACCAAGCTGGACGTAGTACGTGAATCGCTATACCTGGAACCAGAAGAGCGCGCGACTGACAGCAGTACCTAGGTCCACCAAGTCCTCGACACAGCCAAGCGCAATCCCCACGTCAAAGTCATGTGTGGTTTCTCCCGTCGCTTCGACGCTTCCTACGTCAATGCCTACAACATGACGCTCAACGGCGACATTGGCCGTCCCACAATCCTGCGATCACAAACCTGCGATAAGTACGTTGCGCAACCCCCAGATTTCCTAATACAAGAATATAGGCTAACATACAACCCCCACAGATACGACCCATCTGGTTTCTTCGTCGCCTATGCCGAGTTCTCAGGCGGCATATTCGTCGACTGCAACATCCACGACATCGACCTCGCCCTCTGGTACTTCTCCGCCGAGAGCAAGGACAAGACACTGCCTGTAGTGAAGTCCGTTATGGCCGTCGGCGTCACAGCGCTCGAGCCCGATCTAGCCAAGCACGGCGATGTTGACAACGGCGTTGGTGTCGTAGAATTCCACTCAGGCCAGATCGCATACTTCTACTCCTCGCGCATGAACGCCCCAGGCCAACACGACATGACGGAGATCATCGGTACCAAGGGCAAGTTGGCCGTCAACTCGAACCCCATGACGGGACTATTGGAGAGCCATATTTCTACGGGTATCCACAGGGATATTCCGCAGAACTATTATGAGAGGTTTGAGCAGGCGTTTGTAGAGGAGGCGAGGCAGTTTACTGATGCGGTGCTCGAGGACAAGGAGGTGCCGATTGATCTGCAGAGTTCAATGGAGGCGGTCAAGATTGGTGTGGCACTGCAGGATAGTCTGAGAAATGGCAAGAAGATCTTCTTCGACAAGCAGGGTAACAGGGTGGATGAGGCGAGGGCGAAGTTGTAGATGATTCAGTTGGTGGCGATATACCTGATAGACTTGCCCCAACGATGCAGGTAATTAGATAGATGTAATCTCGGATCAAAAGTATTGAACGATTATCACACCTTCTAATGAAGTATCACGTCCCTGAGCAACTAGCCTATCATGCTAGGAAAGCATGTACATGATGCGCAGTTTAAGAGGCAGAGATAGGTGAGTACAATGTTTTTGGCATTGATGTGGCTTAGTATCCGGGAGGTATCCGTCATAAGATATATGTCTTACAGTGTCTATCTACCAGTGTGCCTCCTTTTCCAGACCATGCCATCCGTCCATTCAACCACATCACTCGTATCATATCGTTTCGTAGAAAGCGTAAGCCCAGCCTAATCCAACACCCAATACCCATTTCACCTTTTGACCCATGTAAATTCATCTCTTTATCGCACAGGCATGTTCTCGACGTTCTCGAAAGCGAAGCTCGGGCTACCTGGCTCAGCAGTAGCAGCCTGCGGTGGGAGATCCGATCGTGCATCACCTTGGCTACCGTCCTCCTTGATGACAGTTCCATCCTTGCCACCTTCTGTGACAGTGATGATCTCCACGTCAACGCACTTCTGCACCGTCTGCTTCAGACCGGGAACCATAGCACGCAGAGTGTCAAGCTCATCGAAAGCAAGTTCACGGTTCAGAACGACTTCCTTGGGCTCACCGTTGTCGAGACGACGCTTGAGACCGTTGATGAAAGGCATGGCTTTCTTGGATTCAGACTTGTCAATGGACTTGCTGATGGCCTTGATGTCGATGGATTCGGCGTCGCGGAGCATATCAATGTACTTCTTCTGCCAAGCAGGCCACTCCTTGGCGGCGAAGATGATGATCTTCTTCTCCTTCTTGGGGTCGAAAGTAGCGGCTTTACCCTTTGATAGCTTCTTCATGGCGTTACCCTCTGCTGATGTGATGTTTGTTTGTGTGGTTCGGACAAACTCTCGGGCAGCGGTGAGGGAAGCGTTGGGCTCGGGGACCTTGGGCCAAAGCGCTTTCTGGATGGTCTCCTTGTTCTTGAGCACCTCAAGCCAGATGTATTCTGCCCAGTGAGGCGCGATAGGTGTGAGGAGAAGGGCTTGGAGTTCAATGAACTTCTTGACCAAGTCTTGGTGCATACCAATACCCGCAGCCTTGGTGGCCTCACGGTAGAAGTCACGCGCGCTGGTGAAGTCGTAGAACCCGGACTTGAGAGCTAGCTTGTAAGATGTGTTGGAGTAGTGTCCAAATGCCTCGTGAACCAAGAAGTTCATCTCGTTGTCAAACATGTTGTCGAAGAGCAGACGCTCGCTACCGCTCTGTCGTTGGATAACGTCAGGGTTCTTGACCTTCGCTTCTTGCCTCTTCTCCATGTATGCGGCTGCATTGGGAACGTAGATAGCTTCGTTCATCAAGTCTTCACACCATTTGCGGAGCTCGAACAGCTTCAGGATGTTGCTGTTCGCGACTGTCTCTTCGAAGTTGGCGTCTGAGATCTCGTCTCCTGCGTCGGCAAGGGCAATACGTGTAGCGTCGGCACCGAACTTCTCGACAGCACCGGCGATGGTCAGGAAGTTACCGGTAGACTTGCTCATCTTGTCACCGTTAAGGAGCAGATGTCCATTCACACGGAAGCTGCGGGGCCAGTTCTCCTTGGGGAAGATGGCGGTATGGACGTAAAGGTTAAAGGTCAGATGGTTCTGGATGAGATCCTTACCACTGGTGCGCATGTCAAGTGGGTACCAGTAGTCGAAGTGTCGTCGCATAGTTTGCAGAGTCTTGGCGGGAATGTCGGATTGCGGGAGATCAGATCGGTCGCGGAGAGCGAATACATAATCCCAAGCCTCGTCTGTAAGCTGATCAGGCTTAACTCCGAGAGGACCAGGCTCCTTTCCGAACATGTCCTTGTGCAGTAGGTGGGCGAATGAGTAGTAGGCTTGGTAGATTGTGCTGTCTGACAGACTCTCGACCATCACACTTGGGTCCCAGGGTACCTTGGTACCAAGACCGTATGAACGAGCACACGCCCAGATGCTGAGCCAGTCGACGACTCGCAAGAATTGGTTCTTCGCCTCAGGGTAGTAAAGGTTGAGCTCGCCCTCAATATGCGAGCGGACCTTCTCAGCCCATTCACCGTCTCCGCCGTTCGCTGCTGTGCCGTAGTTCATGTACCATTGGTCGAGAAGAGCTGCAACGCAGTCGTCACCACTTCGGCTGATGACCTTGCCATCAGGCTCGGCGTACGGGAAGGCATCACCAGAGTCGATGAGCTGCTTGCGAACCAGCGGCTTGGCTTCTTCTACAGTCTTTCCGCTGAAGTCGCCGTGAACCATCTTGCCCTTGTAGAATCCTTCCTTGTAGGCCTTCTCTTTGGCATCGGCAAGCTTTGCAGAGTCCTTGGGGGATTGAATCTTCATCTGCTCCACCAAGTGCTTCGCGGTGAGGTTACCGTAAGAGGGAGTTTCAATAATTGGCAGGAGGTCGTCAAACTTGACCCATTCCTTCTGGATACCGTAGTACTCGGCTTTCTTGGCGAGATCGAAGGACGTGATGTAGTCATCTGGCGAGTCTGATGGCACGCATGTGACAACAGCCGTACCCTTTGTGTCCTTGACTGTCTCCATGGGAAGAATGTAGACGTCCTTGTGGACGGAAAGAGGGGCGTTGACGACTGTGCCAACAACATCCTTACCAGGGAAGGTGGCGACAATCGAGTACTCGCCCCATTTGGCAGTGGTACCTTGGTATGCCATGTTCCTCGCGGCTCTCTCACTAAGGACGTAGTATTCGTTGTCGTTGATCTTGACCAAGGAGTAGTTGATCGCAGGGCCTACGAAACATGAGGTCTGACCGTACATAGTTTCTGGACGAAGCGTGGCTGGGACGAAGTAGCAAGAGGCGCCCTCGGGAACGGCGTCGGCATGTGCCTTGGCGGAATCTGCCCACTTCACAACCTTCATCTTGAGTGCGGTGTACTCCTGGACGGTGACACCTTCTCCTGACTGCCTGTCGTGGTCCATGCATGCTTGGCCATCCTTTGGACTGTAGACAGTGTAGCGCTTAGCAAAGATGATCTTTCCCATGGCTTTCAGGCGGCGCATTTGCCAGGCAACAAAGTTGTCGTAGTAGGGGTTGGCATCGGTGGTGACGAACTGACGTCTCCAGTCTATCCTAGCTCCAAATGCTGTGAGATCCTTCTTAGCAAGTGGGGGGAAGAACTCGATCCAGTGATAAGGGTCAGAGAACTTGTGAATCTCCTCAAGAGGGATGCCCTGGGCAAGCATGATTTGGAACTGGTACTTTGTCTTGACAGTCTTGGCGGATGCCTTGCCTTTCTGTGCCTTGAACTTGGTGATGTCGGTCTTTGTCTCAGCCTGTGTTGGAGCTGGTGGCTCTGGTACAGAAGTCTCGACAACATCTTCAACAGGGCAGCGTTCAAAGTTCTTTCCGAACATCTCAACCTCCCGAACCAACTTGTCTGCACATGCCTTGATAGGCATGCCGGTCACATGGTAACCTAACGGAAAGAGAGCACGAGCGCCAGTCATCCTTCGGAAACCTGCGGTAAACTCGACTTTACTCGCGGTGAAACCATGTCCGGCATGTAGGGTACCGTTCATGTACGGGTAAGCAAAGCAACCAAACCATTTAGGGTACTTCTCGTGGAGTTGGTCAGGTGTGGTGGTGTCGAAGGGTTCTTCTTCGAGAGATGGGGCGTCGGGGTTGAAGACGCCTTGCTCTTCCCATGCTTTCTGATACTTCTTCTCTTGCGCGGTCAATGTGTCACGCTTCTCAGTATTCTCAATCTTCAGTGTCTTTGACTCAGCCTCCTGCGGCTTGAGTTGTTCCAGGGTTGCGGCGACGGCGCTCTTTGGCGCGTCGCTGAGTTTTGTGGCCTCCGCCATCACGACAATTCCAGAAAGTAAAGAACGGTCGTAGAAAGAATTTGGAATGGACGCGGAAACAAAAGTTTGTGGATGTGAGGGGTGTATGGAGGAAGATGGTGGCCAGTGCGGGCTTTCGCGGGTTAGTCACAACTTTTTCGATTTCGGTGCGAGGAATTGTGGGGCTGTTTGGTCTGTGCCTCAACTGTAAAGAACGTCAGTCAAGCATCTTCAAGAAACCACACCGCGAATCGACCAGTCACACGAGCCGCTCTATCACCGTCGTCGAATCGACGAAGCCAGCGACCATGCTGCGCCTCTTCAACCGCCTTCTCGGCCGCAACGAGAACACACTGCCACCCTTTGACTTTGCGCGCAACAAATACCCAGCCAAGAAGAAATGGCCGCCGAATCTGCGCGCCCTGACGGACAAGCAGCAGTTCCGGTTCGAGCGCAAGTTCAAACGCCGCATAAAGATGAAGTCTATACGGCCGCAATGGAACAAGTGGACAAAGGTGGTGCAGTGGAGTCTGATCAGCTTCATCGTCGTCTACGGCGTCTTGTTCCACGACTTCCGAAATGACCCGATGAATCCAAGGCCGGGCGAGCAGGTGTTTGAGGGATTGAGGAAAAGGATGTGGGGATTGTTTGGGGGGTTCTATACACATACCGAAGATCGGGCTCCTGCGACTCTTGTCTCTCCGGGAGATAGTCGAGAACGGAAAGACGGTCGCGACTAGCCTCCAGGCTTTAGTGAAGAAGATTAGCTGGTGGAAATGAAGAAGAAGAATTTACACAATGGCTTGATCTGCGAAGGAACCACCAAGCGAGTTGTAGCCACATCGTTGAGAAACGATTGGAGTAGGTGACTTGGAGTCTTGAATCAACATGGGAAATATGTACTTGTATGGAGAAGGATAGTGGGGAGGGTATTCTCCCGTCCGCGGCATCGGCGGCGGAGGTATGTGTGCCGGTCTCGCCCTTGTCGCCTTGCCAAAGTTGGTCAGTTTGCTAAATTGTGTTCAGATAAAAAGAAGAACTCACGTCGTATACGTCGTAGTCTTCTTGCCATGACTTCTTGACCCAGCACCTCCGTGGCCCATCAATCACCGTGCATACGGACTCTGAGAAATCCAGATACACATGGGCCGTGGCCCAGTGCTGGGCCCTTCTCGGGGTGTCGAACAGAAACACCAGCCAGGCCGTGAAATGAGGCGCCGACGCCTGATGCCAGCTCTTCGTCACGTACACACAGGTACCCGTGGCCCCTGGTGGAAGAAAGAACTTATTCCACAGCCCAAAGGCGAACTGCTCGACCACCGAGGTGCGGTCCCTACGGTTACGGAGATCGTTGCGGATCCCGACCTGGTCCCCGAGGATGATGTCGGGAGAAAACAAGATCTGACCTCGTACTCCTCTATGTGGGTTAGGTTAGCATGTATACTCCCTGCTCATGCTTGAATTTGAATGCAGCTTCCATCTAGCCCACATCCCAAGCATACGCATTGGCTCCATGACACTCTTGGCCATATTCCACGCAGAGGTGGTGACTACATGAGGCCTGACAGATTGCCGGAGTAGCCGCTCTTATCACTAAAGGTATCCTGGCTCTTAGCTTGTCTCGATTTCAAGATGAATTGTCTCGCTGTAGGTCGGCACGGAGCCGAAGTTGAGCTGTCTTTATTTGAATGAAGATACGCATCCTTCAGTCCGGTGTATGTTCGAATGTCGGAAGTGGAAAGGCCTAGGTCGCTGTATCGGCGTCTTGTATGGAATGGTCGGATGATATAAGTTGGGTAGACAATATCGAAGGCTCTTTCATCTTAGTTCTGACAAGTAATATCCTACTTGTTAGTGCCACGTCTTTCTATTCTAGAAGCAGAACTCACTGTTTTTTCTTCCTCCATCCACTTCGAAGTACCTCGTTGTTCTTGAACTTCATGCTGAACTATTCTCCATTTGCTGTCTCCAGTTCCCAGTTTCCAATATCGAGCTCTTCTCATATATCTTTATACTTACCTTTCATACTTGCCTTTCATTTTTGCATTTCACGAAGTAACACCAAGAAAGCAATGCTTGAAGAAAAAAGATAGAGAAATCAACGCTTACATTGTCATCGGATCCGCCACGGGTCTCGGCCAGACCGGCGCGAACGGTGGCATGGCGGTCATATTGGCGACCAAGAAAGCTTGCGAGGAGAAGACCGTGACGGCGGCAGCGAGCCGGTGAACAGGAGACAGAAGAGGCAAAAGAAGATAATGGCAGGAATAGCAGCAGCAAGGGGTTTGTGGCGGGTGGTCGGGCGGTGACGATACGCACTGTTGTTGCTTGGACGTTCAAAAGTTCAACAAGCATCACATCACAACAAGGCAAATTTTCACGTGGCATCATAATAAAAGCGTTTGCACTGTTTACAGATCGATGTGAGATGGGATGGTGCGGGGGAATATCCGCAAGACACGCCTCCTTCATTCCCACTACTGAACTCGAAACAGCCCAAGCCATCGTTGAACTATACAGGACACCAACTCCCTTCGAAGGACAGAAGCAAGCAGGTGTAACCCTTCCCGCTCAAGGTAACCAGGTAATCCCCTCCCCTCGCCGACCAACCTTCGAAAATAACTCCGAGCTGGGATACCTATCAGCCTAGGTAGCCAGTATCAAAGGAACTGCAGCAGCGAAACGCACGGTCAAGAAGGAACTGAATCTTTTCAAACCCCTGGTCGGCGATTTTGTGCTGTTGGAAAGCATGGCAGGATTTGTGGGCGCCATGCTGATGCATTACTCTAAGTATTGCAAGTATTGCAATTCATGTAGGCTTCAGGCCTTGCAGACTGGCCTCTCCAATTTAATAGAGAGAAGAGCGCGGATCCAAGCCCACCAAAGACCACTGCAAAATGAGAAACAAAGGAAAAAAGCCTAATGGACAGGCCATCAGAGCCAAAGAGAGGGAGCCAATCCCATTAACCACGATACCAAGCAAAGATGTATTGCCGACTTATGGGACGCGATTCAAGTTGGCCTTGGCCAGGACGAAGACAACGTAACCCCACTCCAGAATGATTGCACGAGTACATGACAACATCTCTAAGTGTCAAGTTACTTGTTATGAAAACAAGAAGCAGACGTTGCTACCAAGTGAGTCAAACTGCCAAATAAAAAAAGATCAAAAAGGCAGTCTTCTCCCTGTGATACATTGGTAATAGGTGGACTTTTGTAAATAAAAGAGTGCAGCGATGTAAATCGCTCAAAAAGCTAGAACGAAAGGCGATATCTCTGTGTCTTTAATGATAACAGGGAAGTATGGAGGTAGTGCATCAAACTGACGTGCTGGGGGTTAGAAACCATAGGGTATCTCATGGTCCTTAGAGCTTACTATTGTAAGATGAGTAGAATATAAGATTCACATAACTTGTATGAGTGTATCACGAATATGGATGGCTGATAGCATCAATATGACCGGAAAGTCAAATTATCATAAATCATCATGATTAGTCCAATCCATATCATATTGCACGCAATCAGGAACACATCCGATTAAAGATTCAGCAAATTCATATATCCTCAATGCAGTATTTCTACCCACATTCCGCTCACTGAACATGGCCATAGAGTCAATCCATTCCATCCTCAAACTCAAACACACTATAGATATCTTGCTTAAACATCAATCAAGTTCTCACCCTGTTGGCCATTCTCACCAGAGTTGTCCTTGGTATCCTTGTTGCCCTTCTTCTTGTCACCATCGTCACCGCCCCGACTCCTCTGGTAGTATTGGTCGAGAACCTTGGCTGGGATACGGTTGAGGAGTTCCTTGGGGTAGATACGGAGCAGCGACCAGGCGAGGTCGAGGGATTCGTGAATGGAGCGGGACTCGTAGGCACCCTGGGAGATAAAGGAGCGCTCGAACTTCTCGAGGAACTCAAGCGACAGCTTGTCTTCTGAGGACAGAGCTTCCTCTCCGACGACTGCCTTCATGGCAGCGGCATCACGACCAATAGCGTACTTGGCGTACAGCTGGTTGGACACATCACCGTGGTCCTTTCGTGTGCGGCCCTCACCGATGGCAGACTTCATGAGACGGGAGAGGGATGGGAGAACGTTGATCGGAGGGTAGATACCCTTGTTGTCGAGTTGACGGTCAATGAAGATCTGACCTTCCGTAATGTAACCAGTCAAATCGGGGATAGGATGTGTGATATCTGACGTAGTTAGTATAAGGCGTTGGTGGTGTAATCTTCAGGACATACCGTCGTTAGGCATAGTAAGAATAGGGATCTGAGTGATAGATCCGTTACGGCCCTCAACACGTCCAGCACGCTCGTAGATTGTAGACAAATCCGTGTACATGTAACCGGGGTAACCACGGCGACCAGGGACTTCCTCTCGGGCAGCGGAAACCTCACGTAGCGCATCACAGTAAGAGGACAAGTCGGTAAGAATGACCAAGACGTGCTTCTCGAGCTGGTAGGCGTAGTATTCGGCGGTGGTAAGGGCGAGACGTGGAGTAATGATACGCTCGATGCTAGGCTGGGTTAGCTGGGGTCGTAGCGCATGCGCACCTGACTTACGTAGGGTCGTTTGCCAAGTTGAGGAACAGAGTGACACGCTCCATACTGCCGTTCTCCTCGAAGTCGCGAGTGAAGAAGCGACTCGTCTCCAAGTTGACACCCATAGCACCGAAGACAATGGAGAAGTTGTCGTCGTGGTCATCATGTACACCCTTGGATGGCTTTCCAACAAGACCAGCCTGTCTGCAAATCTGCGCGGCGATTTCGTTGTGAGGTAGACCCGACGAGGAGAAGATGGGGATCTTTTGGCCACGGGCGATCGAGTTCATGGTGTCGATGGCGGAGATACCGGTGGAGATCATCTCCTCGGGGTAGACCTGCAGATCGTCAGTCGCATAGTCAGAAGAAAGCAGGACTGATACATACACGAGAGTATGGGTTGATGGGAGAACCGTTAATGTCAAGGTAGTCCTCGGCAAGCACCTTGGGGCCCTTGTCGATGGGCTTTCCTGAACCATCGAAGATACGACCCAACATGTCCTCGGACACACCGAGCTTCAAGCTGTGTCCAGTGAATTCAACTTTGGTCTGCGACTGTCAGTGTAGTCCCCGTGCGCAGCGCTGAGCCTAAGTACCTTCTTGACATCGATACCAGATGTGCCTTCGAAGACCTGTGGCGCGATTAGATTGAGTCGTCGCACAGCTTGAGCGTGTCGGAATTTACCTGGACAACGGCGCGGTTGCCTGCAGCATGTGTCAGTCTCGGGGTGTATCATCGGCGTCGGAGTAGCTTACCTCGAGCTTCGAGGACCTGACCAGAGCGCTCGGTGCCATCGGGCAGAGTCAGGGAGACAATCTCGTTGTATCGCGGGAATTTGACCTGTCCACCACATGTATAAGCTTCCTCTCACTCCGTCTTATGACCTTGGACTACGCACATTGTCGAGGATAACCAATGGACCGTTGACGCCTCCGATGGTGTTGTATCGTATCCTGGGCGTCACCGAGATCATGCGGGGGTCCACAACTTCAGGCATCGTGGCGGTAGTGAGCGGTTCGGGGAGGTGCAGGTGTCGCTCGGAGTTGGATCGAGGGCCGCGGTCGGTCTGTAGCCTCGAAGATCGTTGGGTGACGAAGTTAGAGGTCGGCCGTCCAAGTGGGTTGGGGAAGCTCTGACCAGGATGCTCTAGCGCCTATGCCAGATGCGACAATGACGCTGGGCTGTGGCAGCTGGGGCTTGGCACTTTACTGCGACATTTACGCAGAGCAGCCTCGCCCTCGCATGTAAACAAACATAGAGAGCTTGCTGAAGCAAGATCGTCCTGTGTATGATCAGTACGTGTTTTCGCATCAGCGCAGGCATCAACAAGGCGAAACATGAAGGTTAGGGTGGAGGTCAGCAGACTAAGAGCATTTCGTGATGAATAAAGCGGAGGACGGAGTGCAGGTAAGGTCGCAACAGTTAGATGGTATTATACTACTGTAAAACTATGCTATCTTGACCATATCCATACAGCTAATGCGAACACAAAGCTGTCGCCAACCAAAGTGCCCAATAGATCCAAGCTCTACAATAAGTGTCGAGAATCTGTTTGACCATGTCAGTAATTGTTGGATAGAAACTTCAGCAATGACAGAACAGAGTATGTATAAGGATCAGACATCCAAGGAAGGTATTCGCGCTCATTGTCCATCGGTTGTAGGTTCAATTGATGGCTAGCGTGGAAACTGCGAATGTGGAAATGTTTCATCATGAAAGGGAGAGGTGTGAAAAAAATGGAGAAAACTGACCTTGTATCACAGCAGACATGCCATGGAACTGTTGTTAGCTGTCATGATGGCGCGCATACGCGTATGCTATTGCGCCGCAAAGCTGTTTGAGCCTGCGTTATGCGCACATTCAACAATGCAGTCGTCGCCAGACTGGTATAGTATTGCGAAAATCTCGATGGAATGCAATGCGATGCGATGCCGGGCTGGGCGACAAGACTCGGAAAGGCACGCGCCGATCAGAGTAAGCGAGGATTACTGTACTTGAACATTAGCAATCTGACATGCAAACTTAATCAGATGATTCAAGCATAGTGACAGAGGTCATACGACAGTACTGGCAAGTAGCAGTCGCCCGGCGAAGGGCAACCGAACAGCTTTGCTATCTTCAAGGTCGAATCGGTAAGGAAAAGAAGTTGCTGAGGGTATAATCTTTCCAGAGAAAAGCAAAGAAAAAAGGAGTAGACTTACGTTATAGGGAGGGCTGGCTTCGGGCCTTCAATAATTCGCATGAAGCAGCCCGGAGCCAGTGGTTGTTCGCATGTCCATCACGACCTGCGGATTGAGTTTATTGTCGAGAGAAAACCAGTGTCGCGGTCGAAGAAAAGTACAGCGCCGAATTAGCGCGCCAAGATTTGTCGCATCACGTGTACGCCCGAACGGGCAAGCGGGATTATTTGGAATCGTCATCCGGGCAGTGACGACCAGCAGCAAGGCGTCACAGCAAGAAGAGACTTCAGTGTGCACCCTGTCAAGTCGGAAACGAGTGAACAACATTCAGACGCGTTGTTGTCCTGCTGTGCCGGCGGATATATTGCTCGTGAGTTGCAGACCGGATAGATTGGGTTCTGCCCAGCCACGCAGCTTTTCGCGCGATACCGAAACGGCCCCCTAACCAGCGCTGATCTTCGGAGAGGGCCATGCGCCCATCACCTCTCACCACGCCAGAACTCCACCACTCGACGCCCGCGTCCCTGGCATCGTCCCTGGCCCTGGATCTAAACTCGCACCGGACGCATCGTCGCATAACACCGCGTCGCTAGACACCATCGCCGCACCGCTCCTGCAGCCTCTGGACGGCCTCTCTCTCGTCTCTACTCCACCGCTCTGCTGGCGGGACGGATGCGACACGATATCACCCGACACGACACCGCGCCAGACGTGGCAGCACACCTCAACTCCACCTCTTCGCCCTCGTGAGTATTGCGCTGCACCTTGCGCGACCTCTTGCTTGACCCTCGCCCTGTTCCAAGTGCCCGGCAAGTACCGACCACCGGCCTGCAGCGCGCCCATCGCGACACCTGCGCGGGCAATTCATCAGCCTCCCCCATCGGCAACATCGGGGCCATATTTCGACATCTCGTCGCAACCACCTGAAATACTCTTCCCCCATTGGACTTGACGCGATTTTCCGAGCACGTATGACTTGGAAGCAATAACATTGCTGAACCCATCTCGTCGCCGGTCAATCTTCGCATCACGCGGACCTACCTCCCAATTTCTTCAACTGTCGCATTACCTCTACCCGATACATTTCCGCAACTGCGAGGCGACCGTCCGCACTGAAGATCCAGCAAGATGATGACAACGAGCTACCCACACAATGGCGGCATGCCCCCTCAAGGCATGCAGCATGCGCACCCAGGTATGGGCGGCCCTGGCCCGAACCCAGGCCAACATGGAATGCCACCGGGAATGCAGCACGTCTCCGGCCCCAATGGTCCTGTCAGTCAGGCTGGACCCATGATGGGCATGCAGCCAGGCATGGGTGCTAATGCGCATGCCCTCTCACACCTACAGCCTCAGCAGCACATGTTCCCTCAACAGCAGCAACATCAGATGAGTCAGTATTACTGCTTCGTGCAACTGTACGGCAATGACTGACAGACATGATAGTGAACCCTGCAATGATGCAACAGCAACGGACAGCCCAGCAAGCATTCATGCACCGGCAGCAACAGCAGGCCATGCTTGCCCACCAACAAGGCGGTATGGGAATGGGTTTCCAGAATCCCATGAACTTGAACCAAGCACAAGCACAACAGTTGCAAGCAATGAGGAATGGACAGATGGGCCAAGGACCGTTTGTCAACCTTCCTCCCCACCTGCTCCAGCAACAACAGCAGATGGGTGGTCAACATCCTGGAGGCCCGCAACAACAAGCTGCCATGGCCCAAGCAGCTCAACAACACGCTCATCAACAACAACAAATGCAGGCACAACAGCAGGCGATTGCTATGCAACATGCCCAATCTCAGTCTAGCAATCACAGCCAGGCAGGGAACCAGGGACCGCCACAAACCTCTCAGCCTCAGCAAGGGCCTCTTCGTCCTCCATCCGCGATAGGCAGTCATCAGGGACAGTCGTCGCCAGCTCCTCAACCTACGCCTCAGCAACAGCAACAGCCACCACCACCGCAGCCACAACAGCAGCAACAACAGCAACAGCAGCAGGCTCAGCAGCAACAGCAGGCCCAGCAACAAGCCCAGCAGCAGGCTCAGCAACAGGCTCAACAACAGGCCCAGCAACAAGCTCAACAACAGCAACAGTCATCCCAACCGCCACAATCAGGCCCAGGGCCACAACAGCAGACGCCTGCTCCATCCCAACCGCCCAACCTACCTCAACAAGCAAACCAACAGGCTCAAAACCAAATGCAACAACGGAATCCAGCACTAGTACAACAAGCTCAGGCACAGGCTCAAGCGAACGCTGCCCAAAACCAGGCCCGTCAAATGGCAATGATGAAGCAGCAACAAGCACAGACTGTTTCTTCAGGCCAGGGAACACTGAAGTTGCTAAACTTCGTGGAACAAATAGGAAACTTCAACGGCACAAACAACAACATTGAGTGGTGGCAAGCCTTTGTGGATAGATTCTTCGCCGAGTCTGGATCCTTTGTCCACATCGTTTGCTCCTCAAGTACAGAGAGATCTAAGCAATTCGAAATTGTTTACGCCGCCCTACCTCGATACTTCTACACGCTCTTCAACACCGACGTCGCCAGCTTGCAAATCACTCTGGATGGAGCGACAGAAAAGGTCTCAGGTGCTGAGCTCAAAGTAACTTGTGAGCGAGCAAAGTTCATCTACACATACAAGAACTCTTGCCAGGTTGTGTACCAAGGCAAACTGACCGCGTTCTGGTCTGGCTCAGATAAGCTGGAGTGGTTGCTGTTCGACGGTCTCGGCCACGAACAATTCATACCACTCAATGCTCTGAAGCAGATGTTTGTTCAACCTTCGCCGAACCAACTGAATCCAAATCAGTCGCCGCGGATGAAGAAGAAGGCAGGACCACCGCAGCAACGAGGGGTTGAGCCGCCAGAAGCGTATCTACCCATCAACAAGCTGCTCAGTGCTAGTACTACAGACTATGGGCTGCCTCACGGCTTGCAGGCCTATCTTGAGGTAAGACTCTTCTCCACATCATCCTCATGGACATTAACACTAACAAGCCTAGATTTACGAGCCAATGAACCACATGACAAGCTTGATGGTACACTACCTCGAGAACCCTCATATGAAGCCAAGCGAAGCTCTGGAGTCATGGAACAACAACATGGCAAACACCCAAGGCGGTCCTCAAGGCCCGCAGCACCCGAACCAAGGGCCTCAACAGGGACCAGGCATGCAACCTAACATGCAGCCCGGCCCGCGACCAGGAGGCCCCGGCCAGCCTCAAATGTTCATGTCACCCGCGATGCAGAACTCCCTTCTTCCTAACGGATCAATGGGTGGGTCGCCTCACTTCCAACATACACCCTCGCCTAACTCGCAGCCCATGATGAAGCAACAGAGCACTAGTTCACACACCATGAGCGTCAACACATCTCCAAACATGATGAACAACAAGCGGCGGCGGAGCACAGTAAAGATGGATAACGATGACGGTGGCGGAGATATGAACGGCGGGCAAAAGGTCAAGCAAAGCCCAAGGGTGGGAGGTAACAAGAGGATGAAGGCGGGCAACTAGTCCTTCATTACTTGTCCCTCGCCTTCTCACTCTTCCGCGGCCTCTCTTCTCGCAACATTCTCGCATCTCTATCTCTTGTATAGCGCGGCGTTTATCCCTCTCCCGATTTCCATATTGAATCGTACTTTTCACCAGTCTTCTCCGTCCTGGCGTTAGATCTCCAACATTATTACCCCATTTCAGCTCGGGCGGATATCTTTCTTGCTTGCCTGTTTGCTTCTCACTTCTTTCGCCGGCGTTTTGTGGGCATATTTTTGCTTATCTGTTTCTCTGTTTCTTTCACCTACCAATCTGTCGTAGGTTAACATAATTCGTTCTTGTACATTATCGACGATGACGGAAGTGGGGTAGCTGTAAAGAACGCAGCTTAAACAAGGAAAGAGGAAGTTGTCCCGCTTTGACAATGTCTGCGGGAAGCATGAGCCAGATCATCTATACGTGCTCTGTTTCAAGTGCATAGGAGAGATGGAGATGTTGAGATTCATTTTTATACGGAATTCAAGACGTTATGACTTCAGCTTTGTATTGCCTTTATGCCATGTGACACTATTTACTGGATGTTCGAGTTTGCAATCCCATGTGTTCAGCAAGGGGGTAATATGCTTCATAGGGCTCCGGAGTGTCAAGGCAGCAGAACCTGAGCGGAAGATTGGTAGCCCGAAGCTGGAGGTGGACATGGACTTCCGCTGTTGTAGGCCTCTTCTCAGGTTCTTGGGCGACCATGCTAATGGCCAAATTCGTAATAAGTCCGAGTGTGTAATCATCAACGACCGTGTACGGGGAATCTTTAAGATCAGACGGTAACGCACACAAGTTTTGGCGAGCCCACCCAACTGCTCTGTCCAGGTTTGCATGGAAAGATTCGTCATCACCGTGACCTCGGCGCGCATCCGTAAAGACCTGCAGATCTATACAACACATGACGGTCAGAATCTCGAGGAAAACGCAGCCGAGCGAGAATACATCTGCAGATCGACCTCTTTGTTCGTAGTTATACACTTCAGGTGCACAGTATCTAGGTGTCCGTGAAGTGGGACCATCGGTTTGACTATGGTCCTGTGAAGAGAAAGAACGGGAGAGTCCAAAGTCGGCAATATAGACACACCAAGTGGGGGCGCTGCCATGCTCCACTTGTCGGACGAGTATGTTTTGGGGCTTTATGTCCATGTGTTTTGTAGTATGCTGGTGGATGAAAGCCACAGCCGAAGCGAGGCAGCCTAGTGTTTTATTGAGAGAATATCTGCGTCTCTTCGACATCCACATGTCCATATCCAGTGTGTCTTCTAGGAATTTCCCAAGATGCGTGTCCGCGGCTGGGTACATTAAGATCGAGAAGTTACGACCTTGAAGATAGGTCCCCACAAGCTGAACGATGTGATAATGGCGCAGGTTCTGTAGATGATAGACCTCTTGTAGGGCATCAGCCACAGTCCATCTACGATCGCATCTCATGGTTTTCCGTGCAAGAGCTACCCGACGGCAGAGTACTTTATCGACACTTGCAGACATGGATGACCCTAGATGCGATATGTGCGACAGTGGGATCACATCTGTGGCCGAATAGGTAACGTGCTGGCCCTTGCCGGACCAGTTGAGTTCCTTGTCAAAGGGCTGAATGATCTCTCTCTTGTGAAGACCGAGGTAGTAGTCTTCATGTAGCTGTACAAGTGGTGCCGAGAGTCCAGGTTCAGGCGGCTCATCCTCGCGAATGGTTTCGATCCTCATTGCGGGGCTGTAGCCGCTCGCTGACATATATGCTGGGCTATTGTAGGTTGATTTTGCACTGATAAAAGTGGCAGGACTGCTCGCGGTCATGAAACTTGCTGGGGAACTGAAGTTCGACATGGAAGATTGCTGATAGCCCGAGCTGGAGTTTGATGCACAATGACTTTCCAACACGCCACTTTCGTTTGGTATAAACTTGGACCTATTGGCAGTTCCAAAGGCAGAAGGAAGACCTTCTGAAGAAGATTTCTCGTTGATATCGAGATCGCCGCAATTCTACTCGGTAGCTTTGGTGCACATTTCATCGAGGTTGTTGATTCGCTCCACCTGTTTGCCATTCATTTCACTATCCGCGCAGCCCCAATGCTCTTGGACATCAATTGCAGTCATCCTTTACGTTATCGTTCGCAGGGTCCCGGTCTGAAGAGAGCGTTGGAAACTGTGTTTTTTGAGCTACCAAAATGTAGCCCAAACAAGAGTGACAAGATGAGGCGATGTCACCAGATAGTGGGAAGATGGGTCATAGTCAAGGCGTGGCAGGAGCTGGGGCTGAAGTTATGACCTCCGACACAGCCTCCTATGCACCTTCCTGTAACTCCATCAGGCAAGAGCTAAGCGCACCAATGATCTGACCCAGGATCGACGCCAGCCTTACCAGAAATTGCGAAGGATGCACACATGAAACCCATCGGATCTGAAGATACGTCAACAGAAAGTGAAATGTGAATGGGAGCCGCCATGGCAAGCGAGATAGCGATTGCTCAAATCAGAAGCGAACGAGGTGGCACATGATAATGCGTAGCATAAACGCTGTTCGTAAAAGTCCATGGTATACAAACAGTATTTGTACATATCAACATCTCAGTCATACAACTTCTACTACACGCGCGGCCGGCTATCCGCAGGCTTCTTACTCGAATTGACAAGCGCGCCCCAAGCATCACCACCCGCACTCCTCTCCCTTTGCGCCGCACGGTAGATCTCACTCAGGCCACCACCACTCCGCTTGCGGAACTCCTCCAAGGTCGACTCGACGTAGTCGGCCTCGCCACTACCAGCCTTGGCCTTGATAGCTCGGTCCGCCCTCTCGATAGCAATCTGGTAGTAGGTCCGTCGTTCAGCGTCGATAGCCTCGTTGGTAGAAGCAGTCTCCGCTTCCGCGATAAGAGCAGCATATTCAGCTTTCCGCTCTTTCAGGAAAGCTTCTTCTCCACCGGCTTCTGCTACGCGGGCAAGATGGGCGGCAGCTTTGGATGCATTCCAGGCTTCAATGCCACCAGCTTCGTCGATCATCTTGCGTTTTCGTTGGTTGTAAGCGATCTTCCTGGCTGTATGGTCTTTGATGTTGGGGAGGTTGAATCTTGTCCTGATTTCCTGTAGCTCTGCCTTTGTGAAGCCTGCCTCTTGTTGTTTCCTGACAGACTTGTGCTTGAGGAGTGCGGCTGCCTCTTCGCGCTCCCTGGCTCGTATGAAAGCTAACTTGAGACCTTCCTCCACGCTATCGACGACACCTCGGCTGAGGTAGCGTTCTGCTGCCTTGGTTGCCTTTGTGTATTCGATGGCAGCACGGGACTCAATGTACTTCTCGCGTTTCTCTAGCGCCGCCGGGTCTTCGGCTTCCTCCCCAGCCCACATCTCTTGTCCTTCTGTCTGAGCAAACTCCAAATCCACAGGTGCGCCAGAATTTACGTTCCTGACCAATGTACCCTCAGCTGCCCTTTGCTCAGCCTGCATTTGGAGTGTAGGCCATTGCTTGTCAATTGCGGCTTGATCCAGGCCTAGAGCAGCAGCATCTGCTCGTAACCGCTCGATGACTTCCGGCTTCTGCATGAGTGTCCATCGTAGCGCCCATCCCATAGGTCCAAGCTCTTTGATACGTGCCACATTGTCCTTGAGCAGGTACTCGTCCAGCCCACCCTCGCGATCCATGGTCTTGAGAACCTTGGCGGTGATGCGCAGCTTTATCCTCTTCTTTAATGCAACCGAGTATAGGCTTTTGGAGAGTACATTGGGCTTCCAGTTCCTTCGCGTCTTGGTTTCGGTGTCTTTGGAGACATTATTGCCGAAGCGGATCATCTGCTCGCCGTAGAGACCCTTGTTGGCTTGCTTGAACAACTGCTGGTCGCCATAGGGATATGCGGGGATGTATGCATCTTTGGGGATGACGTTCTTGGGAAGGTGGGAGCCGAGATCACCGCCGCGTCGTCGCTGCAGCGGGTTCTTCACTGCGGGAGTGGGCTCGGACGTCGCGTAGGTTCGGTGTGTCGATTTTGCCGGGCGAGGAGCCAATCTCTGAGTTGGGAGACGGCCAGAGAGTAATTGGCACCGGGGAGGCATGGTGTGTGGTGACGAAGGCAGCGGTGGTGCCGTCGTGATGGATAGGCGATGTGCTCGGTAGTCCGCAAATTCGTGAAGTCTTCAGCACGGACCTCAGCCTTACGTTTAGCTCTACAATTGCGGGCGGAAGTGAACCACGGAACGACATGACTCTCGCTTTCACTTAATTATTACCTGGAAGTAAACTAATTCCCACTATCCGTCTGTTGTAAAATTATTGTCTTCTATTTCTAAGATAATCGTCAACCGCACGTATGGCAGACACTCCCCAACAGCCGTCTACGGCAAACATAGCAGCCGCATGCGCCATACTCGCTGGTGTAACAGGCTACTTTCTGGGACAAGCAAAGTCACTTGGTCTCTTCGGGGGCAGCCCAGTCTCTCAGCCAACAAAGTCTGAGAAAGAGGAAGCAGAAGATTCAGAAGATGAGTCAAGCGACGAAGACGACGACAGCACGCCTGCAGAGTTCCCAGGTCACAACGAGGAGTGCAAGATGGTATTGGTAGTACGAACGGATCTCGGCATGACTAAAGGTACTGCAAATCTTTACACATAATTACTATCTACAAGATATCTAACCATGAAATAGGCAAGATTGGCGCACAATGCGGGCACGCAACACTGGCCTGCTACAAACACTTCCTCAAGCACTCGCCCGAGTCGACGCTACTACGACGCTGGGAACGTATGGGTCAAGCGAAAGTGGCGTTGCAAGTCAAGAGCGAGGAAGAGTTGGAACTATTGCAGGCGCAAGCACTAAGCCTAGGGTTAGTGGCACACATTATACACGATGCGGGACGGACACAAATCGCGAGCGGAAGTGCAACGGTGCTAGGTATCGGCCCTGCACCTAAGGGCGTCATAGATCAGGTTACTGGGCATCTCAAGTTGTTGTAAAGAATCCTCCCGCGGAAAGCTGCGCGTGTCCTTGTCAACCAACGCCGTGAAACCGGTTGAAAGGGCCTGACGACGCCACGTCTCGATATATGACTCGTGGCACATACTACTGAGATCATTGAAGCAACAGTCGTGAAGCATCAATAGGTCATGAGTGTGAAAGCATGGGAATTCGAGACGAGATTGCATCATGCACGACTGCGATTGACATTGACCCGGGATTCTTCGCCGAAAAGAACAGTAAATTTTACGCAAGACGAATGTGGCGGTGGGCACGTAACGCGTATGCGGGTGCGCTCTTCACCGTACGCGCTATCCACCAGAGACGGGAACAGACGGGAACAGACGAGAACGCGAGGCGTATCTTGCTGTTGAGCAACGCGTGTTGTCGAGATATTACTGCTGGTAGCCGTGTAACAGGTCCTGACTGCCCAACGAATGCTGGCTGCCATGTGCGCATGATTGATGGAATTCCGCGCGTCTGGAAAAGGGATCTGCAGGTCTCGTGATATCAAAGCAATCAAACAGCGTAGAATAATGATGTGCATGAAGCCCACGCAGTGCAAGCGCGTACAATGTGTAGAAGGAGGTTGATGTACGCTTTCTCCGCGGAACGTGTCACAAGGTATGACGTGCATACACTAGCCAACTTCCCGTAGTAATGGTGATCCATGAACAGTTGCTATGTCACCCAATAGGAGCGACTTCAGAGATATGTTGCTGATTTGTTTTCCCTCACGTGAACACTGAGATGGGTGCGATGTTCGTTCGTCCCAGACTGTGGCGTAGTGTCAAGGCATTGACTGGTTCGTTGGGAAGTCACGGCGTACCTGGGTAGGACTGAGTGGAGCGCTGCATCGAAAAGGAGCCGGGTACGAAGGCGTCCGTCATACCATTATTCTATCGACGCCAAAGATGGCACAGTTTTATGCAACCTCAGCACCTCTCCACCAGCTTGTAGCGCCTAGGACAAATACTACTACCATAGCGTCGCTCACAACTGTACTGTAGATGACGCTGTACCTGCCTACAGTCCGCACATAGCCTGAATATGGCGCCGGCAAGATTCCAGCCACTGTGCTGAGGATACCGCTCCCCTGCAATTGGCCCCTTTCGATGAAATAGCGCGAGGACTGTAAGACAACCTCAAAAGTCGCAAAGAGGTAGAAGAAGTGCGCAAAGTTCTGGGCCGGAGTGGATTGGGAGGTCCAGTCATCGTCGAGTACATTATCGCGTGACAGTTTGGTTCCAGTAAAGGGGGTTTGCAGGATAATGTAGACGGCAAGACCAAACGAGAAGACAGAGTGTACTAACCGCCAGATCCAGGCCGAAGATTGCTCTGGTGACGGCTCAGAGGCACCGCCACCACCCTGCATCGCAGAGAACATATTGGCAAGATTAGGTGGCAGACCGCCAGGTGGCGCACCGGCTTGACCTGGAGCACCAGGCATGCCAGGCATACCGCCGGCCCCAGCGCCCATCATCTGCTGCAGCATAGCCATCATAGGATCCTGCGATGCATCGGAGCCGGGCCCGGGGCCGAATGGGCCAGACTGGTTTCCCTCGAAAGCAAAGGGGGACGGGAGACGAGGCTGCGAGGCGGGCGCGTAGTGGTGCTGTGAGATATCCACCTCGTCTGGATCTGGAGTAGCCGTGCCAGAGGCAGCGGGTGTGAACTGGGATGGGGTAGAGGCTGGTTTGACTAGAACGCGATTAGCCGTGCCTTCATACGCTGTTGTAGGACGGAGCTAGAATTGACCATGTGGAGACTAATCTGCTGGAAGGGGGGAGCATGTTTACCTGGCACATCTTTCTCAATTTCCTTGAGGTCTTTTGGTGGGCCGCCTTGCAGAGCAGTGATCTGTTGAAGACGAGAGGCACCACTTTTGGCGGCTAGACGCTCTCTCCGCAATCTGGCCTTAGTCTGGGCAGGCGACTCGCCAGGCAGTGCGCTATTTGTGGAAGCGGGGGAGTCAGCCATGGCTGTAGTGGTGGCGTGAAGTCAAGAGTTGAGTTGTCGTCGCGGTAGCTGATGATCGTAATTGCAGCTCGCGCGCTTGTCTGGAGGGGCTGAGGTCATGGCTTGGCACCTGTCTAGTGGAAAGGCTACGGAGCTTTGTAGAGGCCCCGCTAGTGCCGGTACTGTCTGCAACTACCACGACTCCTGCTAACCGCTTATTTGATCACGACATCGTCGTGAGCCTGTGAGCCCGGCAATCAGGTTCACCACCCTCCTTTGTACGCGCGGTACGGGCCGTGTCATTTCATCTGCCGGCTTCTTCCCATCGCGCCTGCTGACAAGTGGTACTGCTCTGTCCCGGAATCGAGTCGCTGAATTTTGCGACTCTCTTGTGAGCAATGCAGCCCAAAGGTCTCGGCCGATGCGAGTTTGGTTGTTTTTTCCAACATACGAGAAAGCTAATGCAGTACTTGCGTGCAGTACCACACATGTGCATGCCCACTTGCAGCTTCTGGGATTATGGCTTGTCCCAGGGGTCGGGACCGTGGAAGGGGGTAAGCTAGCGATCCTTGTAGACTCGCCTTCTTGAATTGTATACTGGCCCATAATCCTCGCAAGTGCAGGATAGACTATTGTGTTCCAATAACCCTATCAGGAACAGATCTTCGCTGGCCACGAGCTATCATCTCAAGTTGTTACACTGACAAGCTGAGTCTCTAAACCCACCTAAGAAATTCGTCCCGAATGGCAATACAGCACCGAGAGCCTACCATTGTTGCTCCACTACCTTTCTGACGCTGGCATCATGCTATTGTCTCTTCACCGACCCCTTTTGCTGCTCCAAATCGTATGCATGCGACCGGAACTATGTCCCGCCATGGATTGCAAGCACGCGCCACAAGCGTCATCCATTCACTAAGAGCGCTGCACGCAAGCCAGAGATGAGGGGTTTCTCAACAAAGGCAACGTCGAAACGCATCATAGGCATAAACCTACGTCGAATCACGATATCAAACCTAGTGCTGTTCGAATGAGCGTAGCGGGATTCTCCATATTTACTGGAGACCCACTTCAGCCCCATCCTTGCTGCCGTTGTAACATAGTATACATCGCTCCTGCTTAGACGGCGAGGCGAGCGGCAGCACTTTCCATTGGGCTACGCAACAGTGTGACAAGCTCGATAAACAAATTCCCTAGATGCGGAAATTATTTCTAGCACCAATCTCTTCCCATCTCAAATTCAATCGCGTCCCTGCTTTCCACACAACCTCTCCTCACACACACATACGCAGGCATGTTCGCTCCCAAGACCATAGCCAGGAGCCAGCCTCTCCGACCAGGCTTTACCCACGCAACGCGATCACTACAGCATTGCAAAGCCCAGTCGACCTTCGCAGGCCAGAAGCCCTACTGGAACCATATACAGCCTTGGAAAGATGTCTCCAATGATGAGTTCATATCCTACCGGTGGCAGGTACGTTCACCGCCAACCTTGTTCTACTACGACCATACACAGCTTATTCTGATACTGATTGTCACAGCTTCGCAATACCGTATCCGACAAGCACAAGCTTTACCAGTTTCTCAATGCTGCCTTGCCTGACAAACTAGTCCGCTCGCAGCATTCTCAATTTCAAAAGATTCGTACCAAGGATCACTTCATCGAGGACGCTGTATGTGACTTTATAGCTGGTCTTACCTCGTACATATGTCGATGTTGACCTATGTACAGATCGCAGCCATCAAGTTGGCGCCCATGGCTATCCGTCTAACACCACATGTACTCTCATTAGTTGATTGG
>Ga0058698_10000381_pt1 | contig 25494 bp, 27 predicted proteins | sample AgamicAsSfe_FD_67288 | JGI IMG/M metagenome (GOLD analysis project Ga0058698, IMG submission 67288) | Agave microbial communities from Guanajuato, Mexico - As.Sf.e | ecosystem: Host-associated > Plants > Phyllosphere > Phylloplane/Leaf | place: Guanajuato, Mexico | collected 2012-05-30
TGTTAACTGAGCTGAAGCACATGTATCACGCGTAGAAAGAGACCAACCTTGGTTGACTTTGGATCTTCGAGATGGTGGTGGGGTCGATTGACCAACTGGTATATTTATCTCGTAACTTGGCACAGCCGCGGACAAACGTGGAGCTTTGGCAGCACCTTGATGACGCCTACTTCTTCTTGCCCGACGCTTCGGTTGCGCTCAACTCCCTGATGAAGACCTTGGTTACACCGTCTGGCACATCGTCGACGCCGTCCTCGAAGCCGGGACTGACTCCAATAGCTACGTATTTACCGTCGTTGGAGAAATCGATGGTTTGCACGCTAGCAGGGAACTTCTGGTACTGTCGTATCCTCCTCTTTGCTACTGCGTCCCAAAGGGCGACTATGCCATCGCCGCCTCCTGTCGCAAAGGTGCCGTGGACTGGGTGGTATGCGAGCGCGTGGACTGGGTAGACGACGTCCTGGCCGTCGACCTGTTGTCTGTGGCACTTGAAGGCGTACTTGCGCGACTGTGACTCCTCAGACGGGTCGAACCACTCGACTGCTACACGTCCCTCGATGCTCGAGCTGGAGTAGCCCGCGTCGTTTGGCATGCAAGACACGGCGCGTGTCATGTACTTCATAGAGCTCTCCCGCTGCTGCCACGGCTCCACTGCGACCTCCTCACCGCCACCTCTCGTCGCAGCCTCGGCCAGCTTGTCGAGTTCGTAGATGTTGACTGCGCGGCTTGCCATGGCGACGACCAGCTTGGTGGGCGACGCGGAGAGCGAAAAGGGCTTGGAAGGCAGGCGGACAGCAGAGAAGTCGCCGGGTTGCGACAGATTGTGGAGGTGCAGTGTGGAGTCCCATGATGACGAGATCAGGAGGTTGTGCGCGGCAGAGTAGAGGACGTTGCGAACACCCTGCGAGTGTGTAGACATGATGGTCTGCGCGCCCGTCTCGAGGTCGATTCTGCGCACCTCCCAGTCGAGCCCGCAGGAAAAGGCCTCGTTGTCGTCGCGTCCGAAGCAGACATCTAGTACGGGCGCGCGGTGTTCGAATTTCTGGAGCAGCTTGCCGCCGGGCTCAGCATGTGTGTCGTAGAGGTAGACATGGCGATCCCACGACGAGACGAGCAGGCGTGTTGGGTTGTTGGTCGCGAACTTGACCGACGATATGGGCTCGGTCGGGTTTTGCGCAAGCTCGAATTGGCCTGGCAAGTTAGCACGGGGCCCGGACAGGCTTGGACTGACCTACTTGACATGTTGGCGATAGCACGGTGTACGGGTTCTAGAAGCTGCGAGTCGGAGTGAAGCTCTCAAGGGCGGGAGTCCGCAGACTAAACAAATACCTGAGATGCACGCTAACGCCCCCTCCAAAAGTTCCCCAGCTTCTTCCCTCGTCACTGCACCCCAACAAACATGCCCTTCGCACAACTCGTCATCGGGCCGCCGGGCTCTGGAAAGTCGACGTACTGCGATGGAATGCAACAGTTCATGGGCGCAATCGAGCGCAAGTGTTCCGTCGTCAACCTCGACCCCGCGAACGACCACACCTCATACCAGCCCGCTCTAGACGTCCGAGACCTGGTCACAATAGACGAGATCATGGAGCAGGAGACTCTGGGCCCAAACGGAGGGGTCTTGTTTGCGCTCGAGGAACTGGAGCACAACTTCGACTGGCTAGAAGAGGGCTTGAAGGAACTTGGAGGTTCGTGACAGCACTGGACTCTCTTCAAGTATACTAATGGCTCCAGACGACTATGTCCTCTTCGACTGCCCCGGCCAGGTCGAACTCTTCACGCACCACGGCTCGCTGCGCAACATCTTCTTCCGCCTACAAAAACTTGGGTATCGAGTATTCGCCCACCACCCATGGCCTGCAACTGGGGGCTAACATGACCAGCTCGTCGTCGTACACCTGACCGACTCCATCATTCTCTCGCGACCGTCGCTATACGTTTCCTCTCTCCTGCTCGCCCTACGCAGCATGCTGCAGATGGACCTGCCCCACTTGAATGTCCTCACAAAGATCGACAACCTCCGAAACTACCCAAACCTGCCTTTCAACCTCGACTTTTACACTGAAGTCCAAGATCTACAATACCTCCTGCCGCACCTCAACCGCGAACAGACGTCTGGCATTCCAGGGCCTACAAGAGCTGGCACGAACGACGTAGACCCAGACGACGACGAGCCAACATCAAAGTTCTCCGCGCTCAACAAGGCGATCGTGGAGCTCGTTGAGGACTTTGCGCTGGTAGGGTTCGAGACACTGGCAGTAGAAGACAAGAAAAGCATGATGACGCTGCTGCGGGCTATCGATCGTGCAGGCGGCTTTGCGATGGGCGGCATAGAAGGCGCAAACGACACAGTGTGGCAGATGGCTATGCGCGAGAACGGGGCGACTATGGACGCCCGCGACGTGCAGGAAAGGTGGTTGGACAGGCGGGATGAGCTAGACGAAGAAGAGAGGAAGGCATGGGAGGACGAGACCAAAGACATGCGCGATCCACCACCGCAGAACGCTCCTCAAGTAATCCCCACATCGAAGCCTCCAGCAAAGCCTCCAACAAAGCCCAAAAGCCAGGACAGCGACGACGACATGGACGACCTGGAGGAGATGCGACAGTTCATGGAGAAGAAGAATGACACCGGCATCAATGTTGTCAGAAAGTGAAGTAGGATATACTAGCATGGTCGTCGCGACGACCGCATGACCAAGCCTCTTTCGCTAAACAGCAACGGGCGCCTTAACATGAAGCGCATAAGAACAAAACGCTTGACGCAAGGCCTTCCTCTACAGAGTATGGGTGCAGAAAGCAAGGAGATAGGAGCACCGCTAGTGGAGCATAGGCAGTGACTGAATCGATTGTCACATGGATGAAGGGAAAGGCACTTAGTGGGGTTGGATCTTGAAACAGCGCGTCGCGTCGGCAAACAGCTGCACGCGCCAGCATTGTACGATAGTCTACATAATACTACCGGGATATCTGACCCTGCACTAGACCCTAATAGATGCCGTCTAATTACCTCGTATTACTACTCTGGCTGTTTTGACCACGCACATGCTCAAACGCAAGCCATCTCGCGACCTGGCCAGCGGCCCCCACGTCTCCATCTTTAGCGACGACCCCACGCTTAGTCGTCATAAGCGGAAGCGTTCGCTCTTCCGTTCCAAACACAGCCGGGCGCAGTGGGTACCCGAACCAGAGCGCGACATGAGTGAACTGCTGGAATTCGTCTTGCAGCACGAAGAGGCCTTTAAGAAGTAAGGCCAGCCGTAGCTTGGCAACCCCTGCACTGCTGACCAGCACAGCCAGTACCGCCTCGCATCGCTCTATGCAGACTTTCGGCAACAGCTCGAGATCAACCCCGAGGGCTACCATGCGAACATTGCCGCATGGACAAAGGCGCTTGTCGACGCCTCGCGAGCGGGTGTCGTTCCCAGACAGGGCACCACACACGATCTCCTAAGCATACGAGCCGCCGACGAGCTCGCGCGAGCCCTGCAACACCCGCAGCATGGCAAGCCCACCTGTCTTCCGGCCGTGTTCCATGAGGCAGTCCAGAAGAAGGAGATGGTACCCCTGAAAGACTTCCTGACAGCCAAAGAGAGCATATACAAGACATCATGGATACCATCACCATGGAAGGTGCTCCAGTGGAGTCTGCGGCAGGTTGGCGTTTTGGGGCAGGTACAAGCGCCAGCCAAGATGGAGGTTGGAAACTTTGTGGTCGTCAAGAATGTGGAGGTGGCTGCAGACGAGATACTGAAGAAGATGAAGGAGCACACGTCTACGGCTGATCGGGTGCTATCAAAAACAGACTTCCTGAAGCGTTTCGCGACTGTACTCAACCCAACTGCACCGCTTACGACAAACGATCTGGACATTGTCCTTACATTCCTCGCTAGAGACAAGCAAGCGATATCTTACAACGAGCAGACGATCAAGTTCAAGCCGGAGCACGAGGATGTGCCTCTGCCAGTTACGGAAGAGGATGCCGCCATCGCCAATCTTCGCGACACACTAGCAAACATCAACGCCCAGATATCGCCAATTATGCAGAAGATTGCTCTGGCAGATGCAGCGGCACGGGAGGCCGTAGTTGCGAAGCAGATGGTCCGCGCCAAAGCTGCACTGCGCTCGAAGAAGCTTGCCGAGAACGCTCTCAAGCAGCGTTCCGATGTTGCCCTCCAGCTCGAGCAAGTCTACACAGACCTACAACACGCAGCTGATCAAGTCGAGATCGTGGAGGCCATGCGCGCTGGTGCTGCTGCGCTCAAGGGTCTCAACGAGAAGGTTGGCGGTGCAGAGGGCGTTCAAGGTGTTGTTGATGCCGTCAACGAACAAATGGCGACTACGGAAGAGATTACGAACATCATCAACGAAACCGACCAGCCTCTCGACGAGGGCGAGATTGACGATGAATTCGAAGCACTGGAGAGGGCGGATCGCGAGAAGCGGGAAAAGGAAGAAGCCGAGAAAACTGCTGCGAGGCTGGCAGAACTGGAGGCAGTGGAGAAGAAGCGCAAGGAGAGGGAGTCGGTCAAGACGGACGAGACAGAAGAACAAGTCGACGAGGCATCTCAGAGCATGGCAAGGATGTCGTTCCACCAGCCAGATGATGAGATGGAGGATACTGAAGAGAAGCGCACAGCTGCTTATGCCTAGGCATTCCTTGATCATCTGGCGTTTGATTGGTTCATCTGCATAGCATTGGCGTTATGGGCTCTTATACCACAGACTAGTCACACTACATGTTCGTTCTTGAAACCGTGTTGCATTTTTGTCATGCGTCACTAATTTGAAGTGGCCGCCATGAACAGGGTCCTTTTCTGTGGTGACCAAAACTTAATGATGCTCCGACGCCACTAGTTTCCCACGCCACGCCAAGCCCTCACAGCGAATGCGGAACCTCCCGAGGTCACCTCAAACGTCGGTCATCATCCACCTATCCGCATCAACCACAACCCCCTCCCCCTGCGCCGGGAAGATCATATAACTCTACCCACCCTTCAATTGAGTCCTCGCGAGACTGCAGACCACGATGAACTCCGTCCGCGCCGCAACCAGCGCCTCGCGCACCGCTCTCACCGCTACCGCCCGCACAGCAGCTCCCCGCCGGGCTTTCTCACAGTCACAAACAACGCGATCGGGCCACGGACCCAGCTACGACCCCCCATCCGGATGGCTCTTCGGTGTCAAGCCTGGCGAGCAGTATGAGAAGGAGGGGTGGGAGAACGCCATGTACTGGGGATTCGGCGGAGCTTGTGCTTTTGGCGTTGTGGCTTATGCTTTCAAGCCGGATACTAGGTATGTGCGAATTTCACCTGTGAGAGATGGATTGAGGACGGGCCAAGAGACGGGTCAGATGGAGGAGTCATAGGCAGGCGATGGGTAGCGGAAGACATGAACCAGGAACAGCGAAATGGAGATGCTATAATTGGTCAAAGCTAACAACCTGCCAGCATCCAGACCTGGGCCCTAGAGGAGGCGCGACGAAGACTCGAAGCCGAGGGCATCCTCTCAGACCCGGATACCGTCAAGAAGGAGTAGACGACACCTCCGGCACGTCAACAAGACCCGAGATGGGCAGAAATCTTACAGCAATACCACAGAAACTGTATATATGCTAGCGAGGACGAGGATGCGATCTTTCTTTTGTGAGCACGGATCTGGATGGGCTAGACGCTCTATAGACTTTGCGAAGACGGCTGAGTAGCCAAGGGTAGGCAATTGCAATTTTTTATCGATGTCAATGAATTTCATGCGCGAGAGGTGATGCTACCAGACTCGCGAAACGATCAGTTGTGCATGGTAGGTTCGGGTACCTGGACGGGTATATTAACAAATTTCCCAGGAGGCGCCCAGACCCATAATCATCAGTCCTCCAACTCATATTCACGTGCAAAAATGAGGTTTCCCTTGATCACTGATGTTGGATCAGTGTAAGCCTGTCGAAGTCTACACGCAAGTCTGCGTTCACTTTCGTATGCTCGTCTTGGTGCCGGGCAAGCCTTTGGTCGCTTTGCCAAGTCGAGATGAAAAGGGGAAGCTAGAAAGGATAAGCCAAGTATACCTGTACGCCCCTCCACATCGCATGTGGGGGTTTGCGTCTTGGTCAGCTCGATTACCTTTCATAATAAACGCGTTTAGCCGATGTGCGATTGACTCAGACATCAAGACTAGGAACAAGCAGCTCAAACGAAGAATCAAGGACTGAAGACGCAATACGAAACTATTCAGATGTCAAAGATGCACGAAGGCTTTAGAACCACAAAAGGCGAGTGAGAGCATTGGACAACGAGTTCTAAGTCAGCACCCTTCACGAAGCAGATACTGCCACAGGTCTCAACAGTGAGTAATGCAGTCTGTTTGTCTATATGCACACTTTCTAAATCCACCACAAGTATATACAAATTTGAAGCAAAGCGAGAGGACGGTCGAAGGAGATCCACCCGCTCTTACAGCCCAAAGCCGTCGGTCCTTCGCCGAAATTTACCAGAAACCTCATCGAGCGCTTATGCGGGCTGGGCAAAGGTGGAGCCAATGGGACCAAACTTGATGTTGGAGAAGACGACAGTCGCGCCGGGCGAGTTGGCCTCAACGTCCTCGGGCTTGCCAGAGTCGGTAGCGCAGGTACCACGGGCGATACCAGGCTTCTCTGGGTCGGCATCGGTGGGGTAGGTAGAGTCGAGCCAGAGCATGTTGACCGCATGGTCGTCCCAGAGGGACATGACGAGGACGTGGCCGCGAGCAAGCGAGGCACCCATCTCGTTAAGACCACCGAGAGTCTTGAAAGAAGATGTGTCACCGAAGGCGGTCTTCTGCTGGTCACAGTACTTCTCAGTAATAGAGTTGCCGCTGACGCCCTCGATGGCGGAGTCGGAGTTCTTGAAGACGGTTCCTCCCTGGATGTAGAAACGCTTGATCTCGGAGAGGCTGGAGCCGGAGCCGATGAACTGAGTGACGACAGTCATCTTCTTGGTGGTGTCGAGGGTCATGCCTGGGCCGTAGAAGTCACGGACGCCCATGCGGTAGCTGTTGAAGTCGCAGCCGTCCTTGTCGCAAATTCCGCCGTAGCGGTTGTCGCCGTCACCGCAGCTGACGTCGTCGGTGCACTCCTGGAGACCAGTGCCCTTGCAGGGGTGGGGAGTGTAGGCAGTGGAGATGGAGTTGGCCTCCCAGATGTCCATCTCGGGGCAGCAGGCACCCATCTTGCCCTGGCCGGCGTTGGAGTCGTTGTCGGACGGGTTCCAGCCCTCGACGTTGGCTACACCGTTGATGAACTTGATGTCGTGGGGGCACTGGGAGTCGCAGTATCCAGTTCCGTACTTGGCACCAGCCTTGTTGTTGCCCTTGTTGATACCACCGTCGGCAGCCATCTCAACAAAGTAGAGAGCACCGTTCAGACCGCAAGGCAGCTTGGAGACGTCGACGTCGAAGGTGAACTCCTTGCCGATGAGGTTGAACATCTGGTACTTGGTGTCGCTCTCCATGAGGTAGGTACGCGAACCAATGTTAGCAGAGTAAGAGCCCTTGGTGACGAACTTGAGGGACAGAGAGTTGCTGCTGGTAGTGATACCGTAGGTACCTAGGTGTGTCAGATGGCAGACTGTAGCAGGTTGGAATTACATACCAGAGTAGTCGGCACCGTCGATGGCGCAGTTCTTGGTGCAAGTGCTGCCGTCAGGGCAAGCGGTCGTGTTCCAAGAGTTGCCGTCGTAGCAGTTGGTGTAGCCGCTGGTGACGTGGGCCCATCGCCAGTTGGAGTCGAGCACAATGGAACCAGACTTGTTGGTGCAGCTCTTTCCGCCGGTACCAGTGCAAGTCTGCCATGTCATCTTAGGGTGTGTCTCCGTTGTCTCTTTGCCAACCTGCTGAGCGCGGGCGGCTCCGAAGAGCGAGAGAGAAGCGAGGGCGAGTGTCCTGTACATGGTGACTTGTTGGATCGAAAGTCTGTTGTGGGATATCGAAACAGTGACGGTTGAGATGGCCTTCTTATACAAAAACTTTCATCTGACGGGTACTATCCAAGGTACTTTGCACAAGTACCCATATGACCGTTGATAATTGCAAGGCGCAGAAGATCTGCATCCTTGACAGTCCCCTAGGTCGTGCTCACCAATACCGTAAGAATGACGGGACGTCGGGAGTGTGAAAAGACGCTAGAAGTGCCAGAGTAATGAAGGGTAGATGAACCGTCCCTAGTCGTGACCCCATCGTGGGGTAGTCTGGGGTATTGCGGAGATCTGTGCGCCACGACATCCGGGATCTTTGCCTCAAGGGGATAGTGTATGAAGTGATGAACGGATAGGCATATGGAGACGTACTATGGCTAGTTGACCTTATTGGCAGCAGAGTCTTAGCCCTCAATCCTATTCGACGGCGAGTGACAAGCCTCGTATGTGCAAAGGCAAAGCTGTGGATCAACACTCGCAGCCATATCTCGAGATTCACATACGGCGTCGTGGTTGTATCACGAGTCACCTCACAGATACATGTTGCGCATCTGTAGATCGTATCTTTCATGTACGAGGAGTGGCATACGGTACTGAGGTCGGACGATCCTCCTGAGAGATCCATCTCCGCCATACAGCTGCACCCAGTGGTTTCGAAACCCGGTTGTATTAGATTGCTTCGTCCACGACCCATGGGCATATACGAGCGAATCTTCCAGAAAGATGTTCCGGTCTCGTGGATTTTAATTTGTAGCAAAGGTCATGAGGCTCGTTGTCTTTCCCTGGATAACGGTTTAGCCCCAAGAGTAATTGCCAAGATCCTCGAGGTTCTTACGTCGCTAGGCATGGTACAGGGACGAGTCTGCAGTGACACAGGTCTTGCCCCTCTGGAGCTATTTCCGACCTACGTGGCTGGCTAGCTGGTTTTGCCTGGAGTCCATCACGCAGCCTCGGTCATATTGCCAGGTCTACCCGAAAGACAACAACCCGTTCTCAGATGCGTGAGAAGCATTGAGAGAGTTTTGTCAAATGATCTTCTCGTTGGAATGCAGGAACACAACAGAAGCGCCGGACCCTGTAAGCAAGGTGAAGCTTCCGGACCAGACGGGACGAGACTCCTCTAAACAATTGGCTGCAAAGCTTGGAGCTTAATCAACTTGACTTGAACCTTAGCAAAATGGCAATGACCGGATTTCTCGGTCGAACTGCTGGCGCAGATTAGATTGAGGTCCAGGGGTCGCTCGCTAAGGCCGGAACATGCGCCTCGAGTTTGTCCGCCTGTCGGCTTCTGACGTAGAGGTCATACACGAGGACAGCGATATTGTTATGGCAAGTGGGCAGAATCATTTTCGCATCTCTACTGCTCAGCAAATGCGTTGGTGTTGGATCAAAAGGTCGGTTGTTGCAGACTGAAATCCAGGTTCAATGTAATCAATTAGCGACAGGTAATATAGCCTCCGACCACTCGATATGAACTCCGCAGCAGTATACTGACGATCACAGATCCACGGCGAATGCATCCCAGGTAAGCGGCAATACTCCAGGGACTGGCGAATGGGACGCTCTGTACTATACTGCGACCGGGCATAACACATTGAGCCGCAATCATCGTGACACTGTGATCTTTAGCCTTTGGCGACAGTTTCTGAGGTAACGACGGTTAGTATATTCGCGCGTGATAGGATGAGGATGTCAGTGTTGTTTGCAAAGTGCAGAGCAGGAAGGGGTAAATCGGCTAGGGCACAAGAAGACTAGCGTGGCGTCGTTCCTCCGCTTCCCAAGCGGTCATGTCCGCGTTCACTCAAACAGCATATGTGACGAACGACCAACGGTTTCCAAAACTTGTACTTTAGTCAGTGTCGCAAGTCTACGCCATCTCCTTCGACCGGCGGATCTGGTACGAAAGGTACCGCCAATGGGTTCAGATCTGTGATATGGCGCTGCTTCTTTCAAGTTGTTGCATTATAGTACTATCGTTACTTGTGGTTAACGAATGATCTATGCAGCCCAGTGGGTACAGTAAAGTCGTATACGAGTATGTTGGCGACCAGAAATTTTCGGAAGGGTGGCTTTGCCATGCTACGCAAATTGACCACAGCATACAAAGATGTAACTTAAGACACTGTGGGATTCCCTTACGCATGATGATATGGACTGCTGCATAGCAGGCTTTTCCGCAAGGATCTGTTAACAAAAAGCTTATTGACGCGTACCCGAGTCCCCTTGAATTCATTGTTGTTTTGGACTGACCACCACGAGCAGTGTAAGCCCCTATCCATCACTTTATTGTTTTCTCCGGCCGTTTGTTCCGGCAACCATATTGGTCTGATATCTACCAGAGAACCACGCTCGTCATCTTCCGTCATAGTTACCTTCCGCTCTAGGTTCTCGTTGTATCGTGCCATCTCATCGATCACTTATACCTCTGGTTTTTGGTTTCTTAAATCAAACCAGACTGCTTGAGATTTCCACAAAAGCCCTCAAAGCATGGTCGACAATCGGTTCCCGGTCTTTCCAGATCAGGATGTTGACATTACTGATGCTGCATCTCATCCAAAGCGGTGCCCCGAAGAGGATAGCGCCTATCATCTTTACAGTTGTGAACTGCAAACGCCGTAGGATCATGGGCAAGCTTCGTTACCTAATCCTGGCTCTAAATCCTGTCACTGTCCCAGGCAAGGAGGCTAAAGAAGGTGTATGAAGTCAGTACATAGAGATTTCAAATCCACGGTGTCAATTCCTCAGTTCGGAGTTTTGGCCGATTTTCGAGTGCACATTACCAAGTTGTACAAAAGGCAGTAGGCCCGCTTGTTCTAAGTCCATATTCTCCGACATGAAACCTTTGAAATACCATGGCACATACTATACGGAGGCTGTGCAGTGGCGAATAATCCAATTGCAGCACATCCAGTCATGTCAGTGACTGAAGCGCAGCATCTAAATAGGTAAAAGAATATGTTTGGATATCTAAACCAATCATCTCCCACGCTGAGCGTCGAGGCGGACCAGCTCTTCAGCAACATTCCTCGCCACATCTCGTCTATCCTCCTCGTACTTCCGCGCCACCTCTTCGTTCTCTTCTCGCGTACGCCAATAGCGCGGTCTTGCACTGGACCGTCTAATTGCACTATCGTCTTCTTCCGACATGGTTCTCTTCATGAACGACCGATAGATACGCGACTTGGATGGGTTCTTCGCAGCCACATCAGCGACGTCAGCCTCGTCTGATATATGGTCTATACACGCAGCCTCGAACGCGCGTCTGACGGACCCCGCAGGTAGGCTGGTAAGTCTCACGAGACAAGTGTTAGCCCCGCTGTCATCACCACTCCCTACCCCGTGCGACCTCCATCCCGTCTCGAATGGAGTTCTACCCGTGCCCAAGTCCCGCCAACTCTGCACCACTAGTCTGACCTGTCCACCAGTAGCATGTGAGAAGTCCTGGGTAGTCACACTCCAATCCGTCGCACAGGTCGAGCAGTTCTGTGTAAACTGGTACTTCCAGCCTCGGCGGATCACATTATCGATGGCGGCCATGAGACCGGTATGGCCGTTTGGTGTATCGCGATGGCCTGTGACGATATGTGGGAGGAGAGGCCAGAGCGACTTCAAGAGGTTGCGATTTCTCGTTGTGAAAGCGGGCAGAATGATTGCGTAGGAACTGTGTAAGAGAAAATGGCCTTGAACTATCCTGGCTGAGAGACTGAGCTTAGTGGGAACCGGCGTTCTAGAGATTCGCGCCATTTCTTTCTTCTCGTAAGTGAACGCGGAAAGGGGAATACCGTGCTCGTCTCCCCACGATGCGCGATTGATGGCAAGTCGGACATGGTGATATCGTAGCTTGTACCCGTTCCCGGCGTCCAAGTAGCTATTGAAGTCTGCACAGTCTCTTTTACCCCCTGGATGCTGGCTCTTTGGTCCGTCTTCAGCGCTCCAGGCATGGAATCTATCACACCAGGCGCAAAACCAATGGCCGGGAAAGGCGCGCTCTACTACTGCCTCGATGGTCTTTCTCTTCTCGAAGCGGTTCTTGCTCCCCTCGACATGGCGAGAAAGGACTTCAGTGCCGAGAGCGTAGTAGACGTACCGACTTGAAAGGCAGAAGGCTGCTGCCGAGGAAGTGTCGAGGTAGGTATTGACTTGTTGAATGAGTTCGAGTGGGAGACTGAGGATCGGAGTCTTCCGCGCCGGTGTTGGTAGCTGCTTGATTGTGGCCATGGAATCTACGACGTCGTGCTCCTCGAAAGTAGAATCCATGCTCGTTCTTGAACTTGCGGTGTCGGACGCAGATGAGTCGATGGTCGATGGACGCGATGACTGTGCAGAGCTAGAGCTCATGGACCGGCGAAAGATACCCATGATGGCGACTCAGATTTTCTACTGTCTGACTGAAGATGCGAGATAGCGAAATGAGGCTGAATCCAGGTACCAGCGCCAGAGACCCCTTATGAACTACAACTATAAACTGAATGTGCCAGCATGTGACGAAGAACAAGATTAGTCAAAGAACACGTCCAAAAGCTGCCACATAGTCGTTGCAAATTCGACGCCGCCTCGCGCGGCCACCGCATCCCCTTATCAATGCGTCTGCCGATGCACGACATGTCATCCGGCGGCCGTTTCTAACAGGCATGACAGTGGCACGCAACACGCTTGGCACGCCGGAACTAGGCACATGCCTACCAATCTACCGGTCTCAGGGACCAGACGACATGTCCGGCGGTGAAGGTGAGACGGCCGTCATTCACCAAACACACGTGCGCTGACCAAGTGGGGCTTAGCGCAACGTTGGCAACGTGGGTGTGGTGGGGTATGCCTGTAAGCGCCCTCCGCGCCGCCACTGTCGTCTTGATAGCGTGCAAGATTCTAGCCGGGTGAGTCAGACAGAGAGCAGGTTTGACGAGATAGTGTTTGAATATTAGATCGAAAGGCAGATGTAAACGCTATGCTATGCGGAAAAATAGCGGCTTCGATATGCTTCGCTGTGGTGCGAGGCATGTCTCATGCAAGCCCAAATTATAGATGTATATAGTACACATGCGCTTCTGGCTCATGGTGCGCAACCCTAGGTCATTTCATTACAACTTCTGGCTGTCGTCAATCGTTCCTCTCTTCAATGCGGTCTACTTGGGCAACTCCGGGTTCAGCTTGAGCTGCGGTACGGGAGGGCCGGTTCCAGCTCTCCGCCTGCGCTCACGCTCGTTGAAGCCAACAGGTTGGTCCAGCTGTGTGGTCTTCTTGAATCTGCCACCCAGATTGCGCATCCAGTCCTCGCCCTCGCCGGCATCAGCACCGAGCCAGTACTTGGGGGAGCCGCTGAGCATGACGCGGCCCAGTTTGCCCTTCCAGCCGCTGCCCTCTTCTTTGCCCTCTGCGAAGGGGTTCTCTGCGAGGTCAGTGGCGGATGTTTGCATGTTGTTCGAGTTGTACCATGCAGCGGAGGAGGCGTTGGCAGCGATGTGTTGGCGGAGGCACTGGCGGGCGAAGGCCAGCATGATGAAGACAAAGTAGACGCGAAGGGCCCAGAAGCCGGAGATGAGGGAGATGGACATGATGCTTCCGCTCTGGAAGACGGCGTTGCCGAGTCCCGCGCCACCATCTGCGCCCTGTCCGACTGCTACGGCGTGTTGGCCGGCTTGCATGCCCTCGGTCGGCTCGGCGATGATGTCAACCTGCGTGACGTTGTGCTTGGGGCTTGTGAAGCCCGCGTTGTCCTTCATGCCGGGCGACAGTCCGGCGTTCTCATCGGGGTGTGCGGCGAGTGTATAGAACCATGCGATGCCAAAGAAGGCTGTGTACAGGGCGTTGATGACCGAGTCGAGCGCATAGAGATGCGCCAGGAGGACCGACTCAAAGGGACTTTGTAACCGGATGTGCTTGTACAGGAATGTGGTAGCGACGAGCGCAAAGGTCGAGTAGAGGTACATGGACAGCTGCCAGCCGTCGATTTTCGCTCCCGTAAGCAGCGCGAGGAGACCGTAGACGCCGGACGCCTTGTTGATGACCTGTAGGAAGGTGATGACTTCGGCGCCTGTGCGGAGCGACATCTTCTGGAGGAACGTCTGCAGGCCAGAGTCAGTCTCGTCCTGTTGCAGCACGTGGTATCGACTGCCTGGGCGCGTCGTGTTGCTGGACTTACCTTGGGCCTGGGGATCTCGAGCAGGTGAGAAGGCGCCATCATGGTCGCGACTGGTCGTGGAGTCAATCTCCACGTGTATGTGAAAGCGGAATAGGCGTAGCTATGCTCTGGCTAAGACTGGAGTTTTGCTGTGTTTGGTAGGGAGACGACGTTGACCGTGAAAGAGGCTGATGGATGACGGATGCGCCCGGCACTGGGAAATTGGCCCATGTGCTCATCTCGCGCTAGCCCCTTTCCACGACTCGGACGCGCCCTTGACACTTCGATGCACTGTGAAAACTAGACACTGTAGTTAATCTTGTCTCTTTACTACAGCAATGCATATTAGGAGTTGTTTGCAGACATGAATAATCTCAAGTCTATAATACTAGTCTTTGTAAGTCTCTTGCTAGCAATTAATATTGGCTGCGAGGTAAGGTCTATCATTTCTATACTCGTTCCTTTTGTATGCGGTCGATGCAGTCTCCGCAATGAGCTCACATGAATTCATCGCAATTACGACCAGTTGTTGTTTCCACAATCGTCGGCCTTGCATCTACAATCGAGTTTCAAAACCCAACCCAGGCCATCTTGGTGGTGACGTAGCCCGCGCCAGTAGCCGCCAGCCTTCAGCCTCCGCCCGACCTGTGACACAACATCGCATGTAGTCAAACAGCATCTAAAACTACACTTGACCCATACTACTCTCTGCAGTTCCTACATCCACAAGTCGACATGGCAGATTACGTACCACCTGCGCCAAAGCTCCGCGAGCAGGATCTCAAGGGCAAAGTCGCCATTGTCACGTAAGACATGTTTCTACACTTGAATTCCCCTGTGCCTTTGAAGAGGTTATTCCTCTCAACCCGTACATGCTCTCTCGCATACATACCTCGAGAAGATCTAACCCAGAGTAAGCGGTGCATCGAAAGGGATAGGGCGGGCGATATCTCTCTCACTCGCAACACGCGGCTGTTCCATCTTAGGAACCTACTCGTCCCCCCAATCCGCCCACAACTTCGACACTCTCTCATCCACAGTCCGTGACCTCTATGCCTCTTCCAACAACGAGGTTCCAACCATGCGGGGCGTGGTCGCAGACATAACATCTCTCCCTTCCATCGGTACTCTCCTCACAGCTCTCGCTAACCATTTCTCCGGCAAGAAACTCAGCATACTCGTCTTCAACGCAGCCTTCAATACTCGACCTAGGATAGGTAGCGCCAGCGAAGCAGACATCAGCCAATCTCTAACAGGAAACTTGCACTGGCCAATCGTTCTCATGGAAAATCTGGTGCGTCAGGATCTCTTCACGCCACACAGCCGCGTCGTAGTCATCTCTTCAGATCGCGTACGAGATCCTTCTCCTGGATCTGGACTGTTCAATGCTACGCGCGCAGCAATGGAGTCGCTGGTGCGATCGTGGGCCATTGAGTTGCCGCATAGCTTTCCAGGAACGACAGTGAATGCTGTGTCTGTGGGACTGACGGATACACCTGGCTTGCGGTCCTTTCCCCCAGAAGCTGTGCGGGCGTTGAAGGAACAGAGGCTACCAAAGGTCAAGGTCGCCGAGGGAGGAAGAATGGGACAGGCGGAGGATGTAGCCGATGTTGTAGGGTTTCTAGTCAGTGAGCAGAGTAGATGGGTTAGCGGGAGTGTGATGGCGGCGAATGGAGGGGCTGAGTGGGTTGGTGGGAGTTCTTGAATGGTTGAGAGTCGAGCTTCTTCATACTGGTGGCCGCATGTGCGACGGGCAAGGTCTCGAATTGAAGGTGGTAGTACAAATCTAATACTTTGACGTCTCGTCGTAACTCTACAAACGCTCAACATGGTGCCGCTGCCATTGTCTCGCAACGTTGTCGACTATGTGGAAGGATAGTTACAGATATAACTAGAAGATACAATACGTAATACATGCATTCATGCAAAGGAGCCGTTGTGTATGACTTGTACCATCACAAAAACGTCCCAAAGATACACACGGTCACTCTTTCGTGAAGACTTCACGTAGAATCTCGTGTATACCTTTGGGAGAATCTCGTGTATTTGTACAAGATCATCTAGTGACTAGTTTGTATAACATCGTGCCGGCTTGCTTCGTCCGGCGTGCGACCTTGCAAAAGTTCGTCGACTTCTTCCGAGAGCTTTGAATTGCGCTTCTCGTGTTCGGCTGCGAGCGAGTCCAACTTGCTGGCCGGCAAATTATCTGGGTATCCATTCGCAGCAATTTGTTGCTTCAACGTTGCTACCGCGGGCCCGTCCACTTCGTCCACTTCGTCCACATCCTCAGGCTCCGTGACCATGGCCTTTCTTGCTTGTCCTCTGCTTGCCTTCATCCGTAGCCTCGCCTGCTCGATGAAAGAAAAGTCATTCAGCGTCTTTTCGATTTGATCTTCAACAAGCTTCTTTGTGTAGTTGGCAAGAGACCTAGTGGTGAAGACATTGGGGAACCGATAACTCAACCATAGATAGCACACAATCATTTTGTGAAGCTGCTCCAGTTTATAAAGGTATGAGCGGTCGCCGGAAGGAGGCAAGTCCATCGTTCCGAGGGGAAGAGTGTCAAGGTCCAACAGACTACCTGATTTGCCTTCTGCGATACATGCAGCTAGCTGGCGAAGGAATTCTCTTTCATGCGGGTCGCGCATGCTGATAGGCGCGGCGCAGATTATAATACGATCTTGGATGCTCAGACCTTTCACAGCATGGATGTTATCGGCAATCGCCAGCTGATCCTTGAGCTCACAGAGGTGGAATCGAGGGTGTATCTCGGAAATTTCATGTAGACGTAGCATTATGTAGCTGAAAGGCGTGCCTGGGGGGAAGTAGTTTGCGAATCGCTCAACGATGAGAGACGGAGGAAAGAGGCCAGCTGAATTGATCTGCTCGGGTTCGCGTTTCATGCCCAGCTTCAAGTTGGCGTGGTCGATGTGATCCAGTGTAGTGACCCATCCTACAGTCTTCGCTTCAGGCCTCTTTGCCTCGACGGCATCCGGTTGCTTGTCATCCAGGCCGATGGCGGGGTCGACAGCCCTGTCAGCAATCGAGGTTTGCTCCGAATCAGTAGTGGTTGCTTGGTGAGCGGTCTTGTAGCGGCCAGCACGACCCGCAATCTGCTTGATCTCGGAAATCTGCAAGGGCACATATGCCAAACCATTGCTTTTGATGGTAGATTCAAATATGACGCGCTTGATAGCACTGCACTAGTCAGCATCAGCCGCAGAGCGGAGTAAGGTTCCACTTACAGATTGAGGCCCATGCCGATGGCGTCACTCGCTACTAGGAAATCGTAGTCGTTGTCCGGGTCGTTGAACAAGCGTGCCTGTTGGGCTCTTGTCTCGGGCGGCAAGCTTCCGTATACTATGGCGCACTTCTTCCCCGTCTTCTTCTCAACCTCTCGGCGCAACGCATGGATACCCAGGACGGTAAAGGCGACGATGCAGTCACCCTTCTCGAGCCTGTTGAGATTTCCCCTCAGACTTTGAGCTTGCACCTCGAGTGGCGTCAGACGCTCGTACTCGTGTACATGTACCTTGTCGCCAACGAGGGCACAGAGCTCACGCATCAGCGGCACCGTCCGGGCTTCTCCACAAAGATGGATCTCCTTGGCTTGCAAGCCCAGGAATGCCTGTGTCCACGCCCACCCTCGCTCTTTATGGCTGATCATCTGGATCTCGTCGATGACAGCTACGTCAAACTTGGTGTTGAGCGGAGCCATCTCGACAGTGCAGCTGTACATGTTGGCGCGAGTGTCGTCGGGCATGCGTTGCTCCTCTCCGGTAACCAAAGCGCATGGCTTTCCCTTTGCATTCAGGCGCGTGTAGACTTCATGGGCGAGGAGACGTAGTGGACCGAGGTAGATGCCCGAGTCAACTTGTTCAAGGCGCTTCAAGGCGTGGTATGTCTTTCCAGAGTTGGTCGGCCCAACATGCATGTGTATTGTGCGAGTAATCTCTCGTGTCGCCGGGTACCACTCGGCGGGATAGCGCAAATCCGCCACTTCCTTCTGGTTCTCCAACTCTGCCGTCGTGAAGCGTCCGCCACAGGCCTGCGCATAGAACATGTATCGCAGCCTCGTCTCGAGCGTAGCCTTTTTCCGTTTGGCCTCACTCACCAGAGACACCAACTCTGGCGGCGCCTGCTTGATCCATAGGCTGATGGAGCGCTCGAAGGTGAGCCATTCCTCGTCGAACTCCTTGGGGCTTAATTGAAGACTGTCGAGGAACTCTGGCTTCACGAATTCCTGCCGTATTATGTCTAGTTTGTCCCGGACTATGTCAAACGAAGGACTGGTGGAACGATAGGCTCCTGATCGGAAGGGGTTCTTTTGCTTGAGCGGGTTAAACGACGAGGTCTTGCTGCCCGAGAGTTGTGATCGCTGCGCGGCCTGGATGCGTGGTAGGAGGCGTGGGGGATGCGATCGTGAGCGGGCGGCGAAAGAGCAAATGAGACACAGCGAATTCCGCCGCGCTGGCAGTAGAGGCATGCCAATGGTGGGTATCGTGCGCGTAGAAGGGGACCAGGAACTATAGCGCCATGCGCCTGCAACAAAAGAAGAGCAGCAGAAAATCAAAGTCAAGTCGACGATGTCATGTCGAACAAAAAGTTAGCCAAGCATCTGCTAGACACCTCCGGCGGGCAAGGGACCGTCGCCGCAACCTTCCAGGGTTGCGACACGACCTCTCTAGCTGCGACGCGCTCCCCACACCACCACCACCGCCCAGCCCAGCACCACGCCCGCCGCGTCCACCCAGTGCCGCTGAACACGCACCCTCGGCCCTCTGCTGCGACACAGCTGCACTCTCCACCGGCTTATTCTCCCTCGCCGGCATTGGCTGCCCTACCCCGCCAACATGGCGTCCATGATAGACATCCAACGAGAGCGTATGCGGCGACCTTGGGTACACAGAAGAGACGGCTGCTGACAGCACACACAGTCATTCTCAACTCGATCAAGCAGACCACCCGCGGCGACGTATGCAACCCCTGGCCGACGCTCGTACATGGCTAACGACTGCTGCACAGTGGAAGATACTCATCGTGGACGAGGACAGTCAGAAGCTGATCAACAACGTGGTCAAGGAAGATGACATCCTCAACCTCAACATTACAAGTATGCGACGCTGAACCCTGCCGGAGCGCGACTTTCTGACCTCGCAGACATCGAGCGCATCGAAGACCGGCGGCAGACGATACGCGACATGGACGCCATATACATCATCACACCCAAGCCGCACATAGTCGACTGCATGATGGCCGAGTTCGACCAGCGCAGATACCGGGGCTTCTTTTTGATATGGACCACGTTGCTGCCACCACACCTCAAGGAGCGCATAGACCGGTCGCAGATGGCACGCGAACAGATTCGGAGCTTCCGTACGGTGCACCTCGACTTCCACCCCCAGGAGTCGCACCTCATCACCTTCAAAGACCCCTGGAGCTTCCCCATCCTCTACCACCCCGAGTGCAACAACCTCGTAGTGCGACACATGGAGGACATTGCTGAAAGAGTAGGCGCCTCTCCTCCCCAAGCCACCTCCGCTAACAGCCCAGATAACTGGCATCTGCGTCGCACTGGGCGAATACCCCATTATCCGCTACTACCGACCGCGGGCCCCAACCCACGAGGCCAGCGTCTTGTGCTCACATCTTGCCCGCTTCGTCCAGGATAAGCTCGACATGTACGCCCAGTTCAACCAAGACTTTCCCCCACAGTCAAACCGGCCCCGCGGTGCCCTCTACATCACCGATCGATCCATGGACCTCATGGCTCCCTTCCTCCACGAGTTCACATACCAAGCAATGGCCATGGATCTGCTGCCGATACAGGACAGCGACAAGGTGACGTACCGCACCATCGTCAACGAGGAGGATCCCGCGGCCGAGGAAAAGGACATGGAGATATCCGACAAGGACAAGATATGGGTCGAGAACCGCCACCGACACATGAAGGACACTCTCGACAAGCTGATCAGCGATTTCCAAAAGTTCATCGCCGACAACCCCCATTTCACCAACCAGGATGCCCAGAACGCCGCCGGCATGAATGGACTGAATGCAATCAAGGACATGATCGCTGGACTGCCGCAGTTCCAGGAGATGAAGGAAGCCTACTCTCTTCATCTCACCATGGCGCAGAAGTGCATGGAGATATTCCAGAAGCACAAGCTCCCGGATCTGGCTTCCGTCGAGCAGGTAAGTCGCACTGACCGTAGGCTCGCACCGTTGCTAACCTTTGCAGTGCCTGGCTACTGGCCTTGATGAAGACTACCGGAAGCCCAAGAACATGACTGACCAGATTGTGCGCACCCTGGACGATGAAGAGATAACGCCAGCTGACCGGCTACGACTTGTCGCGCTATACGTTCTCTTTAAGAATGGGATCCTACCAGCCGACCTCCAGAAGCTCCTCTTCCACGCACAGCTGCCGCCCACTGACGGCGAAGTCGTTCGCAACCTTGACCTCCTTGGAGCGCGAGTCGCCAGACAGCTCAAAGAGAAAAGAGACGCTCCGCCACCGCTTTTCCCGCCTAAGCCAGCCCCGCCACCAAATGCTGAGGATTACGGCTTGTCCAGGTTCAATCCCGCGTTGCAGGATATGCTAGAAGAGCATGTCCGCGGCAGCCTGCCGCAGGATGTCTTTCCCTTCACAAAGATGTCGCCCGACGATGCCGCGAGCATGGCACAAGAGAATGCTGCGCCTGCGTCACTGCGCTCTGCAAAGCCGACATGGGCCAAGTCGCGGCTCGCAAGTGCAGAGCCCCGTCAGCGAGTCATCGTGTTCGTAGCTGGTGGCGCAACCTATTCCGAAGCCCGCGCCTGCTACGACGTTTCAAATAAGACCTCGAGAGACGTCTTCCTCGTCACATCGCACATGATGAAGCCGCAGCTCTTTCTCCGCCAAGTTGGCGATCTCAGTCAGAACCGCCGCAACCTGCGCTTACCCATCGACCAACCACAACCGAAAGCTCCAGCGCATCTGTTCGAAAAGCCTGAGCCGCCAAAGCCTGCGCCGCCCCCTGCTGGCACCAAGCCCCCTATGCCTGGAGGCCTACCGTCCGGTCCCAGAGTCGCTGGTCCAAAGCCCCCGACCGCCGCCATGGGCGCCATTAATCTCAACGGCCAGCCACAAAAACACAGCCCTTCGTCCTCGCAGAGCAGCACGAAGCCTGGCAAGGAAGAGAAGGAGGGCAAGGAAAAGAAGAAGAAGAAGTTGCATTTGTTTTCCTCCAAGCATTAGTGGTGCTTGTTAACGTTTCTTGCTAGGGCGGTGCATACCTTTCTGGCGTTGTTTTGCTTTGTTCATAGCGAGGATTGATACTGCTACATCTGCTCTTCTTGCGGGGTTACTGCATAACAGGCATGGCGTTGGTTGGCTTGCGTAAAATCTCTGGCGACTGCCCAGGCCTATTTGCTTTGCTGTGGGTAATAGATGGCAAGGATGCCGTTTGATAGACCAAGTTGGAAAAGTACTCATCACCACTCTTGCTTTCCTCGACTTGTGTGCTCTGGATCAGTCGGAATATGCTTTGTGTCTTCCTACCTCGGATTGTAGTCTCCCCTGACTGATATCTCGTGTTTTCTCTCATACCCCAAAGTCCAGACTAGTACGCCCATTTGGTTGAATAGTCCCTCGGACTGACAACAAGCCCCTTTCCCTTGCTCGCTCCCCTATACACGGCTTCTAAGATGTCAATCAACTCCTGCTTCGTGCCAATAGGAAAGTTGATCTTGTTGTTGTTGCCCGTGCCAAAATCGACTTGCATGTGCTTGTTGCGCCAAAAGAACATGACAGTGCAGGGATCGTAGATCTCGTACATGGCGTTGAAGTCTGGGACTTGCTGTTGTAACATCAGCATGGACAGGCGAGGGACAACAGCACAGGTGAGGGAAGGGAACTCGCCTGGTTGTCAACGACGTAGATGGCAACCCAGTCTTTGACTGCATCAACAATCTTGTATAGCATCTCGTCCATCTCCATACATTCGGGTGTGTAGTCGTTTCCGAAACGGAGGCACACTATGCGGGCCTCTTCACTGAGCTACGTATTGTGAGCGGCCGGCACGGAGTGAGCAAGGAGGAACGTACAATGGCCTGATCGACGTGCCACGCGGAGGGGAGGTGCTGTAGCATCACTGAACCCATGATGACGATTTGTTGAAAGAGACGTGAGAGGGACGTGGGAGAGTCGCAGGACAGTGCGGGTTGTCTTGCAGCAGTGAATGATGAAATAAGAGTGGACGGAGCTGAGGAAGGTAAGATCAAGTCGCTCATCGCGTGTCGTGTTTACCTACGACTACATTGGGCAGTTTCGTTTGCTCCCAGCTCGTTGCCTACAACAGAACACATCCTTACATTTCATTTGCGCCGTTGAGGAAACCATACGCCGCCGAAGTATAGATAAAGAAATTCGGTTCATGCCAACAGTCTAATATCTCACACCCGTCGAGTAGTATTCCTCCACCGTCTGCTGAGGCGCATAGTATTCCGTCCGACCACTAGGCGCAACATTCCCTGTCCGCTTCGCTACCATCTCCCGCACAAAAGCCTCATAACTCTCGTACGGTCGTCCAGCCGCCTGTGGATGTTTTGCTGCCCAAGCAAGGAATGCCGCTTTCTGTTCTTCTGCGGCCTGCTGCTCTTGTTCCAAGGACATTTTTTGCTTCTTCGCTTTCTTGCTTGCGGGGCCCGGAGTTCGTTGTCCAGTCACAGGATCACGACCAGCCGCTTGACGTGCTTCAGCGAGAAGGTCATCGCTGGTGGGTGTATCTGAGGGATGAGACGTTCTGTTGGCATTACCGGATTTCTGGTATGGATTTGACTTTCCGCGAAGCTTATTGATAGGGGACAGTAACGCTGATGTGATTGATAGCCCAGCCATCTCTGGGGTTGATGTGGAGCAAGTTCCGCGCTCCTGTGAGACTGGTATCGTAGTTGTCGAGCGTATCAAAACTTAGACGAAAGGCTCTCGAAGCCCGTCCACCTGGTCTCCCAAACGTGGATGCAGCACGCTGAGGGTTTCACAGAAAAGTGTATCCCAAGGACCCTTCACTGTTGTTGGACAAAACACTCCGGTGCCGTTGAGTCGAGATCACTTTGCAGGCTCCCAACTCTTACGAACAAATACTACCCGAAGCTACTGCGTTTATACTTCGTTGGAGACGGACAGCACATCGTGGTGGCAGCCTACAAAAAGTCAGGGGTATGAGCGGTAAGGCGCCCAGCTAACCGCATTGAGAGCGGACAATGAAGAAACAGACAAGTGCCAATAAAGTCGAGTCGTACTGATCAGGGACGGATGCCAGGACTATTTTGAGCATGTGGAACAAAATTACCAAGCTATCTACGAGAAAGTCATTCTTACGAGATCTACCTACAAGCGCAAAACCTATTTTGGAAGATTACGCAGGACTGTTACATTTTGAGTAGAAAAGTAACTGTGTCTACCTTTGGATAAATCGGTTAGAGATGAACTTCTTCGTACTACAAACGATAAACATGTCGGAATAAGCGCAAATGCACAAAAGATCAACCCGTTTCGAGGTTTAACGAAGCACGACAAAGCGACACTGGTGATGTGCTTGCCGAGCGATGAAGTGAAGAAATCCAGCAGTCAAGAATCAGGAAGGCTGGAAGAAATAAGACAAAAACGCCCAAGAAGGCCAGTTAGATGGCCGTCCACATTACCACATCCTCCCCTTGCCCTTGCTGCCAGCCGCTGGACTAAGCGGTGGAAAAGCGTCTTCGGCATCCTTCCTGCTCTGCTCTTCAGCAAGACTCAACTGCATGGCAAACTCCAAATCCGACATCTCGCTCTCGTTGCTCGATCCAGCAGTGGTCCTGTCTTTTCTGGGGGTGCTGCCCTGAGAACGTGACGGCAGAGACTTTTTGCCTTTGGCATACTTGATTGGAATGTCGAACGCGGAAGGCGGCGTAGTGGCGGGTTCATACATGTCAGCACCAGAGCTCTCATTAAGAGAGAGGCGAATAGCTTCAGCAATGTCAGCATCCAGCTCTTCATCATCCTTGACGGCAGGCGACGAAGGCTGAGCTTGAATGCTCGGCTCTGGCGTTACAGTCTCACTGCTGAAGGCACTACTCTCGCGCTCGATGCGGCGCAACTCCTCCGCCTCCATAGTCTCCTGGGAAAGCATCGCGGCGTATGCCAAAGCTTCGTCCTCGCTCAATAGCTCCGTACCAAAACGACCAGCCAAGCGCTCGGCCTGCTTTTGACGTTCTTGCCTGTCACGCTCCAGCTCAGAATGCTCGTTGGCGATGTAGTTCTTCAAGTTAACTCTGCCCGTGCCAGCAAAGCGCTCAGCAGTATTACTTCCGCGTTCAGCTCTTCGAAGTCTACGTTTGCTGCTTCTGTACTGATCGGCGGCAGATGAGCTGTAACTCCAGAACCGAAGCTGATTACCAAGCGATACTGCACCTCGCAAGACAGTCGGATCAGGGTCCAGACAGACGGCACCGGCAGCGAACATGTTGATACCGACTCCTTGGACAGAGGCTTGTGCCTGTACGAGTTGTCTCCGAGCACGCGAAGCATGTCGAGAGTGAAGTGTTGTGATAGGTGACATACTCGAAGCCAGCGGGTCCCATGCCTGTACCAGGCCGTCATTTCCGCCTGCTACGAGATAAAGAGAGGTGACAGCCAAGCATGATATCTCTGGTGAGTCGGTGTAGATGATCCGAAGAGGGTCGATGTTGTTTGTATACTCGGACGAGCGCGATGTGGGCGCCCGGATATCCCAAAGCAGCACTACACCAGACTTGGTGCCAGCAGCCACGAATCTCGCGCGCTGACCAGGAATGTCAGAGGGAGATGCAGGCTGACTTGCAACTGACATTGGGGAAGCGTAGGGCGAAGACGCAGTGGAAGAAGTTGAGAAACCGAGCGCGGGATCTTCAGACAGGGTTAGAGTGGCGAAAGTAGAGACGTCTAAAGTGGTAGTGGTAAGCTGGGTGCTCTTGAAGCCACCGAAAGTGAGTTTTGAACACCTCCATTCTTCTTCGGACAGGCTTGCTCGTTCTGGCGAACTCGTAGTCGACATGTACGAAGAACTGCGCTGACGAAGAGAAGAGGAATCTAGAGTTCCTGTGCCTGGACCGCCGAACAGGGATGTAGTCGGCGCAGGCTGAGGCGTCATGATACGACTCGAGGTAGTTGTACTTTTTTCTTGGTCAGTCTTGCATCGAGTGAAACGTCTGACGTCCGCAACGTCTCCTTCTTCAAGCCCGCATTCGAAGACGACCATGGCCTCTCCAGCGTGGTTGCCGTCATCGCCAGCAAAGTCGACCTCAAGTCTTCGACGCATATCCCATCCAAGGCACGTCTTTCGGAAATGCTTGGGTTCCTTGCGAAGGAACTGTTGTATCTCCCTGGTCTCGGCGGTGATTTGCTCCTTGCTCAAGCACATGCCGTCCCAC
>Ga0058698_10000382_pt1 | contig 25450 bp, 30 predicted proteins | sample AgamicAsSfe_FD_67288 | JGI IMG/M metagenome (GOLD analysis project Ga0058698, IMG submission 67288) | Agave microbial communities from Guanajuato, Mexico - As.Sf.e | ecosystem: Host-associated > Plants > Phyllosphere > Phylloplane/Leaf | place: Guanajuato, Mexico | collected 2012-05-30
ACCTAATCCATCGCCCTTCTCACCGCCCCCACCGCCTCGCCAAACTCGCTCTCCTCCACACACACCGTCGCCGCCATGGCCGTACTCAAGAAGGCGAGTGCCTTATCCCTTCCACCCACCTTCGCCTCCAACAAAACCGCCACAATCCCCGACACCACTCCCGTGACGCGCCGTGTACCCAGGGCACGCAGATCCAGCGTCAGAGGTATGAAGACCTCTGTCGACTCTTGTAGGAGGGAGATGTAGGCGGGGAAGGAGGCTGAGGAGGTCGTGGAGGTCGTGGAGGGTGCCGTAGGCGCAGCGGAAGGCACGAGCCAGTGGTCGAGAGAGGCCTTCTCGATCCAAAGAGATGCCGGGTCTGTGGCGGTGAGGGTGATGCTGAAAAATTTTGGTTGGGGGTGGGAGGGTGCCGTAGCTAACATTGCCGCTACTTTTTGGTACAGAAGCTGGCTGCGGGGAGCAGGCAGACGGTCCGGGACGTGCAGCTCGGCGTTGGAGAAATCGGAGCGCGCAGGGAGTTGTTGGATACGCAGTTCGGGGTCGTAGAAGGGCGTGATGTGGTGTTCTTCTAGCATGCGGAAGGTGCGGGCACGTAGGGCGGCGAAGGGGTGCGCGTCGTCGGAGGTTACTTTGCTGGCGCGGATGGAGTGGACGGGCATCACTTGTGGCTTTTGGTATGAGATGGGCTGGCCGGGCTTGGGGATGTCGATGGGTGCGCTCTGGGCGTAGGGGGAGTGGTACTGGTCGATGGAGCGTTGGGAGGAGCGGCCTCGTTCAGGTGAATGGTGGATGTCGTAGGAAAATGAGTCGGTGTGATTGTTGTATTTGAACCCGCGATTTGCGAGGCAGTCGATGATGTTTTGTTTGTGCATTACGGGCGCCAGGAGGTAGTCGCAGACGTTGGTCGAAATGTAGTAAATCGGTCTGGTGGATTAGAATTAGCTTGAGTTTCTATATCATCAGGGAGGATATCTTAGGCGGCTTATTGAATGTATACGTACACTCCTTGCTCTGCCAAAGGTGCGGTGAGCTCTGCAATCCTCTCTGAAGCCTCGTAGCCCAAGCCCTCAATAACGAGAGCGAGGTGATCATCGTCACTGATGACAACTTCCTTGATGGATTCGGGCTCCATTTTGAGCTTTGCTGATAAAAAGGTCCTTTCCGCGATGACGCAAGGACAGATGACGGAAACCTCGTAAGGGTTGAGAGTGATTTGGACGAACGAATGAGGGTAAGGCTCAGGAAGAGTCGGTTTTGATTGACCACCTGGATTGAGAAGCTTGAGCATCGGATCAAGAAAAAGCTTCTTGTGGCGGAGAGGGATGTGGATGATTGAGAGCGCAGTGTCTGGCTGCATGAGGTGTTAGTTTATGAATTGATCAATCACATTCGGCCTTGAGGTTGAAATTGGGAATAAGGTGACACTGCCGCGATATACATACCACGAACTCGATTTTCGCGTGGACGAATGGGTGAGTTGTTGCCATGGTTGTAATGCTTCTGGTTGTGATAATAGCGTAGCAAGAGTATTTTGTGTGAATGTGTGGCTGTCGAGTCGAGGAGATTAGCTCAATCTCTGGCTGAAGACGACGACGATGAGAATAAGCGACGATGGCAACCAAGCGGTAGCGAGCAAGCAGCAAGGTCGATGGTCGTGAGGAGGCAGCGCCTTGAAGTCAAGGCAAATTCAACCCAGATTGAAATGGGTAGTATGTCGAATAAAGCTGATGATGATGTGGTGACATGCAAATTGGACAAGCACTGAGTAAGCAATGTTGCTGGCAAAGTGGGGGCCTGTGCGGTGGCAGAATCGAGGTGTGAATTGTGTAATTAATTTGATGTGCTCGATGCTCATCAAGATCAAGAGTCATCACAATAATGTCGAGATAGCTGAGCATGCTGCGGGCTTATCGGGCAAAAGGGGGCGAGTTTGGCCCTGCTGGGATTGCCCGAAAATCGGTGAAGCGACAGCAACACATCATGACAACACATTCGCGCAGATGCTAACAAGCAATCATGCTTGCAGTGCAATGTAGTTGCGATTGTTAACAAGCCAATGGTACCTTGATCGTGTCACTTGAGGTATGTGCATGTTTGTCATACTTTTTGGTGTTGGCAGAGGGCTGGAGTGCGGGGCATTCGTTCTTGCAGGGATTCCCTTGGGAAAATGCTGAATCATCAGCATGCACATTTGGGTATCCTGCGGCGGCAATGCTTGTTGCAGCCTCCAAGGAACCTGCTCCTTCCTATCCGTCTCTTGCTGCTGTCCATAAAGAGTCTGCTATACTGTACTTCGCGAAAGCTCCCTGCCAAATCGCTAACAGCCTTGAGAAATGCAAAACGCCAGTATATGTGTCCCACCAGCATGCCATCAAAAGCAGAATCGTTTCAATATCAGGCATGGATCATGCTACCATAGCTGGGGCCGATTGCTGTCCGCTGTCAGTGGTGTAGGCCCTTCATGTTGACTGCGGCCAAGTTGCAGACCCCCAACACCATGCTCGAGTTCATGGCGATCCTGCTCACTGGTCCGTCTGCCTACACGATCAAGCCACTTCTCGGCGCTTTGAATAGTCTCGTCAACAACACCATGAACTTGGCCCATCATATCGAGGCCCTCGTTGGCGAAAGCAACCATTCTCTGACCATTTGACAAAGTTTGAGCGCGACTATCCGTAGGCGTCTGTTGAGGTGCGGTGCGCTGCCATCTTGCTGGCACCGACATGACCTGCGCCCTGACAAACTGTCCTGCGCTTTCTGGGAGAGCGCCACCTGTATAGCGAGATATGTTTGTGCAGACTGATTTTACAGTATTCCAGATCTCATCGTTGAGTTGTCTGATACGCTCGCTAAGCTGGTTGTCGTCTTCACCACGTTCACGTGGCTGCCCTGGAGTAATCTGCCCTGCTCGGGGCATATCTTCAGTCCGCCAGCCGCTTGAACCTGGTTGGCTATGTGGTCCTTGTAGTTCTGCTAGCAAGCTCCTCAAAGCACGAACCAAACCATTGATGTGCTCATTGGTGGCACGTATGAAATTGAGGCAGTAGCGCAGACTTCGAAGAGATGCCTCGTTGAAGGCCGCGCCAAGCCCAGATGTGGAGATAAGAAGTTGTGTCGACCAGCTTCGATGTTCCGAAGGACGGAAGACTTGATGAGAAGCTGCCTCGTCATGTGGTGGCCGGCTATCTCGTGCGCCGTCAAAGGAATGCCGATTTTGGTTTATTCGTTGCGAAGCTGGCAGATGTGACAGTGCTTCTTCGGATAGTCCGCCCGATATCCGCCGTCGTTTCACTGGGACCGCAGAATTTCGATCGACATCGTCGTCTTGCCTTGGTCCAGCATTGTCCCCACCCAAATACCGACGGATATTGCCTTCAACGCCTGTTCCTCTTCCTATGTGCCCGACAGTACTTTCGACAAGGGTTGCGCCGTACTGCACAGGTCGTGGGGAGAACTGCTTGATTGAAGTATATGCGGAGAGTGAATTGTTGATTGTCCCTCCAATCCACGGATGTCGAGTGCTCAGTAGTGATAGTAGAGGTTCTGGTCCTTGTGGATGACGGGCTGAGGGTGTTAGTCAAGCAAGGCACGCACCAGCTATTTTCATCACAGAACTCACCATCTTGTAACTGATTTTGCGAGTCTGCTTGTCTTGTCAGCTAAGTCCCACGCCGAGATCCTGGTGGACCTACCAATGTGTCCCAGCCCGCACAGTGCCTCTGCAGCGATGCGATCATCCATCTCGTCGACAGTGGTATTCGTATCTCTCCTCTTTAAGTAGTCGTCGTAGCTGAGCGTGCTTCCGACTTCAGTCGGACTCGAAGAGTCCGTGGACACCATGCTTCCGCGTTGTGGTGTTGTGACATTTGGTGCTCTTGGTATTACGTAGGCATGGTCGCCGGACTGTGGTTTGACGAAGGGATCTTTGGACGAATTGGACAAGGTAAGGCTGAGTGACGGTAAAGGTTCGAGTGTAGGAAGTTGTGGAGGCGACCTGATGATAGAGGTCTGTACTGCTGGTAGCTTCAGGGACCCAAGGTCCGGGGAGTATGGGGCTTCTCGAGGAGCGTCTTGTATAGGCGGCAGAGCCATAGTGCCTGCAATAGGTCGACTGCCGTTCATGGCTGCTGTTGATGCTGTTCGGCGGTATTACATGTGATTGCCGAGGATGATGTGAATGGCGATGGCCGCCAGATCGAGGTCGTAGGCACCAGTGTGAGTTCAGGAGCAGTGGGCGACCACGGTATCAAATTCCGATGTATGTATGGTCTCTACGATGTTGCGAAGCCGTTCACATCGCGAAAAGAGGCCGGTCGGCCAGCATAATGTGATCTGCTGCAAACGTCACATGGCACGATCCACAAATCGATGGTATAGCCGTTTCTTCACGCTAGCCAAGTTCGGACAGTTTCATTCCAGGTTGAAACATGATGTAGTAATCTCATTAGCTGAATATCAGGACTATGTGTGGTCGAGGAGAAGTATAGATATGGGTATACGTAGATGAAGCGCAAGCAAATGACTGTACTTTCTGTACACTTCCCAAGTGAGCTCTCCGCCACGAACTCATCGGACTAGAGAACCCACCCGCAACCTCAAGGACAAAGCTCTCTTATGATTACTGTCCTTCCGATGTACAGCACAGCTTCGACGCAGTTTACAAAATCTGCGCATGCAGCACAGCATGCGATGTGTTCACGTTCAATGCAGGTCCTCTCCTTGTCGGCATCGAAACACACCAGGCAGTTTGTCTATGCTTCAATCATCCCGCCGGCTTTCTCGTTTCCTGATGCTTTGCTTCGCAGTCTTTGTGTTTTGTGTTCGTGCTAGGGTTTCGCACTGTGATGCTCGTCGCGCAGGCGTGAGCCTTTTGCCAGACAACCTTACAGAATGCGAGGGAATGGCAGTACCTATGTGTTCCTATCTAAAAGGACACCAGCAGCACGTCGAGGCACTGGGCACAATTGACAATGGACCGAAGCTTGTGCCAGCAGGTCGCGGTTGCTGTGGAAGATTTAGCTTCGCTCAGAAGATGTGAGTCAACAGCAGAGGGTATAGTAAGTTGCCCAGGAAGGCTGGAGGCGAGGATTGTGGACGTTATTTTCGGAAAGACATGTATTGTTATGGCAGTGTGTCATATAAATCGGACATGATTGAGCTGTTTGCACATCTATCATAGCTGTTTCTTCACAATCTAGCAAGCTTGTCAAGCCAAAGTAACGCTAGCAGTTTTCATGTTGCTCTCATTGCCTTAGCGTTGTCCAAGACCATCGAAAAGAGGAACGCACACAGATCACGCGTGCCGCTGAAGAAGAAGGCAAGATGGCGAGGGTAGTCACCGGGTCTGTCTGTGTGAGGTACAACGGACGAGATGAGTTGAGCGCGTCCTCTGGCTCGGATGGGAACGTTTCAAGAACGCGTGCCGTCATCTCGAAAAATCCCGTCGGACCATCACCCGATTGTGCCCTACCGCCATCCTTACCAGCCACACGCGGTTGCGCCAAAGCTACGTACAACGAACATCCGCGCTCGCCTGCTTATTCCTCACTCTTGCGCGACTTGCACAGAACAGCTTCGTGGGTCGCGACAAGATGGTGGGCTACAACACATGGATCACGACGGCGAGCTCTACCGCCATCAGAGCTCTATCCTACTTCTTCTTGCGATGGGTAAGTCGCGCGCTTTGCTATATTGTTCCAGTTCGATGAATATACCAACTGACGCTTCGTTTACAGGTTCCCGCGCATGTACGAACAATGTCAATCACATATTGACGATGCGCCCAAGCTGACAGAGCTCCCAGTATCTACCTTCCACGATCTTCACGTTGACCGCTGTCTACCTCGTCTCATACTCCATCGAATTCGCGTCTACCTCTCCATACAAGATCGTCGAAGACGAGATCGAGATCGTCGCAAGACCACTTCCACCTAGAGAAGCAGCTCTTCTGGGCGTGCCGCAAGGTTCCGCAGAGGTTGACATTGAAGAGACGATAATCGCAGAAGAAGAGCCACCGCATGTCTTGAGCACACTCCTGAGTGGCTTGCCCAGGCCGTCGTCGCTTCTAGCAAGCTTGGCGACGCTTCTGATCAATCTGGCATGCGTTTCCATGGTGGCAGATTTGACATTCAGAGGTCATCTATTCTATCCTGAGCACGATCTCAAGTTTGTACGCCTTGGATACGTCTCGGAGAACAGCGCGAGGATTCTCGTGCGTGAGCCAGATGTCAACCAGCTGCCGATCTACATGTCTGTGCGATATGCAGACGCGCCAATATCTACAGGATCTGGATATCGTGCACTTGACAATGCTTGGAAAGCTGCTGGAAGTGTCGCATGGCTGAGTGATGACACGGACTATACGACTACTTTCACAATAGCCAACCTGCTCCCAGACACTCGTTACCAGTACGCACTCAGCAACAACATCACTGGCTATCTCATCACACCACCTCCGGTCGGTCACGTTTCTCAGCGAAGAGAGGGACACAAAGCATTCAGCTTCATGCATACGAGTTGTATCATGCCGCGGTTTCCGTATGATCCGAGAGATCATCCCCTCAATATTCCTGGGTTTCGACATCTTACGAAGTGGATGGGCGAATTGAGACCAGCATTCATGATGTTCTTGGGGGATTTCATCTACGTCGATGTTCCGCGACGACATGGTAAAGATGTGGAAACATACAGAAGGGCATACCGACAGGTCTATGGCTCACCGGATTACCCTGGAGTTGCCTCTACAGTACATTCATCCACACACGGCCCAGACTACGACATTCCGTGGCTACACGTCTACGATGATCACGAAATTGCAAACGACTGGGATGCAAACACGACAGGACATTATGTTTCGGCTTTCGACCCGTACCAGAACTACCACTTGAGCGTGAATCCTCCACTCTTCCTGTCTACTTCCGTAACGCCTGCTCAACTGGCACTGGACAAGACGCTGCCTACCTGGAGTGTATTCAACCAAGGTCCCGCCTCATTCTTCATTCTTGACACTCGACGATACCGACACTCAAATAAGCACGCGCCGAACGATCCCGATGCGAGCATGCTTGGACAGGCACAATTGGTCTCCCTACTGACATGGCTCGCCGCTCCAGTGCCTGCTGGTGTCCACTGGAAGGTCGTGTTCTCCTCCGTACCATTCACAAAGAACTGGCGCATTGGCTCTTCTGACACATGGGCTAACTACCTTCCCGAGCGTCAACGGATCCTGGAGGCGATGTGGACAGCCACTTCTGTTTCTGGCATTGGCATCATCGTGCTCAGCGGCGATAGACACGAGTTTGCAGCAACTGCATTCCCGCCACCTGTTGATGACGACAGATGGACACCACAATCGACTGTGCACGAGTTCAGTGCGTCTCCTCTGAACATGTTCTACGTGCCTGTGCAGAGCTACACGCAGACAGATCTTGACGATGTATGCATCAAGTACATTCGGGACGGAAACTCAAAGTTCGGGCATGTGGAGATTGCTGCACCAACTGGAAGTGGCCAAAGTCTGCTGACATACAGGCTCTTCGTTGACGGAGAAGAAGCTTGGAGTCATGTGCTCGTCGCTGCAGGTGGCATCGACGGTGTTATGCAACACGGACGAGGCCATGCAGGCAGGCATCACAATCCCAATGCGATTCAATGGGTTATGGATGAAGGGAAATGGGTGCAGCACGAGATCGAAGACGTTGGGCATCGTGTTGCGGATGGCGCTCATACTGCAAAGGACTGGGCTGAACGAGAATACCAAGCTGGCGCCAACCGTCTTCACTCCACTGGGGACCGTGTCAACGGTGGTCTGAAAGCAGGTGAACATTACGTCGAGGACAAATACCATGCTGGTGCTGATCGTCTACGTTCTGCCGAAGAACGTGTCAAGGGTGGTCTCCAAGCAGGTGAACACTATGTCGAGCACTCAGCACAAGCCGCGGCACACAAGGCACATCTCGCCGAACAAGCTGCCGTCGGCGGTCTATTCGCAGGATGGAACTGGTTCGGACGAAAAGCCAAGGCTGCAGAGCATGAGGTCACTTCTGACGCGGCCGCTGCAGCAAACTATGCAAAGCTGCAAGCACACAAAGGGTCGGATCGCGTGCGTGATGCTGCAGAGCACGCCAGAAACGTTGCGCAAGATGAGGCACATCACGCCAGCTACCGCGTTGCTCATGGCGCCTCGGCTGCTGCATCGAACGTCAAGGACAGCGTCCATAGAGCAGAGGACTACGCGGCACACCAAACGAACTACGCCAAGCAACAAGCCCACAAAGGTGCCGATCTTGCTCGCGACGCCGCCGGAAATGTCAAGGAAGTCGTCGTCGACGAGGCGCACCACGTCAGCTATCGTGCAGCGCACGGTGCTTCTGCGGCTGCATCGAATGTCAAGGATTCTGTGCACAAGGTCGGAGACTTTGCATCAAGGCAGGCACATGCTGGCGCATATACGGTCTCATCTGTCTCCTCGCGCGCTTCGGCTGGACTACGAGCGGGTGAGGAGTATGTCGCTTCGCAAGCCCACGAAGCTGCTGACGCAGCTCGCTCTGTTGGGCATGCCGCTGCATATGGCGTCGCAGCAGGTGAGCAATATGTGGAGAGCGGCGTCAGAGCAGGTGCCAGTGCAGCATACCAAGGTGAGCAGTACGTCGAACACCAAGCGAAAGCTGGAGTCAAAGCCGGAGCCAGCGCCGTGCGTGCCGGCGAGCAATATGCCGAGGACAAAGCCAAGGCAGGCGCTAGAGCAGTCTACCAAGGCGAGCAATATGTCGAACACCAAGCTAAAGCAGGAGCCGCCGCAGTCTACAGCGCCGAACAAGCCGCGGCCTCAAAGGCTGCTGACGCCGCACGCGTCGCTGGCCAGGTCGGCAACAACATTGCCAAGGATGCTGCGCATGCTGGACATCATGTTGCGGAGGATATCGTCGAGGCTGGACAGCATATCGCGCACGATGCGAAGGAGTTTGGACACCAGGTTAAGGATGATATCAAGTACACCGTGCCGCCACATCATCAACATGATTCGGCTAGTTCGATAGTCGAAGAGGGACGGAGGACGGCATCGGATACAGTGGATTTCATGAGGAACAAGGTCAGGACAGCGGCGAGCTCTGTGAGCTCGGTGAGGCAGAGCGCAGTTGGGGATGAGGGTTGGACAAGAGATGAGGTGGGTGAGGCTGTTGCTGGGGCGGTGGCGGGTGCGGCTGCTATGGGTGGTGTTGCGCCATGAGATATTTGAAATGGGAATTCCAGGAGTTGAAACGAGATTATGTTGTGAGATGAAGATGAAGATGAAGAAGACGAATGTAATGTGAAGTGTATGATACCTTAGTGAAAGAAAGCAAAATAGTCATGAATTTCCCGAAACGGGCGACCCTGAATCTTTTCAGTTGACTTCCGTACCGCAGAGGTGCTTTGTATGCCTATCCATAGCTGAGGCTATGATGCTTTGAGTTCACACTCGAGAACTTCTCTTATCTAGTCGTTGCTGCCGTAGTAGCTGCAAAAGCCTGTCTTCTTAGTTTTGTTTACTGCGAGACGTGACCAGCTTTCTTGACCTGATGATTTGGAACCACGACAACCCTCACGGTCCTTAACGCGCATTTCTTCATGATCATCCGACGATGATGCCTGAGCCGAGCTGCATCATTGCTGACACCTGTGGCCTGGCAAGACCAGCATATAGCTGCGGCTCTAGGCTCTGGAAAGAAGGAAAGATACTCCTGACTTTCCCGAATGCGGTTAGACCTGAATCCTGTCAAGCTTGACGGGACCGAGACCTGTCACAGCTGATGCTGTGCTTGTTCCGTATTCATGTTTGAAGACATCTTGGCCTCTGCTGCTGCTGCAAAAGTCAACCTTCCTTTGCAGCATTTAAGCACAGTCACCGAGCTTTCCTGACACAGAATTATTTGTTTGTCACCGCTGTCAGTCCTTACGGTCCTCTAACCCACATCTTCGACTTCTATCCATGCTTCTTCGACGATGCCCGAACCACTTTCCATCATCAGCGCAGCCGGAGGCCTTGCAAAGACAGCATATACTTGTGGCAGGGGATTGTTCAGCTTCATATCAGCAAACAAAACCGTGAATCAAGATATCCAGCAATTGCATGCTGAGTGTGAATCATTGAGGCTGGAAGCTGAGAGCCTCAGCAGAACACTATACCGTCCAGAACTCGCAACCTTTCACGAGGCCGAGCTATGGAACAGCGCCTTACAGGCAATAGAAAATGCAGAGGCGCCTCTGAAACGGTTGGAAGAGACAATGCAAGGATTACATACTTCACATCGTGTTGGGTGGACTATGGGTGATATGGTCCGTGTTCTGAAGAAAGACTTCAAGATCAACTCGGTCTCTGAATTGAGACAGCAACTGCAAACACATTTCCTTGTGCTTAACGGGATCAAACAGGAGATGAATCTCTTAGTAGCTGGCAAGAGTCATCATACCAGCCTCCAAGAGCTCAGCGACCTGCGGATGGAGAATCGAGCTAAAGAGACTATTCAGAGTACTAATAAAGTATCTCCGAACTCTCGGAACGTCACAAGGGATGTGGCCAGGCAAATGAAGCAGAAAGTCGAGCCACAACCGGAAGTCTCTGAGGACGTGACGATTCCCCACGATCACCTCCCGGATACACCACTGAACGACGAGCGGGTGAGCGTGGCCACACAGAGTGAGGATGAGGTCCCGCCGGGACTGCAAAAGACTGCACAAACACAGGGAAAAGAATCTACTGATGTCCTAAAGTCCGAGCAGGAATCTAGGGTTGTGACAAGATCTAGACTTGCAAATGTCGGGCCTCCTGTGAAGCCCTCGCTTCTTGAGGCCAGTAAGCGTCTTGTACTGGGGCGTACTTACCTGACTCCCCTCCAATTCGCCATATGGAATAATAAGCTCGAAACGGTCCGTGCTTTGATAGCTAAAGGAGCTGATGTCAATGAGCCATCTGGGAATGGTGACTACGCGTTATTGATGATTTGCAAATTTCGTCATCAGTCCGGGGCTTTTACGGCTATTGTTGAGGCCGGCGCTGACGTTAACGCATCAAACTCATGCGGTAACACTGCCCTGCATGAAGTGGCCTGGCACGGCGAATTGACATTGATGAAAGCTCTCATTGACGCTGGTGCGGACGTGAGCGCAGCTAATGGTGCTGGCTGGACTCCTCTACACCACGCCGCTCGGAATGGCCACCTTGATTGTACGAAAGCTCTCATTCAAGCTGGCGCAAATGTGGATAGTGGCAATGTGGAAGGCTGCACTCCTCTGCATGATGCGGTTCAATTCGGCCACGAGGAATGTATGCAAGCTTTGATTGAAGCTCGAGCGAGCGTGAACGAGATGAACAAGCGTGGCAATACCCCTCTACATGCTGCGCTCCGCATTGGCCACTTACAGTGCACGAAAGCTCTTCTCGAAGCTGGGGCTGAAGCGAATGCAGTCAATAGTCGTGGAGAGACTCCTATTTACCAGGCGGCGTCGCTAAGCGATATAAGCTGCACGGAAGCTCTTATCGAGGCAGGTGCAGAATTAAACACGGGTCGCACGACTGTCTATTACGACGATACTCCTCTACACGAGGCGGCAAGATGTGGCAAATCACTCTGCATGATAGCCCTCATTCAAGCAGGCGCGGAATTGAACAAAGTCAATGAGCGTGGTGATACTCCTCTGCACATCGTAGTCGAGCAAGGCGACCTACCATGCACGAAAGCTCTCCTCGAAGCGGGCGCGCATCTCAACACAATTAATAAAGATGGTCGAACAGCCTTGGGCGTTGCACGGCAGCCAAGGCATGACTCGCGTGGTGAAGACCTTGTCAAGCTTCTTGTCGAGCATGGCGCTCTACGAAGTGGTTAGGGGTTGTCTTGGTACAATTTGTTTAATCGTCTCGAAAGATCTGATTGCAACACAACGAGCATACTGCTACTTCAGTCTTGGCCAGTGCAGAACTATACCACTGCACGGATCCTCATGGACACTAGGGGTGCAAACATCCAGATGGTTTTCTCCACACGTCTCACGTCACCCTATCTTCCGACATTCTCTGAGACTCTCGAGACATTGCTCGAGCATTGCCAGCCGCACAGATGTCATGCAGTCAAGCTCTACAGTACGGATTTTAAGTAGAAAGACAACCATCGTACTCTAGCAGTGGAGTAACATGGGGAAAGGTTAAGGCGCAGACGAGAAGGCGTCCGAGCACGGGAGGTAAGGACGAGAGAAGTCTCGGACTGCGAGATGACGTCGGCAAAAGTGGATTGCAGGAGAAGTAGAAGCAGACAGAAGGGGCGCAGAGATGAGGAGTCAAGACTCTGGGTATTGCGAGACGTAAGGGGAAGAGGGGGCACATGCACCGAAGGTTTGTGATAGAGATGATTGATGAACAACGACTGATGATCGATGACTCACGAGCGCAGACCTGCATATGATTCTCTATTACTGTACATATCTCCATTTTACAACCGCCGTGGTGTTAGCAGCAGCAGCAGAAGCAGTAGCCTGCTGTAGACAGAAAGCAAGATTACAACAGCTCGCCTGCTCTTGCCATGCTGAGCCTAGACTCTCCTTCCCTCCTCTGCCCTTCCCTCCTGGCTCCTGCCCAGCTCACTGTCACTGTTTCGCACCCTAACATGCCAAGGCCTATGCTAAGCTCGGCTTTTGCACTGAAACAGAACATGCTCAATTCATCTGAGACCCACAAGGCCTGGGTACGATGCCAAATCACTACACCTACATTTTTCTTAGCAGCAGCAGTGGCAGCAAGTAGCAGTGGCAGCAAGTAGCAGTGGCAGCAAGTAGCAGTGGCAGCAAGTAGCAGTGGCAGCAAGTAGCAGTGGCAGCAAGTAGCAGTAGCAGTAGCAGCAAATAGCAGCGAAGACGAAACAAGCAAAAGTGCATCCTCCCAGGCCCTCTCCTCTTCCTCCCCTCCCTTTTTCGCCTGGACCTCCGCCCAGCAAGAACCTCGTTACGCTCTTCCCTCTCTTCCTGTGCTTGCTTCTCTACCCTTGCGTCTCCGGGCCGTAAGCTTCATATTCTGCTATACTCTCTAGCCAGTGTGCTTCGCCCCGCAGCTCTCAGATCGCCATCCCACCAGACAAGGCCCATCTCATGCCAGGGTCAAAGATAGGTCAATGAGATGGTGGTCCTGGTGAGGATGCTGATGCAAACCCACATTCACACTGAGCTTACAGTTTTTCAGTCCATGCCGCCGGTACTTTGATGTTTCCGCAACACCCAAAGTCCACGGCCGTAGGCCACATCATCAACGCTATCCGTCCGCAGGGCGAATCGTGTGATGTGCACGCAGGCCACGCAGAATTTAGGCACATGAGGAGGACGAGATTGAGAATCAGACGGTGTGTAGAAGATAATCTGTACAGCACAGCACAGCACAGCACAGCATAGTATAGCACAGTCCGCGACAGTCCGCGACAGTCACACCACAAAACCACAAAAGCACTGACGGGCATGGACGTCCCTATCACTCCTCCCCATTGCTCCTCACCATCACTCCTCCCCATCACTCCTCCCCATCACTCAACCGCCCTTCCCATACCATTCTCCCAAGGCTCCCAGCAGCAAAGGCCCGAAGAGTTAGCTTACCCTCTTCTCTCAACTTACCCTCCTCCCTCTGCTCCAAGCCATCTCACAGTGTCCTTGCCATGAGTGCGGCGGACTTTAGAGATGCATATGTAGTAGAACTCCAGAAGTATTTGTGAATCTAGAATAGCATGCATGCATGGCGTCTGCCCTCCTCTCCGCCCTCCTCTCTACCCTCCTCCCAGCCCTCCTTTCTACCCTCCTCTCCGGCCCCCCTTGTCTCTGCCTGCTCATTTCCCCGCCTGCTCTGTTCCGCTTCCGATGATGATCATGCTTGTGCTGCTCCTCCCGCCTACTGTATCCCTCTACAGAAAACGTAAATCCACCATACCTCAGAGTCGTCAGCACAGCAATGTCACACCATCACATCTTCACCCCGTCACACCCCCCTAGCAGACTGGGGCAGCGACGCAGGCCGGCAGCGATCCTTCAGCCTCCAAGCTTACAAGACCACGCTCAAGGAGCGTGATTTCATCGCCGGCACCATGACCATCGCCATCGATTGTCCGTGATTACTAGCGTCACGTGGCGCATCGAGCTAGAAAAGACGGCAGAAAAGAAAATGCACCAGCGACATTTTTGCAATTTCCGAGGTCCCCATGGGCATCCACCCATCTTACACGACTGAAGTCCACACACTACACAGCACACCAAACACCAGCAAAATTCCAACCAATCACCAGTTCACAGAAGACAGAGACAACAAAGGATGGCAAGAAGGCACAGATTCACATTCCAAATGTCCTATAAATCTATCTACCCCTCCGCTTTCAAATCATCGATCATCCATCATTTCATAGCTCTAAGAGAACGTGGCGTGCAAATTCTTGCAAAAGAAGAAGAAAAAAAAGGTAAGAAGAGCTGCCGCACCAAGCCACCACATTTGTAAAAACTTTCTGTTGTTTGTGTGCAATAACACGCCGAAACGTGCATGCCGCCGGAGATATATGTGGGTCGCGTAGGTGCAAAGCCAGAGCCTGCCACTATGGCGGCGCCACGAAAATGAGTGAATGCCGGTGTAATCGTGAGAATCGAAGGTCGAAGTTTGTACGCGAACGCAAGATGTGGAGAAAAGTAAGATGTGGTTGTAGAAGTGAATTTCATTTGTGATCTTTGCGGCTAATCGCGCACACCCTTTCGTTAAAAGAGGGAAACATCTCCAACATGGCAGTGATCATGAAGCCAGTATGGACGATGCAAAGCAGCTCATTCCAAATGCTGTTCAGGACATCTAGAGGGTATCGCGACTTGATTGAAAGACGCCATCCGCAAACAGCACAGCTGCGCAGGAAGGACGCCAGGAAGGCTTGTTAATGACTCGAATAGAAGCGTGAGCCAAGCTATTCAAGACACCGCGCAACCAAGAAATGTAGAGGAGTTGTACTCGAATGAAAGCTCTGTTGTAGCAAGAAAACTGTCAAGGAAACGCCGTCGCTTGTCGTAACACGTGAACATAAAAAGAAACAGACATGAAACCTGAGGTTGAGGTAACCAGCAAGCAGTCTGAATCTAGTGACCGTGACGATGAATGTGCTCACGGGCGTGGCGACGCTCCTTGGGGAATCCAGTGAACGATGGGCGGGTCCAGGTGTGGTGGGACTGTTCTGTCGTTGTGGTTGAGGGTGCTGCGGTGCTTGACTCGCCGGCGACGACAGTGACGACCGCGGTGACAAAGGTGGTCTGGATGACGACACCGTTGTCAGTGGTCGAGGTGGCCAAAGTTGTCGGCGTGGTGGTCGTGATGCTCGTGGTTGAAGAAGCGCTGGCGGTAGGGGCAGCATCCTTTGTAGAGGTAGCGAAAGTCGTTGTGGGTGCAACGGACGAGGTGCTGCTGGTAGTCTCGGTGGAGAGAGCAGAAGTAGCAGAGGCCAAGACAGATGAGTACGAAGAGCTGGCACTGTTTCCCGGGGTGGTGTCTTTAGCACCAGAGCAGAGAAGGACAACAACATCGGCGTCGGAAGTGCACGCAGCGGTAGCGTAGTCTTCAGTGGGTGTGTTGTAGGCATCAGCGCACAATGCGACACCAGCGGGACAGATGACCTCGTTGCAGGTAGACTCTGAGGGCACAACACTGACACCCCAGGCCATGAACGGGTACCCATTGATGTTGGACAGGTCGTACCACAGGGTGGGGGTCTCAAGAGTGTACTCGAACTGAGTGATGTTGGAAGCGGCCTCGTTGGTAGCGAGCTTCATGGAGATTCCACCGCCATCGGGGTTGCTACGGTAGGTCTCAGTGTATTCACCGCCATTGGCCGCGAGAGTCTGCATGGGGCCGGCGACGTTGCTGACAGACCAGAGGTAGGCGTCGAAGTTGCACTGGTTCTGGATGATGACATTGCCAGCGGATGCGATAGAGGCGGAGGCAGCAAGCAGCACAGCTGCGCGGGAGATCATGTTGGAAACCATGATTTCAGAATTTGCTTGTTTGGAGTGTCGGAGGTGATAAGACGAGATGAGACAGCGATCAATGAATCTCAGATGGTAAAGTCCGAGTATGTGTGACGAACGAGGCTGGCGTTCGGATCTGATGTGTGGTTGATTGAGTGTTGATTGGAGAAAGGCTGTTGGCTGTACAAGTGTGTGTTGATGTTGTGCGGGGGATTGTTGTGAGTGTGTTGATGTTGTTGATGTTGTTGATGATGATTGAACTGATGTCCTTGACGAAGGTTGTAGTTGTTGAAGATGCTAGCACCAGGCTGCGAGGATCGAGTGAATGAATGTGAGTGTGCGTGTAAGCTTGAGGCTGGAAGGGATGAAAAGGGCTGGGAGGTGCAGGAGTTTATAGGCAAGACGCGTGGAAAGAGGGAGAGAGCGTGGAATTGAGATTTGGGCGTGGGCGTGGGCGTGGGCGTGAGAGTGGAGAGCCCTGAGTGGATCCAGTTTGAAATTCGAAAAAATTGCTTTTTGGCGCTAAACCTGGCAGGTGCTGGTACAGAGCGGGTAGTGCTTGTGCCAAGGGGTAGAGGACCGAGTCAGCTTAACTGGGGACACAAAGAGCCTAGTAACAGGCCCCCCCGTCATACTCGCTTCACGCTGCACGCAAGTAGGGCCTCAACACGCGCTTGCGATAGCACCCTCCACCTCCCCGACCAACACCCATCCTGATCGAATCAGGGTCTCAAGATCCTGAGGCCCGGAAAACGGGGCTTCAATTCTGGACCTGTCCGCTAGTCTGACGCTAAACCGCTTGCAGCACTGAATCCAGGCACCAACCAAGAACCCCCTCTTTAGTGAGTTTCAGACGACCAAGCAAATGCTGCCAATTGAGTTCAAGCAAGCAGAAGCAAGCAGAAGCAAGCGGGAAATCATTGTTCGATCTGCCTTGCCCGTCCCGTCTGCGATTGCCCTGATGAGCAACAGAGAACAGAGAGACCACATCTGCCGGTAGAAATTGATCCCGTTTTTCCGGTGTTTGGGGATTCCGGTTACGTCGATTCACTTGCATGCGCATGCTGGGGTGGCAAGGCAAGGGCAAGGCGGACAATAGAGTCAGATCGGGCAGGTACAGGCAGTTCAACATATTCCGGCATCCATGCTATGCGCTGGACCGGGCGAGAAGTATTATTGGCTACCTGTGTGGTCAGAGGAGGTTGCGAAATGTGAAGAGTGTGCCTGGCCTGAACTCGACGGCCTGAACGTTGAGCACGACTTCGGTTGCCGTTGTCTGTTCTGCGACCAAGCTTGCCAGAATGAGGCCCGCTAGGGCTTTCCATTGATCAATTGACGCTCGTGCCGACAGAGCCTTCTGCGCATGATTATTGCCATTTTAGCCTTTGATTGTGTGCTGTAGTCTGTAGAAACTAGAAAGTCGCAGAATCAGGCCGAGTAAGCGCCGTCTTTATTCAGTAGTGCCTATAGCCTGTAGTAGTGTCCCGACTAGCCATCATTTTGCACCGCCAGCCTCGATCAGATCGACTGGCCTGCCGTTCAAGAGCCGCTCTGTATGATTTTCGCTCTTCTCAATTCTGTGTGTCGTCCTGACCTTCAGACTTTCCCAACGCTAACGGATCCTGGCCCGCTCAGCAACACATCAGCCAATATTCACTAGTCATCCTAGCGCTGTCAGTGTCCCGCCGAACTCTCCTCTGCCGTCATCTTCGAGTACCACCTTCCCTTTCCTACAGGGGTTTACCAGCCTGAGCCCGTGGTCTGGAAGTTCTGATCTGGAGGCTCTTTTTCACAGCACCAGTGATCTCAAGCACGTCAACGGAGGCACGAGACAGAGTGGTAAGGTTGCGAACACACAAAGACAGTTGACGCCCAAGCAGAGTGAAAGCACACACGTCCACCAGCAACGCAAGCACGGTATGCGGCGGCCGCAAGCCGAGAAACCTTCTCAATGTTTCCTGCACGCTGCACATCTTTCTTCTTTGACTTTCCATCGTCATCTCATCCTCGTCGCTTTTCTTCCTTATCGTCAGGCACGAGATAGAATCCTTGCCCATGTATGTCACACCTTTTGGCAGGCTGTAGCGGGCGCCACTGTATGCACCATGATTGCAGGCGTGGAACCGTGACACAGGTCTTCAGCTGGTCACTGGGGGTTAGCTCGAAGCGGGCCGCCATTACTGTCTCCGTTACCAGTGAAACGGCGGTTGGTATCTGTTCCCTTCCTGTGCGCTTTTCAGCTTCTTCGTCGTTCATCGTCGAAGAGCCTCTGCGGGATGAACCATTGTTGCTGTCTGCTGGGTCGCCTTGCTGGCACATTGGCGTCACTCATCCGACAAAGTCATCCGACAAAGTCATCCGACTCTGGAAGTCCACACACATTCAGTCGTATCGAGGACGCAACCAAGCTGAATCCGTACGACCTGATATCAGGTCAACAGATTCCCAAAACATAGTCATGACAAACATAAAACCAGTGAAATGCTGAGGTGAGGAGAATTCCTGAAATTCCGTGCTCAACTCTCCATTGCACTGTGGATATCAGATCCTTGCAGAGTGTCATGGTTGAGCATGGATGCCAAGTTTTTGCCACTGCTGTTTTACGAGCAATTTGTAACCAGGACATGGAGCGACTGGAGGACACGAAGGAGGGACTGAGGAAGCTCGAGTTTGCCCAGACGTTCGAGCTTGAATACTGTGCACTGGTTTTGGGGTTGATTGGATACAAGTCTCTTGAGCTTATGAATGCGTTTACTCATGAAAATGCTGCAGCTTCGTAAATCGTGGTTATGCTATTCCGCCATACTTACCACACCTGCAGCTCTGAGTTGAGGGACTACGAAAGTCATTAGTCAGGACAAGGCATCAGACTTTCAGCAATATTATTGCCAGCGCTGGATGATGATGGTGTGGTATGTTTGAAAAACTGCTCGTGTACAGTTGTCCGTGGGAGTGGCTGCTCCTCGGAGACTTTGTGAGGGGCTCTTTCACCCAGAAGAACGTCAAAGAGAAGAGAGAACCAGTAGTATCGTGCGTGCACGGAGACAACGGCGCGCGCACCTGCCATGGGAGATCTCATTGTGCATTGGACTTCGAAAAGTGCCTAGAACTCTGGAAGTTTCTCACGATTCTCGAATCTCGAAGCGTTCTTCATGCGGGATGTGGCCCGGAAAATGGATCAAAAGAAGTGTCCAAATTGTCGTCGATCCACAGGTTGTGTAAGGACACGGGAGCAAGTGCCGAGGTGTTCGACACTTCACGATCACCTCAAAGTGTGGGCCGATTTCAACAAGACGAGACGAAATACTGCGGCATCTTGTCTGATGGCCATGCACCGTTCCCGTAGGCAGATCTGAATGTGTGTCGGGGGTCGAAGATCTATTGAGCGTGGCGATCTATGTGATGTGCCGTGAGCAAATCGGCGTCGGCATTCGCAATAGTCGCAGTGCGCTCAAGAAAGAGTCCGTGCAACTGAAACATTGTATCCTTGTCGCTGAACCTCGTGTTTCAGCTGATCCAAATGGCAACATACGCACGATCCGGATAGGAGCTTGTATCATGTTCTCGTTATTGCAAGAACCTCATCCTCTGACCATGGCCCAAAGACGGTCGACTGCTCCGGTATTTCGTCGTGTCCCTGTGGTTGGGCCCATTTGCTCGGACTCTTGTTGTTGTCATCGTGCATGGATGATCCCGTCATACAGACAGACTTATCGTGCCAAGTAGAGATGCCGTGAACCTGGTTATGTAGACAATAATGCGGACAGCAAAGTACGTGGACGGTCGCAACAAATCGATGCTCTGTACGAGATGGATCAATATTGCATGCCGAGTGCCAAATCCACTCGATTCAACAATATTTCGGCCTGATGGAAGACTGTCTGCATGATGAAGTTTCATGTGTGTTCATGGCCCCACACGACAATAGTGCCTATGATCGCAAAGTCAGCTTCCAGGGCAGCAATACATACGTGCCGTAGCATGTTCAGTATTCCAAGGGCAAGCAACTCACCATCGCCACTCGCACTGGCCCATTCTGTGTCTCGCTTCTTCTGTGCCACCGCACTGACAACTCGCTTGCTGTTTCTCGTGGTGGCAGGCTCTTGAGCTGCGTAATGGTCGACGCGCTGCAGCATTTCGCCAGAGACAACATCCCAAGCATATATGTATCCATCTTCTGAACCGCTCAGTACAACGCTATCCTTGGCAGTGAGTGTTGAGCGAATACGATATGTGGTGTTAATATAGCCGGTGTGTTTGTAGGATTGGAGTAGCCCGCCATTCGACCTGTCTAGTAAGCGAACTGTCGAGTCGAGGGACGAGACAAGCACTGAGTCGCCTTGCAGCGTCGTGGTCACAGACGTGATTGATTCTGCCAGTAGCGTTAGCAGCGTCTTCTAGTGGCCAACCAACTTGTCTTGTAACTCACGTCCAACAACATCGACATAGCAAGATCCCATCCTCAGATCATATGTCCTCAGTCTTCCATCCACACTGCCTGCCAGAATCTCTGCTCCTGTGACGACCAGGCTTGTGACGCTATCTTTTGCTTCTTGCATGACCATCAGAGGTTTCGTGCTTTGGCTCCTGGCATCCCACAGTCTGATCGTAGAGTCAAAGCTGCCACTGATCACAACAGCATCACCTTCTCCACCAAAGACCGCACATTCCACTCTTCCATTGTGACCACTATAACGACGGAGGGTCATTGCAGTGGCCACATCCCAAAGGAACACTGTTTTGTCGCCTCCGGCAGATACGAATCGTGCATTGTCACCAGACACTGATACTGAGAGCACTTCGTAGCCATGCACACCAGAGTATGTTTGTATCAGACCAGCTGACTGCTCGACTTTACTCGAACGGTTCTTGTTGGTGATGGTCTTGCTGGACGTCTTGGCTGAAGACGAAACCGCTTTAGCAGGATTCCAAAGCTTGATTGTTCGATCTGATGATCCACTGAGGATGTATTGGCCTGCGCCAGAGCTATATGTGAGAGCATGAATTGGACCTAGATCAGATCAGCTATGATTTGCAGTTGGGTGTATGTGGAATCAACCATTATGTCCAGTCAGCCTAGCTATTTGCTGGTCAGGCAGACTGGAGGCGGTCATTGCAGACCTGAAGCCCTGTTGATTGCAAGCCTCAAGGTATGGGACGGGCTGGCTCGTCAGACATAGATGTACAAACCCCCTTCAACCTTCAGACATGCGCTTGTGTCATCTCGACACTGAGTACAGAGTAGGCACCGCATTCACCGTCGCGAAGTGTTTATCGAGACACAAAAGACGACGCCTCGGGATGTTTATTCCTATAATTGGATACATGCATGTGCGTCATCAATGGATTCCAAATCCTTAGGATACTCCCCTGCCTACTCCCACACTGCGCATGTCCATCATCACCGCTCCATTCTTCTCATAATTCTGTGAAGTTCGTCCAACATGCTGCTGAGTTACACAGATCGCTGTGTCCTCACCAGCCCGTGGTCACAGAGCAGCGAAGGTCAGACAGAGGTTCTCCACTTGACGCGCCGGTTGATTTTGAAGCGGCTACAAGCAGAAGCGCAGGCGTCAGTGGACGTTTGCATGTTGGCTGTTTGCCGATATGTCTCAATCTGATGTAGACTATGCTGAAGTTTTAGGAGGCGTCCTGTTGACGTGTTCGAGCTGTATTGGATTTCTGATGTCGCAAAATCTTAAGGTAGTGTTTCAGCCAATCTGAAACAGTCACAGCCATCCTATCAATTTGCCTGGCGTGCCGCGTCCTTTGTTACAACACCCCCACTTTGCCAAGTTGCCTCTACGTTTGTTTCACTCGTTATTTGATTGACCATCTACAATCACAAACACTTTGTGTCACATTGCTTGATGCTCACAGCTCTGTGATGGAAAGCAAACAGTCGAGCTCGAGCATTCCCGTTGTAGTCAAGACACCAAGACGTCCTGCTTCTCATATTAACGAACTCAAATACAAGTCACCTCAGCCATCACCCAGCACTTGGTGGGGCAGCACATCTTCCCTGTCACCAACTCGTCCTTACCAAAGTATGGAGCACAGCATGATTGCCTCAGATCCTGTTGGGCCAGCTCCCACCACACCACAGCGTCTGCTTGCGTTGCCGCTGTCATCTTCGGCGGTGGAAATGGAACAACATGACGACGTAGACACCAATGAAAGCTCCGACTTCGAAAGCAATCCCGATGACGATCGCAATACGTCTCAGCCGATCGACGTCAGCCTGCTAGGCCACAAGCTCGAGCGAGTCCTATCAACGATCGAAGAACAGGTCGAAGAGAAGCGAATCCATCAGACAAGAGCTAACACAAGCTCCGATGTCGGTGATACAGCGGATCTCATCCAACTGAACAGCGACGGAATTACCGACGAGCTAGAACCATACTTTGAGGACGACAACACGAATGCTGGCGATGAGACCACACTTGATCACTCAGAGTCAAGTCTTCTGGACGATGGTGACTCAAACGCGGCATTTGGAGATACCCTTCTAGAACCTTCCCACCTTCACGATGACGACACGCCGGAACACCATGACAAGGATCTCACGAGCTCTACAGAGCACAACGTCGACTACGATCATGCCGACTTGCTCTACTCCGGACATGGTGCCCGTCGAGTTTCTCTTGAGCTTCAAGTCGACTTTGCCGATGGCGAAGCTGAGCACGATGATGCAAGCGACGACAGCACCGACACTGCCAAAGCTGGAAATTCGTATTTGAGAGTCACTGATGTTGCAAACAACGAAACCATGATCGAGTCTGGAAACACTGAGCATGATGATCAAGAAAGTGTGCTGCAGAATTCCACCCACGAGCGCAATACTCAACATCTTCACGAGCATATGCACGCTGATCTTAACCAAGAAGAGAACGCATCGAAGTTCGAAAGATCAAGGATTGATTCTACCTATGCTACAGGTCGTCTGACCCCAGAAAGCCATTTGATCACCCCAGACGCGGTCCCGGATATCCAGCATCCTTCTAATCATGTTCATCTTCATGACAACAACAAGCTCAAAGAAGCAGACTTGCCTGATCCAACAACTCCAAAAGACAACGGTCTGCCAGAAAGTCACACAGTCAACGTGCCACTTAGTGCCTCTACCTCGGTCGAGGAGAGACCTGCCAATATGTCCTGGATCATGACTACACCACCTCGTTCTGGTCAAAAGTCCGACTCTGTCGAAGATTCAGCTCCAGAAAACTCGCCTTCAGCACAGATCAGGTCTGTAATCGATGTGAAAGATCACGACACGGGCCACGGATCTGGAAAGACCGGCGAAGGGACTGCTGTTCATACCAATAGCAAGACTAGTGCTGCAGTAGTTGAAGATGAAGCTCACACGACCTCTGACGCAGTGGTCGGAAGCAGCACGTCTGTCTTTGACATCATGAAAAGCTACAATCTCAATCAGAACAAGTCAGACCTGCCTTTTGTCCGCTTCGAACCTTTTCAGTCATCCGAAGATCTTGCCCAACTCGTAAAGGATTCCGAGCATAGCGGGTCTGGTCAAGCACTCCCTTCTGGCACGATGCGTGACATCAATCATCCAGCAAAAGCTCTTCCGGGACCAGCGGCTTGGTGGGTGAGAACCCTAGTTGCAGCATGGACTCCGTCTGCTGACGTTCTCAATGTCGGGTCTGATTCTCACATTCAACCAGCCATGACCGCCCGAAAAGCAAATCTACGTTCTCCTACTTCCGCCAGCCTTCGTCGTGCAGCTAAAAACATTCGCAATCAGCGCAAGCATGGTCGACCCGCACGCTCGCCAGAGGTATCGCCGGAACAAATGGCCACCAGCAGCAAATGGATCAAATTCAGCTCGGACGTCGAAGCTCACGACACTGAGATGTTTCTCACTTCTCAGCGTGCGATCGAAGCTCGGCGTGCAGAATTTGCACAGAACGACGGAGAGTACAGACCAGTCTTCAACGAGATCTACAAGAAGACGGTTCCGGGTGAGAAGCTTGGTGACCGTCGTGTCGTCGCTGTCACAAAGTCTGTCCACTCTGTCCATGGCGCTTCAGAAGATGGACTACACGACGCTGACACGCCCTCAAGCTTCGAGCACGCTCCGATCCTCCTGCCACCTGTCCGTGCTCCAGTCCTACCTGATCAGGAATATGATCCTTGGCCCGCTGGACTAGAGGAGGAGGTTCTCCGTCGTGTGGCTTCACTCTCGCCAGCTAGATCTGCCCGTGCCACCACGCCGGACAGACCAATCACTCTCGACCCGAGCGGGAAATCATCTGACAAAGAGAACAAGGCACCACTATTGGCTGGCTCGTCGTCCAGCCGCAGGACTGCGACTTCGAGCGGTCCCTCGAGCCCAGTCTCTCCGTCTCCATCGTCGTTCCGCGGTCGTAGATTCGCTACACCCATCGCGCTCAAGCTGAGCCAGGCTGTTCTCAGTTCTGAGAGTGGCACACCCCCTGTTACCGGCGCGAGTGATGACACCGTCCCGATGGACTCGCCCTCGCTGTCTGCAGGCATCCTTTTAGCCACTGACGACGATGAGCAGACTCCTCTTCTGGGTGACACCACCAGATCCGCGACGTCTGACAACGAAGCCGAACGTCTCAGCACAACGAAGTCGGCTTCCTCCACCCTCACCAGCCTTCTCAGCATTATCCTAAGCTTTCTGTCTCAAGGCATTGTCGCTCTCTTCGGCTTTTGGACAACTCTTGGCGAGAAGATGGACAATGCCTTCTTGCGCCTCAAAGATCTTTTCAGTGGCGAGGCTGGGACATCGGATGAAGAGCGCGTCTCTGCCATCACCACTGCGTTCACTCGATTCAGTGTCGTTGGTGATGAGGATGCTGATGAAGGTCGTAGCACTACTGATGAGGAGGATCGTGATGGATCAGACACACTCTGGATCAGGAAGCCGCGCACCAGGTGTGCTGGGCAACAGGATGGCGGTGCAACTGCTCGCGATGTGGAGGAGAATGTGATGGAGGGTGATGTGCTCGAGGAGCAGGAGGAGGAGGAGGAGGAGCCTGGAGAGGAGTGGTGGATATGAGCGGGATAGCTCGGTGAATAGTTAGGATGCGTTTGGAGTGGACTCGACAGGTAGACCGGAGTGGCAACTGTGAATGATGATCGGGATGAAACAAACATGTTGGCGTCGGACTTGGTTATGGTACATTGCGGCTGCGATGATGATCTGTGCTTTTCGCAAGGCACTTGCGCACAGCTGAAAGTGCAGATGCTTAATTGCTTCTACCTTGATGTTATAAGCCTTGTGCTAGACTGTAGATACTCAAGTATGACGAATTCAATGATACAGACCTCTTTCTAAGCCATTTCCATATCAACCTCATCAGCCTCATCCACCATTTCCACCCCATCCCTCACATCCTCCTCCTCCCCGTCTTGCGCCTCTCCTTCGTCCCCTTTCGACTCCCCCTTCCCTTCCAACACTTCATAC
>Ga0058698_10000383_pt1 | contig 25317 bp, 17 predicted proteins | sample AgamicAsSfe_FD_67288 | JGI IMG/M metagenome (GOLD analysis project Ga0058698, IMG submission 67288) | Agave microbial communities from Guanajuato, Mexico - As.Sf.e | ecosystem: Host-associated > Plants > Phyllosphere > Phylloplane/Leaf | place: Guanajuato, Mexico | collected 2012-05-30
TACAACGCCATGGAGGAGATCCGGAAGAAGGCAAAAGAAGCTGAAAAGGGTGACAAGTCTGACGACGAAGACGAGGGCGACAAATACGACGCTGAGACAGACATGGGAAGGAAGCAAGCCACATCTACGCGCAATTTGCGATTACGAGAAGACACTGCAAAGTACCTGCTCAACCTGGATCTAGACTCGGCCAAATACGACCCCAAGACACGCTCCATGGTTGACAGCGGTGCAACAGCCGACAACGCAGCCCAATTGGTAGCAGAAGAGGGCTTCATGAAGGCCTCTGGAGATGCAGCCGAGTTTGAGAAGGCGCAGCGATATGCTTGGGAGACACAGGAGCGCGGAGACAAAAACAAACTACATTTGCAGGCCAATCCTACATCTGGCGAGGTCATGCGGAAGAAACAGCTGAAGGAGGCTGAGGAGATGGCCGCAGCCAGGAAGAAGGCCCTGGCCGAGAAGTACGGCACCCAGGAAAAGTTCACTGACGACACACTCCGCAAGACGGCTGTCACAGAGAACGAGCGATATGTCGAGTACGACGAGCGGGGCGGCATCAAGGGTGCACCAAAAGTCAAGGCAAAGTCCAAGTATCCAGAGGATGTACTACTAAACAACCACACATCAGTTTGGGGCAGTTGGTGGTCAAACTTCCAATGGGGTTTTGCATGCTGTCACTCCACCGTCAAGAACTCGTACTGCACAGGCGAGGCAGGCAAGGAGGCTTTTGAGCTAGCAGACCGGATGCGAACCGGTGCTGACCTGGACGAAGTTCCCAAAGAGATTGCATGGAAAGAAGAGGCGGCTCTCGAGGAACACGTACCGAATGCTCCAGACCGCGCTGAGAAAGAGAAAAGCGATGCTGCCAGTCGGAAACGAGCTCTCGACGAGATGACTGGAGGCGTAAATGAAGAAGAAATGGAAGAGTATCGCCGCAAAAGGACAATGGCTGCCGACCCTATGGCAGCATATCTCAGCAAGGGAGGTAAAAGTGAGGCGGTTTAAGTTGTCCAGCCTTTCGTCACGGCGTCATAGGGCATCAATATTGTATTACTAGTAGCATTGTATGGCGTTTATACCCTTGAGTCGCATCCGAGCATATCATGTAAAATGACATAGCAGTTCCTGATGATCGTTGCGCTGGCCATGCGTGATCGGTACAGTTCGCGGTTCGAGGGTGCATGCAGCGAAGCCATGCAGCCCCATTTAGTGAAGATGCATCCTCTCACCCTCCATCACAAATGCCAACTCAGACTCCGAGGCGGTTGCGCATGCAGCCGCGTATGCGTTGTTAGTCGATGGCGAAGGCAACAGTTTATGCCAGGATGCACAGCCCGGGGGGAGGAGTTCGCGGCACGGGTTGCGCAAGACACGCCTTAGGGGGATTATGGCTAGAGTAAAGAGGTTTTACCTGCAAGTACTTCTAGGATGCAATGGGAAATGTAAGAAGGTTAGTTGGGCAGCAACCAATTATCGCGTGCGATGCCTCGTCGCGGGTGAAGGCGATGACGAAGCGCCAAGCAGCACGAACCACCTCCCAGGGTCGGTCGAGTAGGTAGTAGGAGCTCCTCTGATGGTTGACTGACCCCAACAGCGCAACCACTTAACTCATCCCCACACCTCCTCATTCCTGCGCATTACTTTTGCGCGCCTTCTCGACACGGACCCACAGCCTTTCATTTCTACAGTTACCTGATACCACCAACAACTAAACCAAGAAGGGGCTTACGGCGAGCAAGATGGCGCTCTACGGAAGCTCGCGCAACGTGGACATGGGGAAGTACGTATACCATCACCATCATGCCGGACTGGGCCAGACACACATAGGAACCCGTTGCTGCATTGTTCAGAGTACAGGCTAAAGAATACCACAGGCAGGAGTCGGAGCTTGCCATAAACATTCGTAAAGCCACAAGCATCGAAGAGGTCTCACCCAAGAGTACGTGCCGAACCCCCCGAGATCGCGAGCGAGGCTTATATTGGCACAGGAAAACATGTGCGAGCATGCATTGTCTACACGTGGGACCACAAGAGTTCTGCCTCCTTCTGGCAGGGCATGAAAGTGTAGGTCAACTAAGGCGCATCCATAGTGTCCAAACTGCGACCAATGCTGATAGCATATTCCAGGCAGCCAATTCTCGCCGACGAGGTGCAAACATTCAAAGCGCTCATTACGGTCCACAAGGTCCTACAGGAAGGCCATCCCATCGTTCTCAAGGAGGCGCAATCGAACACCAGCTGGCTTGAGAGCTTATCACGCGGCTCCTCAGTCGGCGAAGGCATGCGAGGATATGCGCCGCTTATCTCCGAGTACATCTACTATCTCATGGCCAAGCTTGCCTTCCACCGACAACACCCGGAGTTCAATGGTACGAAAGTTGGTAGCAGGGCACAAGCATTGGGCTGATTGGAACAGGAACCTTCGAATACGAGGAGTACATCAGCTTGAAGTCGATCAACGACCCCAACGAGGGGTATGAAACCATTTCGGACCTTATGACCCTACAGGATCAGATCGATGCTTTCCAGAAGCTCATCTTCTCTCACTTCCGAAGCGGCGCGAACAATGAGTGCAGGATAGCAGCGTTAGTGCCGTTGGTTCAGGAGTCGTATGGTATCTACAAGTTCATCACTAGCATGCTGCGCGCGATGCATACAAGTAAGTGACAGGACTTCGACCAAGTTGCAACCCAGCTAACCAGTGTAGCACTCGGTGACGATGAAGCGCTCTCGCCTCTACGCGGACGATACGATGCGCAGCATTACCGTCTCGTCAAGTTCTACTACGAATGCTCGAATCTGCGATACCTGACAAACCTCATCACAGTACCAAAGCTGCCACAAGAACCACCAAACCTACTTTCTGAAGATGAGAGTGCGCCGGCGCTACCTAAACGACCACAAAACGAAAAGCCTGCGGAACCCACACGCGCTCCCTCGGTCGACCCAGAGCCGATCAACGAGTTTTGGAAAGACAACCAGCGTAGGCAGCAAGAGGAATACGAAGCCGAACAGCAGCGACTACAGCGACAATGGGAGGAGGCTCAACAGCAGCAGCAACAGCAAGCGATGCAAGCACAACGTGACTTCGAAGAGCAACAAAGGCTCCAGGCAGAACAAGCTCGGTTGGCGCAAGAGCAACTCATGCGCGATCAGTATCAACAGCAGACACAGGGGCGTCTTGCTGAGCTTGAGCGGGAAAACCTGAATGCGCGCGCACAGTACGAACGCGACCAGCTCATGCTACAACAATACGACCAGAGGATGAAGGCTCTAGAAGGCGAGATCAACCAAATGAATCAAAACTTCCAACAGCAAATGGGCTCGCGAGACGATCAGATAAGGGCACTTCAGGAGCAGCTCAACACATGGAGATCAAAGTACGAGTCGTTGGCTAAGCTATATTCGCAACTGCGTCATGAGCATCTTCAACTGCTGCAGAAGTTCAAGACAGTTCAGCTCAAGGCAAACTCAGCCCAGGAAGCCATTGATAGCAGGGACAGGCTGCAACGCGAACTGAAGACCAAGAACTTGGAGCTGGCAGATATGATCCGTGAGCGCGACCGAGCACTCATGGAGAAGGACCGCCACACTGGTGGTCACCGCGAGGAGACTGAGAAACTGAAGCGGGAACTCCGCGCTGCTCTGGATAGAGCCGACAACCTCGAGCGCGGCAAGGGCTCAGAACTCTCGGCAATGCTGTCGAGACACAACCGAGAAATTGCAGATCTTGAGGAGGCGCTGCGAAACAAGACCCGTACGCTAGATGAGTTCCAGATGAAGTACCGCGAAGGTGATTCTGACTTGGAGCGTCAACTGCGTGACAAGGAGGAGGAGCTGGAGATCTTCCGTGCCGGTATGGACCAGACACTGCTCGAACTCAACGAGCTGAAGCTCAATGCCGGCACGAACGATGATGTCCTGGACGGCCACTTGGATACCCTTATCCAAGACAGTCTTCAGAAGATCAACGACATCATCGACTCGGTCCTCCAAAGTGGTGTGCAACGTGTCGACGATGCGTTGTACGAACTGGACTCTCCTATGCAGGCTGGTAACCAGAACGCTACTGGTCCGTATGTGCTCTCGCAGATTGAGAGGGCATCGACATGTACCATGGAATTCTCGACCGCGTTCAACAACTTCATCGCTGACGGGCCGAACGCAAAGCACGCTGAGGTCATTAACGCCGTTAACAACTTTGGTGGCGCGATAGTTGATGTTTTGGTGAACACCAAGGGATTGACGCGATTCGCTTCTGACGAGAACAAGGCCGACCAGCTCATTGGTGGTGCAAGGACTTCTGCAATGTCAACCATCAGGTTCTTCCGTAACGTCCAGTCAGTGCGCATGTACGACATGGACGCAGAGCAGAAGATCAACGTTGTCATCAACAACAGCACCGAGGTTGTGCGCAACTTGCAGAGCTTGTCTAAGCTTGCAGACGCGTTCGCGCCCAAGAGCAAGATCACCAATGCCTCTGGCGACCTTGGTGATCTGGTCGACAACGAGTTGACCAAGGCAGCCAACGCCATCGACGCGGCTGCCGAGCGTCTGGCGAAGCTGATGAAGAAGCCAAGGGACCAGTACTCAACCTACGAGCTCAAGATCCACGACTCCATCCTCGAAGCCGCCATCGCCGTCACGAATGCGATTGCTCAGCTCATCAAGGCAGCGACAGAATCGCAGAAAGAAATTGTTCGCGAAGGCCGAGGAAGCATGTCCAAGACGCAGTTCTACAAGAAGCACAACCGCTGGACCGAAGGTCTCATCAGTGCTGCCAAGGCCGTCGCCACATCGACAAACATGCTCATCGAGACCGCCGACGGTGTCATCTCCGGTCGCAACTCGCCTGAGCAGCTCATTGTCGCTTCCAACGACGTCGCTGCTTCCACCGCTCAGTTGGTGGCTGCCAGTCGTGTCAAGGCCAGCTTCATGAGCAAGACGCAAGACAGGCTCGAGGGTGCATCCAAGACTGTCACGGCGGCTTGCAGGTCGCTCGTCAGGCAGGTACAGGAGATTATCGCCCAGAAGAACAGGGACGAAGGCCAGGAAGTCGACTACAGCAAGTTGGGCGACCACGAATTCAAGGTTCGCCAGATGGAGCAGCAGGTATGTGAACACCGAACATTGTTTGAAGAGGAACATGTACTAACAGATCAATTTAGGTCGAGATTCTGCAACTCGAGAACTCGCTTGCACAGGCTAGAACGAGGTTGGGTGAGATGCGTAAGCTTTCTTACCTCGAAGAGTAGATGTATGCACATTAGCGCTTTGCTTTGTGGAACATGGTCGATTCATCGTTGATAGTTGCGATTCATCCTTGTGTCTCGTTGTAGCGACATGCTAGGAAGAAAATTTAATCCTTCTTTTTCCATCGCTGACGAAAGATTATGTGCTTGACCTTGATCAAAATAAAGACCTTTTTGCATACAATGGAGTTTTTGGTGCCTATCGTTGGGTCTGCAAATACAAACAATCTCAATCATGGGTCAAGAGATCATGCTATTGATAGACTGAAGCTTCCAGTCGAGGGATTTTGCTTGCTACCCTATGTCTAACGGGCAGTCATACTTGCCTTGCAGGCGTTGACGGGCGATCATTCCCCCCGTACAGTGCACCTAACAAGTGCCCATCTCATCCTGATCTTTTTCCTCAGGCTATCGCTTTCTCTCGCAAAGACTCCAGTTGGGGTATTCTACCAGGTTTCATGCTGGTCACTGTCACCTCTCTTTCTGCCCGTTATCCCGTCCTGAATCTTTCTACCTGTAGATCCAATGGAAAACCATCCTTCTCCTGTCTCTTGTATATGGTAATAGCCTGCTGTACGGTGAACATGACATTTTCACCGAGCTTCATCTCCTCTTTTGTCGCAGCCCGCCTCTTCGTGACTGAGCGTGTCACCCTGATGTTTGTTTTCTCTTTGGTTGTGCGCGCTTCGTTCATGACTTGCTCCTCATACTCCCGAAAGATGCGTTTCTTCGCATTTCGCTCAGAGCGTGCCTCTTTCTGCTTCTTTAGGACAGAGCCTGATTCCTTAATGGTTGGTTCCTTCTCGACCGCACGATCTATCTTCGCAGGTTCAGCTCGGTTGTCCTGGGAACCATGCTTCCTGTTTTCATTATACTTGTAATTGTCCTGGGAACGGAGCATCGGTGAAGGGAGTAAGGGTGCGGTCCAATGATCAGCGTTTTGGATGATGGCACGATGAACGCGTCGGGGATGATCCAGTAAGCTTCTCAGTTGTCCGACTTCCTTGGTATCTTGAACCCCAGCCGTGCGTGTTAGTGGCTTTGTATTTATTCGACAGCTTGGTTTCTGATAGCCATGTCCGTAATGAGCGGTCCCATGTTTAGATCTGAAGGGAGCCGTGATTTGCAACCTTGTCCCTTTGCTAAAATATTAGAAGTGAGGTTAGTCGATAATAAGAAAGCTAGGTTTGTTCGAGAGTTCTCCCGTACAAATCCAGTGTATTACATAGATCTCCAGAGGTGTCTGTTCTGCGTTTGGCGCTCGTTCGGGCAATGTTTCCAGACTCGCGCAATGCTATCGGCCTGTTGATGTACTTGGGTCCATAACCTCGCCGTGGCTTGACGCGTTTTAGGTCTGTACCACTGCCAACATAGTTTAAACTACCGGATGTATCCGAAGACTGTGTTACAGTCATGTTGATCGTCCTTAATCGATGCCAGGAACAGAGATAAAGCAGAGAAGTTACAAAAAGTTGTTGGAGATGGTTGTGGGGAAGTGGGGCCGGGTTAGCGGGACACGCTATCACGTGTATCGGTAAGCGCGCCTTGAAGTAAACACGCCTGGGTTATGATGAGGGCAATGCGACAACGATAACGTTCACTGGACCGCTCCACGCCAGACTGCCACCCGCCATACTGGTTCACGATTACACCACTATGCCTACCGCTACGAACCCAGAGTCACGCTCTCCGTCTCCCACACCTGCCCGACCTATTGCTGATGCTCCTGGCCCGCGCGCGCAAGGTCTGATCAATGTCTTCAATCAGGCTTCAAAAGCGACCTTAGACAAGTGTTCGGCCAAGAACTTTGCTTCGTGTTTCCCCACGGCCGCGCAGTATAGCCCAGAGGTACTGGACAACTTGAGGGGGCAGATTGTGGATCAGCTGGACCGGACATGGAAGACCAACTTCGAGGACATCATGGAGAGGAGGAATGTTGTTAAGCTTCTCAATTCGCTAGATCAATGCATAGAAGATGCGAAATTAAGAAAGAGGCGCGCCGAAGCGAGCGCCAACGGTGGACCCGTTGAGATACCTGTGCCGTGAGTCCTGCAAAAGCACCAATTACTGTCGCTATTAAATACTAACCCATTACCAAAGACCCCATACCCTTACCCCGGCCGAAATACACTTGGCGCACCTCATGCCTTACCTCGAAAAGCAGGCGACAGAGATGAACACTAAGCTCGTCGAGACTCAGCAGTCAAATACCGAGCTACTTTCGACTGTTACTGCACAGCGTGCCGAAATAGAAGCCCTAGTACGAGGCCTAGAGAACGTCATACAAGATCTGGACGCTAGTGCACAAATAATGGCTCAAGACGATGTGCAAGACTTGAGCGGAGAGACTAGGGATCTCGAGATGGAGATGCGGACATGAGGCTGGAGAAGACGCAGTGACTTCAAGACTCTGTCGACCTTTCCATTTCGAATACGTCGAAACCCATCACGACCCCATCCCGAGTGCGCCACGAGCTGGATCATCAGCTACAGAGTGCCAGCACCGGATTCGAATACACTCCTACCTACATAGATAGGGCTCTCACCAGAGTCTGGGACAGCTAGTTTGCATGGGATATGCTTTGACTCAATAGGCGGAGGACTGAGGAGGGCTTCTTGCGACACGTGGTGGAATGGAAGTATGATGCCGGACGCAGCGCCGTCGTATAGCAGTCGCTATGGATGGGAAGACAAAGAGGAAGCACCAAGTTGTGGAAAACAATGTCTGCGAGCCTAATAAGGAGGCAAGTCTTCGATGTGGATTCCTGAGTGTAGAGTGGCTGATCTGGTTGTCAAGTCAACCTTTCAGGACAAACGAATCCCAACTCGACGAAAAGCTGCGAGAGCTCTTGCGATTCGTTCTGTTATTCATATACGCTTGCCTCTTTCAACAGCTTGGAGACTGAGTATAGCAAGACCCGAGAGATGCTGAAGAATGCAAACTTGGACTGAGTGCGATGTCGATGCAAAGCCTAATGACAGATAAAGGAGTTTTTCATGCTTCGATGTTTTAGTTCACAGTGTTTCACACAGACGTCGAGATTCTTTGTCGACATAGGGCAGGGAAGTCGCTCCTAGCTTTGGGGAATGTGTGGGGTAGCTCCAGCCGGAGGTTGTTCGACCGAGCCGACCCCTCGAATATGCTCATCAACACCAGTCTTGTACGAAGTGTCGCCGGCACAATTACGTAGTCAGATTCTCTACATGGTATCGTATTCCGACTACGAGCACCCATCATGATGCTCTAGCGGAAAACAACGTTATTGGAGGATAATTTGTGGAGAGGATTGCTACCTTTGATGCGGAGAGCGGGTACCCGTACCTAGGAAAGATGAAGACCTGGTCTTGATCAGGGTAGTTTCTGGGGTAGATCTGCGGCTTCTCAGGCTAATATCTCATCCTAAGTATTTTTCATAACAGTCGCGGAAGATACCGACTACGCACGAGGGGAAGTGACGCAGGAGACCATGTTCCAGCTCCTCTTACGGTAGTTGGTCCTCTCGCTACCAAAGGGACTATAAGGTCTTGGGCATGGCCAATAGCTTCTGAGGCGAACACAGCTTCGCTAGACGGCTAGCATGGCTACTAGGTTCATTTGCTTAGGGTTCTTATCCCTATATAACGATCTAGTGGGAGCATATGCTGTACAAACACGAAATTACGATACATCATCTACCGGTCGTGAACGCGTGAGTATCAATACAGACTGGCGGTTTTGGCGATCTGAGAAGAACCCGGATGGAATCACCTACGACAACCGCACCGATACGCCCCAAGGGAACGTCACATACTTGAGACCATGGATTCTCCCAGGCGCCAACGAATTCATACAAGATGTGTCGAAGCACTATGAAGCCCCATGGACTAGTCCTATTGTCAACACTCCGTACATACAAACCTCCTTCGATGACAGTTCTTGGGAGGATGTTACGTTGCCGCATGATTGGGCAATCAAAGGGCCATACTACATAGGAGATCCAACTCCTATTACAGGTGGGATGGCAAGGTTACCGTCGCAAGGAGTAGGGTATTACCGAAAGAAGCTATCAATTTCCAATGAAGATGCGGGAAAGGTGATCTACCTTGACGTCGATGGTGCAATGTCTTACGCTATGGTTTGGCTCAATGGCAATTTGGTAGGCGGTTGGCCATATGGGTACAACTCATTTCGTCTTGATCTCACGCCTTACTTGCAGCCAGGCAACGAGAACCAGTTGGTAGTCCGGCTCGACAATCCCATAGACTCTTCGAGATGGTATCCAGGTGCTGGTCTTTACCGGAATGTCTGGTTGACTAAGGTCCAGCCGATTCACGTTTCCAATTGGGGAGTCCATGTTTCGACACGAGATGTAAGTGCAGAAGCTGCGACTGTCGACATCTCAGTCCATGTGGAAGCCAAAAATAATGCGAGTCAAGAGGTTGAAGTTGCTACCGACATATACATCTACGATGCAGAGGTGAAGAAGATGGGAGAAAAGGTGGCAGAATTTCCTAGGACAAGTCTAATGCTGTTCGGAAGCAAACAATCCACGAACGCTACAGTTGCAATTGAGGACCCTCACCTGTGGGGACCTCCGCCAAACCAAAAGCCGAACATGTACGTCGCTGTTACCAGTCTGTTGAGCCACAACAGTAGTATTCCAATCGACACGTACGAGACACACTTCGGCATCCGGTCGTTTACCTACAGTGGCGAAGAAGGGCTTTCCGTTAACGGAGAACGCCTACGAATCCAAGGCGTAGACCAACACTGCCATGACCTTGGAGCTCTCGGGAGCGCGTGGAACGATCGTGCAGCTAAACGCCAATTGGAGGCTCTGCGAGAACTCGGAGTGAACGCTATCCGCATGGCGCATAATCCACCGGCACCAGAGCTTCTCGACATGACCGACAGTTTCGGCTTTGTAGTCATGGACGAAATCTTCGACAGTTGGGAACAAAAGAAGACAGACAACGATTTCCATCTCATTTTTCCCGAATGGCACGAAGCTGATCTTCGCTCCTTTGTTCGAAGGGACCGTAACCACCCTTCCATTTACTCCTGGAGCGTAGGCAACGAAGTCGGTGAGCAAACATGCTGCGGAGATCGAGGCTACGAGATAGGTCGCCTACTGAACGACATTGTCAAATCTGAAGACCCTAGCCGACCCGTCACAGCGTCCATGAATGTAGCGAAACCAAACATGACCTTCCCTGAGGCCTTCGACATCCTGAGCTTGAACTACCAGGGAGAAGGTATCCGCGATACACCTCAGTACTCTTTCACAAACGGCACGCGGACCCCACCGCAGTACAAACCCTTCCACGATGCCTTCCCGGACAAACTGATAGCAGAAAGCGAATCTGCGGCTGCACTAAGCTCACGAGGTACCTATCTCTTCCCCGTCACAGACCTCAATAGCGCCCCCGTGAACGACACAAATGGCGGTGGAAACTCGTCTCTCTACTATGTCTCCGCCTATGAGCTTCATACCGCAAACTTTGGCTCCTCGGCTGACAAAGTATTTGCCGCGCAAGACGCGAATCCCTTTGTCGCCGGCGAATTCGTATGGTCAGGCTGGGACTACCTAGGCGAGCCGGAGCCTTACTACGACGCTCGCAGTTCCTATTTTGGTGTTATTGACCTTGCTGGATTTCCAAAGGATCGGTATTATCTGTATCAGGCAAGGTGGCGACCAGATGTCAAAATTGCACATATAGTACCGCAGCATTGGAATTGGGCTGAGAGAGTGGGCATGGTGACGCCTGTGCATGTGTTTACAAATGCTGAAGAGGCTGAGCTATGGGTGAATGGTGTGTCTCAAGGGAGGAGAAGCCTCAGTGCGTCCGAGTATAGGGCTAGGTGGGATGAGGTTGTGTATCAGCCTGGTGAGGTCAAGGTGGTAACGTACAAGGGTGGAGAGGAATGGGCGACGGAAAGTGTGAGCACAACTGGGCCACCAGCCGCATTAAGGCTTACGGTTGATCGAGATGAGATTTCGGCTGACGGGCTGGATCTTTCTTTCGTTACGTTGGAAGTGGTGGATGGTGAAGGGAATGTTGTGCGCAATGCTCACCACACAATTGACTTCGCGATCGAAGGGCCGGGAGATATTGCTGCTACGGACAATGGGTTCGAAGCAGACTTTGTTCCGTTCCACTCTCTGCAGAGGGATTCATTCAATGGACTAGCATTGGCTATCGTGAAGGCGAGGAAGGGAAAACCAGGTTCTCTGACAATCACGGCTATGGCAGAGGGTCTAGAGGTGGGAACTGTCACCATCACCACAAAAGACTAGATGTAGACACGCTTTCAATTCCATCTCGCAGAAAATTTGATAGTGTCGCTCGCCTGCACAATGCTTCTTCCAGCTCTAAGGCATATAGCACTTGAGCAGCGAGCCCAAACTCAACTCACTCCCTGTCTGCAACAAAAGATTCAAGGCGCCAGTGCCAAGATACACAGGACACTTGATCGCCTGTGCCTCATCTACAGCCTGCTTCAGTGATTCCGCGTACCCTCCAAGTGCTTTCCCTTTGCCATCTTCTTTGCCCTCCAAAACCGCAATCATCTTCGCACCTGCGTCCTTGAACATGCTACTTCCGCCTGCAGCATCACAGGCCAACTCGTAAAATTGTGCCAGAGGAATGCCAACGTGTTTGGCTAAGCAAATGGCTTCCGCCGCAGAAACGAGGTGGATACCGGTTAGAAGGTTGACGACAAGCTGGAGTTTTGCTTCTTTGTCTTCGGCTGAGAGACTGCTCTGGATGCTGGTGACGGGTTCAGAAGTCCATAGGCGGACAATGCCAGCGTCATCGTTAGCTCCCCAGCCCCGGTCGAGCGCGGAGAAGTAGACTTGTTCTGCGGCTGAACAGAGGGTTGCTGGGAACGCTACACTGCGAGCTGTAGATGTGATGATGCCCTGTATTCCTTGTCAGCACGTAGTCATGTCGTCTCGTCTCTTCGAAAATGGGATCTCGGAAGACACGGAGTTACTCACAGTATCCTTCAGAATGATAGTCACGGCACTTGCCCCTGGGAAATAATCCTCTTTCAAAGTCCTCTGACTGCGATTCTCAAACATCCAGCTCCACCCAGTACTCCCCAGCACCTTATCGTACACATCCTTGCCGTTCAAGCCCAGCCTAGCAGCGAAACCATATGCTTCGCTGAGAGCAAGAATCTGAACTGCCGCAAGGACTTGATGAACCATCTTCATATTGCTACCCGCGCCAATACCGCCATCGACAATGAAGAGCTTGGAAGGTGCGGACATCTCCTCTAGCAACCATTGACCTTTCTCAAAAGCCACAGACGAAGCACCAGCCATGATGGACAAAGTGCCGTCTGCTGCTCGTCCTGCACCACCAGAAACAGGCGCATCGATGAATAAGATATCGTCCCGGCCGATATCTACTAGCTCTTTCTCTACACTCTTCGCGTATGCGCTGGGTACTGTTGAGCACAGCAAGAGCGTAGCACCTTTTGGTAGCGCACCCACAATGCCGTCTTTATCGAAAAGCGCAGGCTGAGCTTGCCAAGCAGCGGCGACCATGACGATATAGAAAGGCTTGTCTTTTGCGGACTCCGAGAGTGAAGTTGATGGAGTGCCACCAGCGGCCTTGAACTTCTCGAGCGAAGGTGGGTAGAGGTCGAAACCGGTTACAGGGTAGCCCTGCTTGACGAGATGTGTTGCCATGCCCATTCCCATGGCGCCTAGGCCACAGAAGCCGATTTCAGGCTTGGATGACATTGTTGTTGTGTTTTAGCGGATTCGTCGTTCAATATTTCCAAGGTAATCTCTAGCAATTCTATTGCTAAACGTCAACGAGCACTGTGCTGGAATCGTGTTCAGTAACTGGAGTGAGAAACTGTCGTTTTCCTGTTTCTTCCACTACAACCAATGTCTAGCTCTTTCTCAAGTAAGGTCTATTAGATATAGATCATGAAGTTAAGGTTTGGAGTCACAATATCAAAGATAAAACATCGACCACGTACATCTCTCATATCACCCCACCCGGCCCGACGTCACGCACTACTCTCGTTCCCCAGGAAAAGTGGCCTTGGTCCGGCAAAAGACCCGTCTTCGGTCATTGATATTCATCCTGGTTGCCCCGCACTATGAGCAAAACCGGCAAGGCGGAGTATTGCTCACCCGCCGAAAGTGGGTCGTCGGCAAATGACCGATGGCATTCTATGTTGGGGAAGCCGGATGCGCAGAGAATGCATAAGGAATTTCGGCGTGTGCGCCGCCTCGAGGACGCATCTCTTGGATATGACAGTTATCTTTGTGGTCCTAGTCTACGTTCGGGTTAACATTCGCCGTTACTGGAAGCCGGTCTTGACTTGAGAGGACGGAATTGACACCAAAGACTGCAAATGTAACTCGTTTCTTCAGAGAAGCGTGTATATTATTCTCATTATCATATTACTGCAAACTTCCTATAAACGTACCACGCGTTGAAAATCGTCAAAAAGTCATGAAATCCGTATACGCAAAACTAGACCTCAGCTTCCAGTGAGATTGATAACCAGAAAGCTTTCAATCACATCGCCCAAGCCGCATGGAACGGATATATCGGATCCAAAACTGCAGTGCCATCGCTCATTCCATCAGGGGTATAAGTCGCCAGTCCTTGCGAAGACGGACTATTAGTTGACAGAGAGTGAAACACTGCTCAAATCATCAGTGGTACATCTAAGCAGCAACAATCCTCTCGTCCTCACGACCACGCTGATGCTCACTAGCGATGGTCGAGTTAACATCGTCATCAAGGTCCTCACGGTCGTCGTAACCGTTGCCCTGGTGCTGCTCGGCGGGGATCCATAGGCCAGACTCCCTGTCGAGAGCCTGGTCTTGGCCAGAGAGGTCGACACCCTCACCCATGTTGCGGTTCTGGTTGCGGCGGCGCTGAGAAAGGGTGCGCGATCGCTGGGAGAGCTTGGAGGAGACGGAGGCATTCTGGGACACCCAGTTGGTAAGAGCATCCTCACAGTCTTGGATGATGCTGTAGTGTGTCAGTAGATGTTTTTCTTGGGGCAAGGAAGGAGAGTTGACTCACGCCTTGCTAGCCTCGTAGCCGTCGTAAGCTTGACGGGTTTCTCCAGGAGTAACTGGTGTATCGTCGACAAGTTCGAGGAGGTGCTTTCCGTAGCCAGCGATGATGGCCAGCTTCTCGCAGTGCTCGCGCATGGCGTCGAATTGGTAAGTGAAAGCTGCCTTGAGCTTCTCACGAGTGATGTTGGAAAGCTGGGCTTCGGCGACCAGAGACTCGGCCTCGGCACGTACGAGCTCCTGCTCAAGGACAACAATCTTGGGGGAGTTGGGCTCCTTGTACTTCAACTGGGCAATCTGGTCGGTGATCTTCTGCTTGCCTATACGACTGTAAGCGTCTTTCTGGTGGTACACATGTGATTAACTTACGGTCACGGCTGGGCTGAACGGAAGCTTCAATGTTGCGGATGCTCTTGATAGTGACACGGTATTGGTCGTAGCGGTCAACATACTGGTCCTCGAGCTCACCGATTTCGTAGATGAGAACTCCGAGCTTGTCAGTGACGTCAGAGACGTCGTCGTCGCAAGCCTCGCCCCAAATGGAGAGTTGTTGCTGTGTGACTAGTCAGTACTACGTAGGGTTGCACAGGGGCAGTGCAAACTTACTGCGACCTCCATACGCTCCCTAGAAACCAGCTCCATGCTGCGCATGACGTTCTTCTCCATCTTTACAAGTTGTGACAACTTCTTCGCAAGGTCAGGTCCGAAGGCACCGGCAGACTTGTGGCGGAAGGTGTGGCCTACACAGCAGAGAATCAGTTAGCAACTATAACATAGACAATGATATTTGTAACACTGTAGTGACCATCCGGTGAGATCCACTCGTGGAATACGTGCTGTTGCTGCATTATGCGACAAGGCGCTATTCACGCGGTGTGCGAAGGCGGCACTGCGCAGTCCTTATAGCTCATTTTTCGCACGAAACAAAAACGGTGCGAATGCAGAAAATCTCTAAAGTGGAAGACATACCAATGTTAGCCTTGCCAAAGAAGCGCCCGCTCTTGGTCGAGGACGAAGGTGGCGGGGGGCTCTGAATCTGCGACGCCGTGGGCGCGCGAGATTGGCGCATGCTGTATGTTCGGTGCATGTTGGCGTCGGTGTTGTAGTGATATATCGAGTATGAGTTGGAAGGGTGAGGCCGGGTACGAAGTTTTTTAGGTGTTGTGTTGATAGGGAAGGCGCAGAGATGTCGCAGTATGACGGAGGTTTTGTTTAGGGGAGTTCAATGACGTAGACCTTGCTTAGCCCCACCCTCCCGCGGCGATCATGTTCCCGGACACGCTACCCTCAAATCATTTGCACATCCTCCACACTGCGACATTGGCAATCCTTGATCAGCGTAGGGTATCCTTGCATTTTGCTTAACTTCAATGCTTCAATTGCGACCCTTCTCTGCGAATTGTACGCGCATACATGCCACATTGCATACACAGCCAGACAGCAGTCGCCCTGCTTGCGCTGATCTAGGCTAAGGCTAGAACAGTTGGCGCCAGTGGCTATGTCCTCTCCGGCTGATGTGACGTTGATGTGTGCCTGGCTCCGGGACCCAATGGGCGCCATGACAACCACGCTACCAAGAATGCATTTTCCCTAGACCCTTACAAGCAGTCATCCAAGTCAATTGGCATCCACGTTGTGTATCTACTAAGGGTCCTGCCATCTCATTTTACGATCATCTCAAGTTTGTGCGATGTGGCAAATCCATAGAAGCGATGAGGCAACTCGAGAGGGGTGTGTGATTCGAAAGCCGGGCGTTCCGCGACCTGTTTGAACAACGCTGGTGGGAAAGTGACTATCTTGGTTCTAAACTAGGTCATGCCATAGCAAGCATTGACCAGTGGCAGAATCTTGGTTTTCCCAAGGTCCAAAACTGACCATGTATAAAGCGTGCATAAAACATTGGGGTATATCGTCAACTCATCGTACTCAAATCTGGGAATACAATGCTCCATCGTGAAGCTGATTGGCGAAGACGCTGAGTATACTTCCAGCTTCGCCTAGGCCACTGCTAGGACGCAGAGCCCAAAAGATGAGTTCGCCCTCCCGAGGTGACCGACGGTGGTGCACAGCTAGGGATGCTAAGCTTATTGCGAACACGGTTGTCACACCCAAGAGGGTGTTGATAAACAGCGCAGAGGGCAGCTCCGATCGAATGCGCTTCGATGATGCCAGCGGCTCCGAGACAATGACATTTTTTCGCTGTGAGAACATGGACAATCCAGGAATGTTCCCCAAGATCTCTTTTGCGCCGGCTAGCGTACTTGAAGCGAGAGTTCCTGATCTTGCCGTCCACGGTAAAGATGTACTTCTTGGCGTCTTCTTCACACCGGCGGAGACAGACCAGATATCTGCAGAGCTCACCTGTTCACTGCGGAATAGGTTCTCATGCAGCCTACCTATGTATGCTACAATGCGTGGGTATTTGGTCTGGAGAGTTTCTCTGAGCCATGCCTGGGGCACTGGCGGGTAGTACAGCAAGGACAAGTATCCAAAGGCAAGGCAATCCAGACTAGAGGGCTTGTCCCCACGGAAGAGGTAGTCGTGTTTTCCGAGTAGATCTGACAACGGGTCCAAGAGTTCGCCTGATAGAGCATCAAGTCTGAATCGTGCGGCGTACACCTGACCACCTAAGAGGCCGCCAAGACCCTTTCCACGCCCTATGCTCATGGCATTTGGTTGGCTTTCGGTAGGTATGCCGGCTGCCCGCTTGGCAGCCTCATATTCGGACGAAGCGGTACCTCGACCTGGCGCAAACCCCTCTTCGGCTGTGGTATCCACATCTAGACTACTCAATCCCATGTGCGCCGTCCTAGCTCTAGCGAGATCCCGTCGTTTCGGAGGGACGGTGTAGTTGGCATACCATGGGAGGATGGCAGTATACGCAGACGAGGTTATAGTGTTGTAATTTTCGGCAGAGACGTAGAGGGACAGGTCGATCAGAGGGGTTGCTGTAGATTGTAGAAATGTGATGAAACTGTAAACGTGTAAGAATACATATATCAACTCATGGATCGGTACCTACGCAGTCCTATCGGTCTGCTGTCGACTTGATAAGTTGACATCAAGGTCATTGGTGACTGAAGGGTGGTTGCGAAGGTATGCGACAATGTCCTCGAAGCCGGAGGCTGTTGCGACGTCGTCATCGAAGAGTATCGGTAAGCTCTCTGCGAGTGTGTAAGGGCCTGCTCTGGACACGATAAGTCATGGATCACGTACCTGTGGTGCCAATCGTGGGGTTGTGCTCGGCCACCAGTGACCATTCTCCTCTGGGGATGACACGCTGACAATAGGCGATTGTGGCTATGCATTCGGGCTCTATTGAAGAAAGCCCAAAGGCTGGGCCCCATACATGAAGCTCAAGCACCATATCTAGTGCTGTGTTGTGGTGCGTCGTGTGTGATTGTGATGCGCTGACGCCCACTTTCCGATCAACTTCTGCGCATGCCGATCGGAACTAGCGTCGGAACGCTCGCACGTGAACACGCATCATCATCGCCCGTGTCTATGCTGGCAGTTGCAATCACTTACTCACATCGTCAACATCGGGAATCAACGCTACACTCTCTAGTCCTTTGATATGGCACCACTTCGACGATACCTACGGATTACAAAGCATTCTGTTCTCGAGGTTCGCATCTATCTTGACCGACCCGCTGATGCTGAGGCATGGCTGTTGAAGCGCGACGACCCAGCACTACCACGCGTCATTGAGGCTATACGACCGCTTGTACTGCCCAAGCTCCGAGAGGAAAACGAGCGGGGTAGAGGCCGAGGTAGTGCCAAATCTAAAAAGAAGGGAGTAAAGGACGTCGTCGTTGAAGGTAAGCTGCATGGAAGTTTGATATCGTATCCACAGTACAGGCATCCCCGCATTGATGCTGCAGTCTTACTCAGACGGCTAACCTCACGTCAGATGATTTCGAGGTTTCCATCTTTTTGACGGACCTATCCTCCCGGCACTCCGTTCTGACCAAGCAAAAGATCTTCAAAGACAAGGCCCGCATCCAAAGCAATTCCGGGAAACTCACCAACTGGCTGACAAGTGGAACTAGCGATCAGCCTGTCGTTATCAACGAAGATGGCGCAGATCCGATCGTTATCAGAGAAGAAGACGATGACGAGCCCATCAATCTTGCTGACATCCCGGCAGCTGACCAATCTGGGAAACAGCCTAAGCGTTCAGCACGTCAAAGACGCCGAAGGAACGAGGATGAGGATGCTGCACTCAGCAATCGCAGCGATAGCGAAGGTTCGGATTTGTTTGTCCCTGAGCCCACCAATCGACGTCGGACCAAGGCTCGTACACAGGACGAAGACCAGGATAGTGACGAGGAGACACATGCGGATGATAAGAAGAAGCTTGGTCTCAACACATCATATGATGGCTTCAGTATCTACGGCCGTATACTGTGTCTTGTCATTAAGCGCCGTGGCGCACGAAACGTGGCAGGACCAAGTGGTGCAAATTCAAGCCAGGCTATGCTAGAGAATTGGGTTTCGACACAAGCTGTGGCAGAGCAGCTCGACGACGATGAGGACACTATGTGAATAGAATTAGCATCACTGTACTATATGACCGCCATCGAGTTAAGACAGTCGGATCTTGTTGCCGACTGACACGAGTGCGAGCTGACAGGGACGAAAATAACAACGCCGACCACTATTCGCCGACCCTGAACACGATGGGTTCTTGACAGGCTTATCCACGTGGACGCACTGTGCTGAACCATCACACCGGATAAATGCGCGGTTCTTCAGGAAGTCCCTGCGCATTAGGTGGCTTAGTGAACCATTTTCCCAGAGGAGTACAACATACGCCACGATATTCGCGCACCATTTTGTGCGTGCGCGTCTTTCTTATTTCCGCTGCAAACATGGTCCATATCGCATCCGGGGCTTGATGAGGACAATGAACCTGAAACTGAGCATATAGGGAGGGTTGATGTGTTCACTGTTGGAGAGTCGGCTGTTCGGAACGACTAGACGTATTACATACTGCACCTATGACCGGGGTCTATTCTTTTTTTATTCGATCGCAACGCTGAGTTCTGCGTCGGACAGCTCGTTGATCGAAAACAGCACTGGGGAACCGTTGCCTTGGCGCATTGAGACTCGGTGCTTTCCCGGCGAATACCCATCTGGATTCTCGTCTTTGTCTCCTCTGAGTCTCTGAGTGCTTCACCAGTAGCGCATCGGACTCGCCGGCCCCAAAATGGGTGGCGCAGCGTGCTCGCATGCTCGCTCTTGCCTGAGATTGAAGGCGCGTAAGCCACATAAGGTGCGGTAGCGGCGCCGAGAATGTTGCGCGTACCTGCAGCAACGTGCCTGAACATCGTTCTCCGCACCAAGCTATTGATCTGCTGATGACGATCAGCTTAATCCATCGTTCTCGGACCATGGCTGCCAAAACACGGGAAAATCAAGACTTTTATTCACAATGACGTTGTGATCGACTAGCCACCACTACGAATACGGAGCCGGTGGATAGAGTTCAATGCCAATACTACGTACTTTTTTGCGCCAACGCGAACATCGTGATCGTTGTTGTGAGCAGGCTTGCATGAGAATTGCGAGAGGCTTATTGATTCAAGCAACATGAGATGAAAAGCATGTCGGTCAAAAACCGCCGTTAATTTTACTTGGTAGACAGCCGTGCCTGCAGCTTCAAGGGACCCTTCTAGGGGCATGGCTTCAAACTGATGACCTGTCAATCAACGGCAGACAGACTAACGCTCGGTCTCTTCTCGTCTCTCCGCGCTGGCCAGTTGGTTGGAACGCTTGTCAGCCGAAAACGTCTTTTCCTGGGACCAGATCTTTGGCTCTGTAGCTTGACACCATGTCGCCTTGTCTTTCGCATTGGACTGTAACATATGCGCAATCCTTCCCCACTGTGCTGAAACGACAGCTTTTGAGAAGCGTTGAGACTGAACTAATGAACTACCGAAGGGGGTGGCGATGGTGAGGACGATGCTTTCTGCATTAGGTTTTGACGCACCAGCAGCCCCTGTAAATCTGGTCGCTTACTATCAACGATGAGCGCATCGCCAGAATCTTCTCCCCAGTCCTGGTGGGTAAGGGAAATCTTTTTTGCTTGTTGCGCACAGGCTTTCAGGGTACTGTAAACGCTTCGATAATCGTGATTTTCATCTCGCAGGTCGCAGGGGTAAAAGGTGGCATATTGCGAATGTCAATCAAACAAACGCCTATCTGAAGTCAGACGTAAACCCTGACCAGTCCACGTGGAGTTTGGCCAGCTGCAACAAGCGAGCAGCGGTGTTCCCTCCGTCCCTTCAGACTGGTTGACAGCTGCGCCAAGTGGCTGCATGGCGCCCGTTCAACTCTCTCCTTCCGGACCAGCCGAGCTTCTGTGATAACCTTTATCGAGCAGCCACTACCAGCCAGTTGCGGTCGCCGGAACACTTTGAGAAACAGGGCACACTGGGCGTCGGTAACTACTCCTACCTCGGACACAAACGCGAGCTAGGATTAATACGAGTTGCGCGAAGACGGCAAACCAAAAAGACAAAAATAATCATGACATGCCTTTGTGCGGTGCTTTGCATTCTCAGCCTAGCTGCCCACGAACAAACGTGTATACCCCGGCCAACCGATTCAGGATAGCAAGAGCAAAGTCATGCCTTGACCTCACACCGCCAGCACGGGCGCCAGCAGCTGTGGACATTGTGGAGCGGAAAATTCTAGGGGGCTTCGAAATTGGGTAGAAGCGTCAAAGAAGCACGGGAGAAGGTCGGCATAGGCGCTAGATCTTCCTGCGCTGGAGGTCGGTGGGTGTGTCCGACGTTGGCAAATAGGCGACGTCGCAAATTGTGTGACGGAAATTTACTGTCAATGTGTCAGAATTTGCTCTTGACACGCACGGCAACAGGAACCGAGCGATGCCTGTTCCTGATGCGCTCGCAAGCAAACCCTCTTACAAGCGGTCCCAAGGCGGCGACTGATGCATGCCAGCCCTGCGCACCGTCAAGATGAAAAGGAGGGCTACGTTTCATTCCTCACGACCGTTCGCACTAGGCATGTCTGCTAGTAAGAGCACGGTAGTGGTCAGGGAATAAGTGATGTCAGATGAGCGCAGACACTTCCCGTGGGTCAATCATGCCTCGCTGGGCCTGCTGCCTTGCCTGGAGGATGATGCGTTGTATGAACGACATGCCGCGACGGCGACAATACTGCGACAGGATTGGATCAACACGATCTTCACGCTGTCACGAGGCCGATGAAACGACAAGGCGGTAACGCGCAAGTTCGTGTTTCTTCTCCCCCCTGCTCATTAAGTGACCAGGATCAGCGATGTTTCGGCGTGCTTTAGCTTATGCACAAGCCAGGAGCCACCCCTTTCCTGCTCATCAGCCCAACGCCTCTTTCACCGCTTGGGCCGTGCCATGCCCTGCCTAGCATTATTACACACATCGTCAAAGTACGTAGCTGACCGACATTTTGGGGGTCTGCAATCTGAGCACAAACATAAATACGTTGACCCCCCACCATCGGAGTGTTCGTTTCATCATCCAGAGCCGAAGACTACAACACAAAGAGTATATCTCTACAGCCTACTACCACTACCACTACAACATCATCGTCATCCAACGAAGACTCCAACAACCAACTCAACACTTCCGCTCAACACCAGCCTAACAGCTCATCCTCACAAACCAACACAATGGCCGCCACTATCTACGACGAGTCCAACATGGCATCGCAGAACCTCCCACCTTGCCCTGGCCCACCACCAACCCGCCCTCTTCCTCCTGTCCCATCGAAATAGAGGACATGAACTCTCTACCTCGTTTTTGTCTTGTTCGACCTACACTTGGCTTTGGCGCATTTCAACATCGATATCAACTCCGCATCCTTAACCGAGCATCCTCAACGCGACCCACCTTACTACTCTATCATCCGACATCGATCTGCACCTTGCCGCCTGGTATGCCGCCATCATGCAGTGCATCTGCAGCATCCAGTACTACCTGATCTTTGGCGCACTCTGTGCCTCAGACTCAGAACAACTCCTTGTCACTCACCTGACATCCGCCGCGATTTCCGGTTAAAAGCAGACTAAGCTTGTCTTCGGAAAGCGACTCGACGCCAGTCTACCTTGCATCGCAAGCCTCCACGTTATTACGCCCTGCTATCATGTGGCATTGCTGCATGTACCAGGATCCGCTCGTCTCACTTCCGGCTACGATTGCATATCCCACACACGCTGGTTCGGGTGTCCGGAACGATCCTTCTCTATAGACGCCTACTTTACTTTGGCATATACACATCACAGTCCTTCTAATATTGAGCGTATTACTTGCTTTAGACTTGCATTAGTTGGCGCTTGGGATTGGTTGTGTGGCATCATAGCATCATTAGTTCTTGGAGTTCTATTACTGGTTAGGCGGCATCATAGCCAGGAGGAATACCCAATATCGTCTCGTAGCATTAATTGTTTGATCTAAGATCAATTACGCTTATACTTGTTCTATTCTCGTCCACAGTGAAACTCGCATGCAGTTGAATTCAAAGTCCCCTGTTCACTAATCCTTCGGCTTTCCCTTTCCATTTGGGGGCTAAAAGCCATGCTCAGTCGAGGGCAAGCCTCCAAGGCATCTTCCAGGGCATCTTCCGATAGAGACGTTTGCCTAGAGACGCCGCCAGGTTGCCAGCGCGCGCGCGATAGTTCCCTTGCACACCACCTCAGCTAACCGCTAAGGCACATGGCTGTGATAGGATCCACCGTTGCTTCACAAGCGCTGCAGCATGTTCGAGCGATCAGGTATGCCTCCTCCACAATCAGGCACCTGTACATTGCAAGCGCTTGGCCGCACACACGTGGGCTGTGTGACGTAGACTTGACAAGTTGAGTCGAGGGCCAATAAGTCGACTCGTTTAACCGTGTTGCATATTCAAGTGTCCCGCAGCTACCGAAACCTTCCGTGTGACCGGTTCACGTTGGAAATCACGGCACCACCCCGGCATGTGCAGGAACGTCGATACTTGCCGCAGCTTCAACTTGGAACGCTAATCAGCAAGACGGATACGGCCTCACACCACGAATGCGAATATTGGCAGGGCCGTTCTTGGTGGTTTGGCTCGGTTGCGCTTACCTAGCTCCAACCACGGCCATGTAGCCGTTCAGGCACAAGTGCATGCTCTTAGGAATCCATGCCCTGCTTTCAGCTGAGGCAGATGACTCCTCTATACGCAAAGCCAACCACCAGCTGCATTGCTAGTCGTACGCAGACGTGCGACCACTAAGACGCTAGATTAACACCGTCCTTCACTACTACAGCTTTGCATGTTGCACGACTTCACCGCTCAGCAAGACGTGCCCGCAACTCCACAGCCGTTAGCGGTCTGCCAGGTTGCAATACACTATCTCCCGCAGGACAGTACCCCTCCTTCAAACATCATCATCGTCAACATCAAGCAGCGCATCCCGCGGTTGCGCACTAAGTACCATTGTCGTGCCTACGCCGCAATCTGACGCCAATCTCCACTCGCCTGAGCGGGTCCGCCCACACCACGTTGGGGGCAGTCTCACCAAAAGTGGCAGCACCCTGAACGTGCTCGATCTCTGATACTCGGATGAGCATGCCGAATGTTCGCAGTAGGCGAACAGACACGGCTCGGCTTGCAACGTATAGTTTGCGCCTGTCCGAGCTGACGACCAGAGTCCTGCGCCTTGATGGCGCTCAGTAAGCAATTAGACTTTCGAACTGCGCCTTTGTCCCTCGTCCTCTGCTGTTGAAGCTTGAGTTATTGGCCCCAGACGACAAGGCTGCATTCCGGTCTGATGAATACGGACTTGAACAACCATGCAATCGGTCCTCCACGAGCACACAGACCTATCGCTTAGCTATCAAAACTCTCTCAGCACCGATCGTGCTAGGTAGGGCGAAGTACACAGTCAGCCACGTCTGTCAGACGTTAATTCATCCTGCAAGACGCGAGGCATTCCATGTACGCCATCGGCTGACGCAGGCTGCGCGTTACCGTGCGTACAACGTGTGGAAACCTGCAGTCGTCCTTCGATACATCAACTTTACGCAAGCCAGCGCGCATCAATCACATGCCCACGCAACTCTTCTGTGTGCGTCCGAGTGCATGCATGCTGCTCAATCCCTGGCAGATCATTCTGACTCACGTCCGCAATTCCACAAACCACGTTCCTTTTTCGCAGATCGTGGGTCCGCGGGCAGAGCATGCAGCCTTACTTTGCTGGTGCCTATCACATCCCAGCGCTGGAAAAGCCCGCTGTCAATCCATCCACGCTGACGGCCTTTTTTTGGGAACCTCTTCGGCGACTAGGTCACTCGATGTGAGTCACCTTCAGCGGTGTACCCAAGCTGTCACCGTTACGACACGGACGCCGTTGCGATTTGACCGTTGTCCCTTGTCACTATAACCAGGTCCTCGGATTTTGTCGCGCAAAAGGGAAAAGCCGTTGATTCTGTAACTGCCGGTTGCCGCTTGAAAACCCTTACATTTCTCACCGCTGTGTACGCAGTAGGTCATGTGGAGTCTTCGACGCAGCATCTGTAAGGAGGATTTTCAATCTCGTGACTTGTTGTGTGGGAATTGCGATGTTCGCCTATCACACTCCTACTGGTGATCATTACGCATAGTCACCACCAGCCAAGCATTGCGGCTGTAAGCGAACCGCGTTGCAGTAACTTCAAAGGAAGACCCCAGCACGGCAAACGTTGTGCCCGGTTGATCAAGCTCGGCGCAATTATTTTTCTTCTCTTTTACCTCGCCGAATGACACCGGTCGTCATTGTAATACCTCCGTCACCGTAACCCTCACCGACAAATTTCCGTTGTTTTCATGAAGATCATTGAAGCAAGTCTTGGACGAAATTTCTCTTACCCGCCTACTGCGGTGTGTGATACGCAATGCCTGCAAGATATAGTGCGACAACAAGGATGGGTGTCCTCCCTACACTTCGCTTGCGCAATCTGTTTCGTAGGCATTCAGGCATTCGTGGACAATACAATTCCACACCCACTCTTTCCCACACA
>Ga0058698_10000384_pt1 | contig 25314 bp, 12 predicted proteins | sample AgamicAsSfe_FD_67288 | JGI IMG/M metagenome (GOLD analysis project Ga0058698, IMG submission 67288) | Agave microbial communities from Guanajuato, Mexico - As.Sf.e | ecosystem: Host-associated > Plants > Phyllosphere > Phylloplane/Leaf | place: Guanajuato, Mexico | collected 2012-05-30
GGCAGTATCAATGTGCTCATCAGAAGAGACTTGGGCTATGGGGCAGTGACAGACTGGAACTTTTCGCCAGAAGAGAGGAGGGACTGCTTCTGCAATTACCAGTTCAACGTCAAGGCCTGCTCTATCCAGGGAATTTTCAAGACAGCAGATGTGATCAGACATGATCCAGACAGTCTGGCTTGTGACCCAAAGGCTGTCGATGTCGCTAGTAAGTCTCTAGTGTTATTTGACTGCGGAACTTGGCCACTGTGGCATGGCTAACACAACCTGCAGTTGAAGTCATTGTCAGATACCCGGTGCCAGAAGATGAGATTCAACGCTTCCGGGAGACATTGGGTACTACTAAGCCGCCCAAGCCATATGCTTTCGTCTATGGGCACGGTCTATGGAATGATCTCGATCTACAAGCCCATCTCAACTGGGTAGACACACTGGAGCAGGTCGTGCAAGAACAATTACCCTACCTACGCAACAAGGATGCATTCTGGCCGCGCTTAGTCATCACACCGAATGCTGCGGGTGTCAAGAAGCCGGATGAGTGGCTGGTCAGTCAGGGCAATAAGGCGCTCAGTATGTACGAGGAGAGCGTGAAGATCGAGGACGGAAAGAGAGGCATTGAGCACTTGGGAACATACAACATGAGCTTGCAGGCCAACATGTACGATGGAGGGTAAGTCTATTGGGAAGAAGTGCCTAGATTGTCAGCTGACCATGCTTGCAGACATTGTGACCTTCGAGGCAACCTCATCAAGGCCATGATGATGCTCAATTGGCTTGCGATGCTTGATGTGGAACAGCATTAGAAAGAGCTAGGCACAAAACAGATGGCATTCACGCATGAAGAGGCATGGCTATGGGGATTTAACAGGCGTTCACAAAAAGGGTCAAGGCAATGTACTAACGAGAGATGTATATATACTATTACGCTGCAACGACGACGGATCCGGCTCACCTGCTCATCTTGAAGAATTTCCACGGCACTGTTCCCGAGATCTCCTTGGACAAGAATATGACAGTGGCCCCGACATCCCAATCCTGTTTATTCGGGACTATACTTGCTGATTAGTCTCTTCATAATGCTGATAGCACCACTTTCATAGCCTCCTCTGAACAACGCATGATGGTTCAGGTGATGGTATCTGTCAAGATTGTTAGCAGAGAATGAGTAAGTGCTGTACTGCACTAGCCGCAGGAACTAACAGCTCGTACAATGCCACCCTGTCATCGTACTCTTCTACTGGTTCAGTTTTGGGGCACGTTTGATGATACTCCTCGAGAAAGCTTTGTCCGAAGCCACCAAACATCTTCATGATACCCAACTCGTACTCGTTATGTGCATAAAATGCACTAGAATCATACGCCACGTCTTGTATGCCCTGTTTTTCCTGCTCACCCCCATCCATTATCTTACCTCTGCCTGCGTTGCCGCTCCAGAGATCCCCGTGCACAACGACCGCCTGAATGCCCTTCTCACCACCCAAATGGCCATCCCTCAGTAGTCTCGGAACCACGTTGTGCGCCGTCTTCTCTACTAATTCCGCCAATTCGTTGTGCGAGCCATTCCTTGCTTCGCATCTCCCCAGTATGAATCTCAGCCGTCTGGTTGCGTAAAAGTCCGCCCATGAACGAGTGAAAGTATTATCCTGCGGAGTATCGCCGCAGCAAGTTGCTACCGCGAAGCCAAACATGGGCTGGTCATGGCCGTCTGGTACCGGTGCTGGTGAGGTATGCAGTTTTGCCATCTTCTGTGCCAAAGACATCGTTCGCCTCGCCACATCACCGCCAGTACGGCGACCTCCAGATAGGTCCAAGAAGTCAGTCACTAAAAAGCTCTTGCCACTGCCGTCCTGGAATTGTCCGTGACCATAGCTACGTGGACACAGACTCGGCACAACACTATGCATGGCATTGAGACTGGCGTGCTCGCCCAGAAACATCGTCCTTGCCTTGTCACCTGTACCTGTTTTGAGGAAGTAGTCTTTAGGCATACCGTCTGGCGTGGTGGTACTGATCTTGGACGTGGATGCGGAGGACATGCCCGCTCCGCCATGAGAGGAGAAAGTAGTCTTAGCAGGATCAAGGGATAGTAGCGATATTATGGCAGAGTCGACTTCATTCGATGGAGACATGGCCCTGATACTAGTATGAAGATGCCTGTGTATCCTTTGTCTAAGCAATGATACCGACATATACAGGAGCGGGATATCGCCAACAACACATTGGGTACGACGAGCGTATCATGCGATAGTAGTCGACGGAGCTTGTGGCCGCACCGATCGACATCGGTCGTGCCGGAGCATCCAATCTCGACAGAACAGTGGCGTCATTCTGCAACACCACAGAGGTTGGAGTCACAAAGACACAAGCGTGCACGACGAACTCAAAAATGCGAAGTAGAATCGCTAGGAATGCTTGTTGGTGTATTTGCTCTAGAAGAGGATGTCGGCAGATCCCGATGCGTCACTACCAACAACATCATCATTTTGATACCATGATCTTTCAAGACAAAGGCCGATATACACAAGACACCATCCAGTCATCACAAGCATCATTAGTAGTCAAAGGTCCAAGGACGGTATCAACAGTGATATGACAAAAGGATGGAAGTTTCTTGGGGCGAGGGCTGTGATGATTCTGCTCGAGCATACCAGAATACATCGTTCTGAATCAACAATCTGAATGATGCACGAAACAGCCAAGAAGACGTCAATGTTTCGCATTTGATAACCAAAGAAGACCTCGACGGGCTTGTTGCCACTTCAGTACTGAGTGAGCCCGCCAAGAGATCACCTTTACTTCACCAAATCCTCCGGCCGTTGCTACTACCACCAGAGTCGAATACGAGAGCATGCTTGCAGTCTGTCCTCTTTCGGTCACTTTGTCAACGTCAACTCGTATTCCGGTGTTCGTCCACGACCATGGTCCTCCAGTGCAAAGTCTATCGGGTCTCGAGCCAGTCTGATCCAGTGAGACGATATACCATCGCCATTTCGATCCCTGCCATTGCGTCGAAAACGAGCTGGACCTACTTCGGCCACCAGCATTTGAGACTGCGAATCCCGTCGATGGAGTCATCCCCTTGGCACGAGCTCTCTCGTGTCTTTCTTCTCGAGTACATGAATGCAGTGTGCGCCCGCTGGCTTGCTGTCTCGTCACCAACGCAAGGCATTGCTGGACAGTGCCTCGTGACAATCTTCGCTTCTATTCTTTTCGACCTGTCTGTGTTTAGCAATTGTAATGCCCGTCATGTTTTCTTCACGTACTGTTTTCCAATTGGCACTTGCATTTTCGGCCTCTGTCGATGCATACTGGCGTATGTGTTGAGCTCGGATCACCCTGTTTTGCAGAGCTAGAGCTGACAATCACATCAGGCATGAACTGTGGTATTGTGCAGACTGGACGTCTTGATCCCGTAATCTCTTTTGGTTCTGTCAGCTCCCATGTACACAAAATCGCGGGCGGGTCGAGTAAGTAGGCAAAGTAATATTATACTGGACGAAAATGCTCACAGTTATGCCAATAGATATCAACATCGACTCGGATTATGATTCTATGCGCAACTCTTCCTGCACGTCATGCGAGATTCAAGCAGACAAATCTGGCTACTGGACACCCCAATTATATTATGAGCACGCAGATGGATCCTTCGAAGAGGTTCCAAATGATGGTATGGTAGTATACTACCTGGGACGAGGCGTCAATCGTGCCAACATTGTTCCTTTCCGTATGTGGCCTACCACCCTAGGATCGATTCAATTGTTGGTCAGCGACAGGAGCTGACTTGTTTAGCGCCGGGGTTCAAGATGATGAGTGGTGATGCGCTAGCTCGATCTTACGACAATGTGACGATGACTTGGGGCAACGCCACCAATCCTCCTGAAAAGCTTGCTCAACGGGTAAGCTTCAATTGTCTCGACGAGGAAGGACCACTGCCACAGTTGCCCTACATGTGGCGGACAAACTGCTCGGATGGTCTTCGTGCGCAGATTCAGTTTCAAAGCTGCTGGTCAGTCTCATTTCCTCTGCACAGCCTTCATTGAGTTCACCTTCATCATAGGGACGGAGTCAATCTTTACAAGTCAGACCAAAGTCACGTAGCCTACATGAGCCAGATTGACAACGGTGCCTGCCCACCTACACATCCAGTCCAATTTGTGCATCTCTTCTTCGAGTAAGTAGAGATATGATGCACTTCCGAGATAGACATGCAGCCGCAAAGGCGGCAGCATGCATTTTCATGTTTCTTTGAATGTCCAATCACTAATTACGTCTCGCAGGGTGTTATACGGAGTCAACAACGTTGACCAAAGCGACGGTGGCCGCTTTGTGTTCGCAAACGGCGACCCTACCGGCTATGGTTCGTAGTACACGTCATTTTTCATTTTTCATTCTGCTCACGAATGCTCCAGGTTTCCACGGCGATTTCATGAACGGATGGGACCTGAGTGTACTCACACCAGCTCTGGCGAACTGTGCAAACACCGACGATGCTGGCCAGATCAGTGCTTGTCCATACCTTACGACTAGTGACATCAACACCTATTCGGAGGTCTGTCCTCAGTATGCACCAAGCGGAATCCCCGTCGTCAATGAGACTGTGCTAGGTGATGTTGGCAACCACCTTCCTGGCTGTATCATCATCACGGATGGACCAGCAGAAGCAAATGTCAGTACGATCGTATGCCCACCTGGTTACCCAGTTCCTCCTCTTAACAATCTTGGGCCGGAGCAATCGCCAGTCATCTACACGACCCCTACTCCTGGACAATCGGTGGGTAATCCTGGCTGGCAGTACGTCGGTCTGTACAACGATACCATATCTACACGCGTGCTCAACGGCGGTACATTACAAAACAAGAGCATGAGTATCGAGCTGTGCCAGGCTTATTGTTCATCGCTGGGTGAAAGATTTGCGGGTGTGGAATACAGCAATCAGTGGTATGCTTAAACAAACCGCCTATGAAGTGTATATACTGACGTGAGGCAGTTGGTGCTCCTCGGCTATTCCACTATGGGCTAACACAGTTGACTCCATCAATCTCCTACCTTGTGCGGGTAACTTCTCTGAGACCTGCGGTGGTGGAGGCCTTCTGGCCATCTACAATAACACGCAGAGCACAGCCACTCTTGCTGCTCCTGGGGCTGGACCAACCCCGGCCGCAGCGGGTACCTACTTCGGATGCGCTCAAGAAGGCAGCAATGGTCGTGTACTCAGTAGTGCGTCCATGTCGTCCACAAATATGACTCTTGAGATGTGCCGAACATACTGCGACTCGATGGGCTTCTTCTACTCTGGAGGTATGTCTGTCCAGCGCCAGGTATGACTCCAACTGACACAATCTAGCTGAGTACTCACAACAGTGCTACTGTGGAAACAGCTTTGCCAATGGAGGGAGCATGCTGTCATCTAACACGTCATGCTCAATGCTTTGTGGAGGCGACAAGGCTGAGACTTGCGGAGGTGGCAACAGGCTCTCTGTGTTCAATAGCACTGTGGTCACGATGCCGACACCGCCATCTATAAAGCCAATCGTGGCCGAGGCAGGTGGTGCCACGAATGGTTCATGGCACTACGCTGCATGTATCCTTGATCAAGGATCGCCTCGTGCTCTCAGTGGTCCTTCATACACAGATGGCACCGCGATGACGTTAGAACGCTGTGCAGCATTCGCACAACAACTTGGTCAGCAGTACTTTGCGATTGAGTATGCCAGCCAATGTGAGTACCACATGGTCCTGCTATCAATCAAAGAAACAGCACTAATGCGTGACTCAATAGGTTTCACTGGTAATGTGATCAGCGGCCCCGTTGCTGCAGATACGGACTGTGCCATGACATGTACTGGAAACAAGCTCGAATATTGCGGTGGCGGCTGGCGATTGAGTACTTATGTGAACTTGGCCAATGGGCAACAAGCACCACCACTTCCAAGCTCGACAGTGGTGTCTTCTACGTCAACTACATCCACAAGTACCAGCTCTACCGTGGTGTCTACCACATCGACCACATCGACCACATCTACTAGCACAAGCTCTACTAGCACTTCGTCACTCGCACCCGTTTCTTCGTCAACCAAGTCATCTTCCTCCGGCTCGACGATCTCAAAGGTGTCGACTCCCGCTGGACTCAACTCAGTACAATCATCAACTGCTACAATCTCGGCGAAGACCTTGCCAACGTCTACGTCGACCAAGACACCATCAACAACGACTACCCTATCCAAGTCCTCTTCGACCAAGTCAAGCACAATCAAGGCCTCATCAAGCACGAAACAGGCTAGCGCAGTCAAGTCGAGCACCGCAAAAGTCTCATCAGCAGCGAGGGTTGCCAAGACATCGTCCAAGAGTAGCTCGATCAACATTGCTGGGAAGGCAGCGTCTTCGCAAAAGTCTAGCAGTGCTTTACGAGTGGCTGGGAAGGTTGTGTCCACGTACTCGAAAGTGGTCACAAGCACTACGACAACCAGCGTGAAGACAATGTACAGCAAGATCAAGACGGACAAGGCCGGTGCTCTTGTTACTCAAAGCGCGTAGTGGCATTGGCACGACTAATCCAGATGGTGATAAGCACGCTGGGAAATAGAATTGAACAGCACCGCTGGTACATATGTATGGCCCGGCCCGCTCAACCGAAGATGGTGCAGTGACATTTGTCTTTATGTAAACCAGCACTGAAACCGAGCAAATTCGCACTATGCCATGTGTATAGTATGTAGCAATATAGTACTGCCCATAAACCAATGAATTATGTATGTAAGATGCAAGGCGGACCAGCCAGTGATCGGTAACTAAATTCTGTTCTCAACTTCCGTCCCCACGAGTGATTCTCTATGCGGTGAGCGGAATGCCCCTGGGAACAACCACGGGCTCGCCAATCTTCTTCATCTTAGCCTGTCTCTTGACCCGTTCAGGCACAATCATCTTCCGCTCCCCGGTAGCCTTCCAGCCTCGTAGCCCCTCGGGCTTTCCCAGTGCACGAAGTGTCTTCTGTTCCACCAAGCTGTACTCGCTTCCGTCCTGTCTGTCGAAGTTGAATGGTTCCTTTAGCGCGACCGGTGGATTCGTAATGATACGAGGTTCTGGTAGATGAGGTCAGCAAAGGTGATTCTCTGCAAATGTGGGCGGAGCATACCTCTAAGGTAGTTGGGAGCAGCAGAGTGGACCATCAGCGGGTGCAACAAGTAAATATCTCCAGCTTTGCCCGTCGCCATCTCGAAGCCGTCCTTTGAGATTGGCTCAACCACTTTCTGGTAGAAGTCCGACGAAAAAGTCTCGTAAGGTATATCCCGGTGAATTGCGGAAGTCATATCAGGCATGACGCCCTCCGGATGGTCTGCCAAGTGCTGGGCCATGGTCGGGATAGCAGGAGGGCAGATATAGGTGGCACCGCCACCAGTCTTGATGTCACTGAAAAGGACAATAGGTAGGAGCCCTTGCTGCGGACTGTCGAGGAAGTGGTGGAAGAAGTCACCATCTACGTGCCAGTTGTTGCGGTCATGTGGATCCAGTAATCGCTTCTGTCCGGCAGTGAGGCTGTCTTTGGCACTGTGGTCGATAGCATCATCCCACTTTGACTTGTCTTCCTTACTACCGACGTTGACGATAAAGGCATCACTGATCACAGCCATGTCGATGTCCTCATCACCATCGACACCTGGAACTGGCTGGACACCAGTGTCAACACGGTCCTCACCACCTGACAGCTCGCATATGGCCGCCCATGCACGAGGGCAGAAGTCACGCATCGGCACAGCACGGTGATGCCTTGGCAGGTGGACTTGGTATACGAGTCAGTATAGCAGCATCCCGGCGAGTAAAGGTCACCTACCACGCCACGGGTTCCAAGTCTCTTTGTTGTTTTCATCCATGTCTAAGCGCTCCCACATGCGGTCCATCAAGTCCCTGCAGTGCTGGTCCTCGAGGGAGAAGCAGTTGTCTAGTTTGATGAAGCCATGGTCGAGGAAGTGTTCCTTCTGCTCCTCCGTCAGGCGATAGTCTGGTGTGGCAGAAGGCATGATGACAGCAGTTGTGCGGGGTAATGTCTCAATTTGGGTCTCTTTCGGGAGCACTGGATATCTGGGAAGAACGAGAGTTTACAGCAGTCTGAGCAAGGGGACAGGGCGAAGATGGAACAAATGAGTATAAGAAGATTGATCTCAGAACAAGAAGGAATGAGAGAAGAAGAGACGAAGGCTGTAGTTTAGCCTGATTCGGATCGAGCATCTCCGCATTCACAATGGCATCCCAAGATGGCAATTTTGATGTGCTAATTGTTCGCATCGAATAGAGGCAACGTCGCACCCAAAGCTCAAGAGCAAAGGATTCAGAGAGCGACAGTGCCGGACCCAATCTGCTTAGACTCATGTAGCACTCCATGTCACGACAGGCCACCTCGCCCGACATCAAGCCCATCGACTGGCTCTCGAGATATGCTAGCGACTACCATCGGTGGCAAATCATTGATGACGGGAGTGCTGTTAGACCCTTGGGTGCAGTGGAATTAGCCTTCGACGGTGATGGAGTACTGTTCGAGGGTCGAGCAGACACACTTGCACAGTTGACGCTGGAGGCAACGTCGTCAATCTCGGCAAAGGACTTTGCAAAAAGGGTCACGCTGGCTTGGACACTGCTCAGAACTTATCATGGTCTGTTACGCGCGAAAGTGGTCAATGGTGACGAGTTGCCCATCAGTGCTGGACTTAGTCGAACGGAAAGGCATTTTGTTGTTGCTCGATCAGGGAATGTATTGTCCATGCTGGATGAGGCCAAGCACAACATCATCTTCGTCGAGGAGCAGTATCAAGACGTGGAAGTCGAGGTTTTTTGCCGACATCTCATGAACACATCCCGCGCCATCGAGCCAAGCTCTAGCCTGTCCAAGTTGTTTGTCCTCCCGACTCGTAGTCTAGGGACTGGCCGCTATCGACTCGACTTCGTCTCCATTGTCGCTCATGAGATTACTGATGGATTGACAATGTACAACCAAAATTCGCACTTCCTCCGTTTACTGAACAGCTCAATAGTAGACCTCGAGCTAGAGTTGCAAAATGCTTCCCTCGATGCTGATAGACTTCTTACGGCGCTGCCGGCTGCACAGGAATCGCTGTATCCACCATTGACTGGCTCAATCGCACGTCGACGATGGGCTTGGGCAATCAGCCGAATACTACGCCATGTAAGAACGCCACCACCAGCATCAATACAGAACCCTCTCCGCCGGGCAAAGGCACTAGATGCAGGAGTGCAGCAACTGCCACCCCTATTTCCGGCACTACTAGATTATGACAAGACTCCACCACTAGCCTCGTATTGTGGACACGTCAAACTGTCAGGTCTTGCCAGCAGTAGGATCATCAACCTTTGTCGCCAAATACATGTCAGTATTGGAGCAGGTTGCTTCACTTTGATCGCAATGTCCATGATGGCTATATACGAGCAAGATAATCGAGCAATCAACCTGGTATCACCCTTGCCTTTCACTTTCTCGTTTCCAATCAACCCTCGTCCTTTCTTCCAAGACCCGAAGAACGTGCCAATCGATTCGCTCATGCTCGCATTCTCTGATGGCATCACACTACCATTTCTACCGGCACATTTACCACTAGATGCTCGATTCCGCTTGCTTGCCAGGCAAGCGCAAAGACAACTCTCTGTCTTACAGAAAAAGCCACGCACGGCGAAGCAGACTCGTAACTTCGGTCTCGGTTCTAGAAGTCCGGCTCAGCTATTGCCTGGAAACTACCTCAGCATTGTGGAACGTGCAGAGAGTATGCTACCAGCTTCACACAGAAAGAAAGCTCCTGATGGCAAAAGTTTTCCCGGCCTACAAGGAGCATATCCAGCCAAAACAGCTTCCACGGGAGCTACTTGCGGAGTAAGCAGCATTGGTGACAGAAGACGTTTCCTGACGCCTGGCATGTTCAGTCTGGAGAACACGGACCAAGCATTCGCAGCAGACTTCCGGGAACTGCATGCATCGGTCAGAGTACGCGATGGTGAATTCCTGGTTGCAAGTGCTGGAGACGATGCGGGGCTTCATTTCGGGGTCAGCTACGATGGTAACGCCATCGTAGAAGAGAGAGTTCAAAGGTGGGAGAAAGTTATGTATAATATGTTCGAACCTTCGAGTAAAGAATTAGGTGAAGGAGATATATATAACGTACCTAGAATTAGTATAGATTTAAGTAAGTTATAAATCTCTGTAAGTAGACTTATATAAGTATAAAGCTTATAAGTAATTAGGTCTTAATTAGCTATTATATATCTTACTGTATAGATCTTTTTAATTTAGATTCTCTAAGCTCTACTTATTAGATAGATATATCTATAAAGTAGATAGTATAGTATATAAAGAAGTAATTGTTTATCTATTAAAGCGCTATAGTAAGCTACTATCTTTCTTAATTCTAGTTACTAGTAAGATAGGTTGCAAGACTAAAAGCTAAAAGTAAACTAGAGTAAAATATAGATATAGTAATAAGATACCCTAAGGCTCATATAATACACCGGGTTCCTCATTTAATAAATAGATAGTACAGTAGCTAAAAGAAGTATTTTTAACTTACTATAGCGCTATATAGCGCTACCGTCTACTTTATAAAGCTAAGTAATAAAAGAACTAACTAAAGAAGTCTATTTTATATTATATAGTAGGTAAACTAACTCTATCTTACTTACTACTTGTTACAGTGCGCTCTGGCGGCATGTAATAGTAGGCAAGGCACGTGACCGTACGTAGAGTATAAACGCTAGGGAACGCTAGTATATACTTACTCCTACAAGTAATATTTAAGAGTATGACGAGATATACCTACTACGTAGTAGCCTCTTACTAAGTATTATAATTATACCGCCTATCGCCCTCTTATAGTCTAATACTTCGACCTCCTAGAGAAGACGGTCCGATTATAATACCTAACGTAAAATAAGCTAATCTAGCGAATACCGCCGTACTCCTTCTATCGACGGCACCGAACCTTATATCAACTATACTATAGTAGAGGAACCTACCCTACCGACGAACATAGACTAGCTATAGGTGCACGCTAGTATTGAAGGAGAGGTTACAGGTACTCCTATTACGGAACTAGTTATATAGGCGCACGCTAGCGCTAATCCGCAATTAGAGGATCAACTATAAATAGACTAAGAGTTAGACCTAGAGCTAGAGGCCCTCAAGGTATAGTAGGCTCGACTCCTAGATTGCTAGCATATAGAAAGAGAAGTAAAGCGTACGAGGATTATAGAACTAAAGGTAGAGCTAGTAAGTAAAGCTTCTAAAGGGTTAGGTTAGGTTAGGTTTCGCTCGTAGTAAACCCAACCCAGAGTTAGGCTGGGCTAGCCTAGGCCTAGCTCGGGCGAGTTAGGGATCCCTAACGGGTTTCTCTATCGCTTAGGTTAGGCCGAACAATTAGTCACGTAAGCATTTACTATTAGATACTATTAGGTTAGGTTAGGGATTTGAAAAAGCCTTTTTATAATAATCTTATATCTTATTATCTACCTATTAGTGCCGCTATATATCCTAGATTACGGCTTATCTTCCACCTTTACTTGCGCTTATACGAACAAGGAGCCCTAGGCCGGACGCCCTACGCTAACGAATTAGGCTTCTTTCTCGTAGCCGGCTACTTTTTTTTATAGCGTGCTGCTTCTTTATCGTAGCTAGTAAAGCAGTCTCCTTTGTCTCCTCATGTTCCTACTCGGGGTAGTCAGTAACGTTTAAGAAGCTACTTATAACCTCCTCTCCTTCTTCCTTAGACTCCTTCTTCTTTACCGCTTCTACTTTATTACTCTTTACCGCTATATTAGCTAACCCCTCTTCCGTCTATATTCTTGCCTATATCAGCATATTATAGCTCGGGATTGTTACGGGAGAATAACGTATACATAGGGGTTTAGCGTTTGTATTAACTAAGTTCGATAAAGACGATAGAATCTCGTCGGGATCCGTAAGAAGTCCTCGGCTCCTAGTCTAGCCGCCCGTAGGAACATAGGTAGTATAGGTATAGCTAGTACTTATCCCTATAGGTATACCCTTTATATTACCCCCTCCCTCCTTCCGCCGGAGAGTAACGGATACCGTAAGCTCTCTCGCGGGTTCCTCGAAGTACGGTTCCTAGTCTATTTATACGGCTCCCATACGATCTCTCGCGGATTCCCTCTTTCGGGCGTTTTATCTTCTAAAACTTACCTCGTTTCCAATTTTCTAAAAAAGGCAACTTTCACTTTACCTTTTTATATTATAATCCCTTTATTTCCTATTATTCTCCCTACCCCGCGCGTAGGATTAACGGGTCCCCCTTCTATAAGTTACTGCCTCCGCCTACTTATTTTTCTCTTTTCTTTTTATTTTACTAACTCTATCTCTAACGCCACTAACAACAATAATAACAATAATAACAACAACCAACGTACGAAATACACGCCTTTCGGGTTCCGAGCCTTTTATTACGGATTCTAGCTGTTTCTTACGGTTCCCTAGATGCCTCTAATTTACTACTATCCTTACGCTTTCTCTAGCATTAATTGCCAGCCTTAAAACGTATAACGTGCGTTTCCGGAAACTTTTTCGCGGGTTCCTAATACTTTTAGTAGCCTCCTAAACGTGCCTATACCGCCTGCAACACGGACTATAAGATATATTAGCCCCTATAAGATCTTCTAGATTCCGTAGAAAACATGTCGGTAACTAAAGTAGTCTAAAAATAGCGCATATTGCCTATACCGGCTAGAATCGTACTAGTACTACTAGAGCGTAGGTTTTCGGTTTCTATAAGAAATGCGGTAGCTTACGAGATTCTAGCGCGGCTGCCTATAGCAAGCTTAAAAAGGTCCTTAAGACCTAGAAGGCCCTCCGTCCTCTTTAGAAGGACGGTCTTCTTTCCGCGTACTTCCTTTGGTTCCCGTAAGAAAATACATCGGCTTACGATATTTTAGTATAATAGCCTCTAAGATCACCGACAAGGTAGAGAACGTTATAGCTTAGTAGGGGTCGACGTAAGTTTTATATAGTTTCCGCTACTTTTCTATTAGTAACCGAGATTCTAGCTATAGTATGAATACTATTCCTGCTCTCTTACGTCTTAGTAGCCGTCGTAGGAACTAAGGGTTCCGGCTTAATTGTTTTAGGCTCCGGGGTGTTTTAGTAGGGTCCGCTAAATTAGCGTTAATATAGATAGATTCCGTTAAATTTAACGAAGAGTAATAAATAATACTTACTTTCCTTAATAAAAACTCCTATTTTCGTAATAAACTCTAAGGACTCTGTTAGTCCTAGCTATACCTTACTAGGGCCCTTTTTCTTCTTTTCCTATATAGACCTAGGTCTATTATTTACCTTAGAGTCTCCGTACTTACCTTTAAAAGCGTCTATAGCTACGGTATCCGAGAGTTCCTCTAAGGGTTCCTAAGTTAGTTAGTAGTATCCCGCCTACTTAACTAGTACTTCCCTACCTTTCCCCCTATTCCTCGGTTTTTACCTAGCGTATAGGATCTCTTCTACCTACTATTCTTCATGCGACTCGAAGAGCACGGGAGCCGGTTAAGTATTATTAGAGACCTGCCCTAGGAGCGGGTCTTAGCTAGTAGGGCGTAAGAGATCAGGGTAGAAGATAGGGTAGATACTATTAGGAATCCTAGTAAGTTCAATTAAGGCCGGCGAATATACTTTAGAAACCGTATACTTTATATACTCAGCGTCTAGGCTTCTTTTTAGGCGGTTAGTTTAGTAGTTACGTAGGTCTAGCTATGCCTTATTGTTTACCCAATAAATTGGCGCCGGGGTACGTAATCTATTAACGTTTTCCTCCTATCTTTACGCGGTAGCCGCCATCCCTATCTAGTAAAGCTTAGTAATCTTTTTAACTCTTTCGACAAATAGGGTGGCTCTCTTTGCTACGGCAATACTACTAGTTCCTACGGGTATCGGCTCTAATACTACGGGTAACGTAGACTTATACCTATAGGTTATAAAGAAAGGACTTATACCTAGTACTAAGTAGTACCTGCCGTTAAGCGATAGTTACGCTATAGGGAGCTATCTTTTCTAGTCGAATTACTATTAGTTAATAAAGACTCTTAGCTATACTTATATTTCTTAGTTAAGTCGCTCGGGGCCTCTGTCGGTTTATAGGTAGTATACGGAGCTTAACCTCTATTATACGCCTATTAGTCTATAGAACTCCTTCTAGAAGGTACTAGTCTAGTTCGTTCCTCTATTACTAGTAATAGCGCGAGGCATTCCATAGTATTAGGCTTAGCATTCTATAAATTTTATAGCGTAAGCCTCTACTTCTATTGTAGGTATCGCTACTAGTACTATCTACTTGCTTAGGCGGTCCTTAATTACCTAAAGGTAGCGATTTCCTTTAGAGTCGGGGAAGTCCGTTATAAAATCTATAGAGATTTCCTAGAAGAAATAGTCGGGAACCGGTAGGGGCTTTAGGAGTCCGTATTTATACTCCCTCTAGATCTTATTTCTTCCGTAGTAGTCGTAGTTCCTAAGGGATTGCCGTATATACCTAGATTATAGGGGCTAGTAGAAGTTACGACCTAGAGCTAAGTTAGTAGTATCCCTTCCTAGATAGCCGGTTACCAAGGAATCGTATACGGCCTATATTAGCTTAGTTTAGAGCACGTCGGCCTATAAGGCTTCGGTTCCTATTATATTATATTCGGACTGCAGGGCTACAGGAACGCTAGGTACCTAAAGTTTTCCGTAGTATCGAAGGTGCCCGTTTTAGTTAATAGTATAGTCCCCTGCCTATATTTTAATCTTAAGATCGGTAGGAAGTATACGGGCTCCGGTCTTAACTACGCGGCGTATAGAGCGAAGTAAATTATTATTCTATAAGGCTTTCCTCTAGAGGTCGTTAAGTTCGATATCCTAAAAAGGACTATTAGAATTCGAAGATAAAATTACAGAGTCCGTAGGAACCTCTCGTGCCGTACTTATAGACGTAGTAGCTACTACTACCTCCTTTCCCTCCTCGATTCCCGGCTAGTTAGGGGTGGACTCCGTAGTGTTATAAAAGGGTATATAGTAAGGCTTAGTAGAGGTAGAAAGTATCTCCGGGGATACCTCTTTTACCTCTATAGCGTAGTGGTTAGGCACGCCTTCTCCCTTTAGAAAGGAGAGGGAAAACCTAATCTCTATTTCATAGTAAACTATACCCGATAGCGGGGGCGTCTAGTACGTTTCGCCTACCCCGCCCTGAATTTTCGGATATATGCGCCGAAGGTCGCGGGTTCGATTCCCGCCGGCGTACGAATCCCTTCTATACATGCTATTGCAGCGGGGTACGGCAGGGTAGGTCCCGGTACCTTAGGGCCGAAAAATCGAGGATTTTTCGTAGTTTCTCGCTGTGCGCTGGCACCGAGGGGCCATATTATAGCAGGGTATATAGTAAGGCTTAGTAGAGGTAGAAAGTATCTCCGGGGATACCTCTTTTACCTTTATAGCGTAGTAGTTAGGCACGCCTTCTCCCTTTAGAAAGGAGAGGGAAAACCTAATCTCTATTTCAGTAGCTAAGAAGCGGCGAAAGCGGGATAGTCTATCGTCCTCGCCTAATATATCTTGCTCCCTCCTCGATAAAGTATCCGCGATAACTTGCTCTATTTCCGGTCTGTATACTAGGGAAAACTAGAAATTCAATAGGGTTTCGTACTACCTAATTTACCTTTCCGTTAGTTATCGTTTTACTATAAAGTACTCTAGGTTCTTATAGTCCGTCTAAATCGTGAAGGGACTATATACTTTTAACTCGGGAGCCTAAAATTTAATATAGGAAATTACCGCTAATATCTCTTTATCGGAAATATCGTAGTTAATCTCCGCCTTGTTTAGTTTTTAAGAGAAAAATCCTACTAGGTAGCGGGTTCCGTTCTTTTCCTATAGTAGTACGCCCCCTAGTGTAAAGCCACTATAATCTATTTCTAAGAAGGTTGGTAGAGTCGGATCCTAGTAAGAAAGGACTAGAGCCCTATAGATCTTCTCGCGGAGTTCTTTAAAAGCTCTTTATTCCTCCTTCCCCTACTTAAACAATGTGCCTTTTCCGGTAAGCGACGTTAAAGGCCCGGTAATCTTAGAGTAGTTAGGGATAAATATCCTATAGTGATTAGTAAAGCCAAGGAATCTACGGATTTCCTTTTACGTTTACGGTGCCTACTACCCGCGGATAGTTTCTATCTTTTCTACGTCGGGTCCTACGCCTTTTCTATTAGCGTGTATAATAAAGCTAAGATACTTAATACTCTTCTACGCGAACTTACTCTTCCCCGGGTCTAGGAATAGGCCTCCGTCCTAAAGCGTTCGGAGGACTATTTTAACCTTCTCAAAATAGTCCTCTCTTAACCCGCTAGAGTAGATAATTATATCGTCGATATACGTAGAAGCGTAGTCGTCTAAGTATTTCCGTAGCAAAGTATTAATATACTACTAAAAACTTGCTGGGGCCCCGGACAAATTAAAAGGGCAGACTATCTATTTAAAAGAGCTAAATCTTGTTCGAAACGTAGTAATCAACTCGTAGCCCTTCGCTATACGAATCTAGTAGAAAGCCGATACTACGTCTACCTTAGTTAACTATCTAGCACCCGTTAGGTTCCTCAGGGTTTCCGGGATTAAAGGTAGAGGGTAACGGTCTTACTTTATAATCGCATTTAAGGCACGGTAGTTATAATAGAAGCGTAGTCCACCACCCGGTTTCCGTATAAAAAGCACGGGTGCCGCTACCTCTAACGTGCTTAGCCTAATGTAGCCCTTTTCAGTTAAGTCGTCTAGCGTTTTATAGAGAACAAGTAGTTCTTCTTTTAATATACTATAAAGCGGCCCCTATAGTAAAGCTAGAAGGGATCCGTCCGCGTCTTTTCGGAGCTTAATCTTATAATCGATACCTTCCCTATAGGGGGCTAGCTTTTCCGCTTCCCGTCGATAAAAGAGCGGTAACATGTCCTAAATCTCCGGAGGGAGGTATTATTTTAGGTCTTCCTCCGTTAGGTATACTTTCACCTTAAGAGCCTTCTTAATATCCTCCGATATTGCTACGGCTAGCGACGTAAAAGTACCGGAGTCTAATAGCTCTTATTAGTTTCTCCCTTCTCTAATCCACGTTTTAGCCCTACTATAGTAGTACCGACGCTTTTTGGGCGTAGCCCTAACTTTATTATACGCCTTCTAGGGGTTTCCTAGAATTAGTAGGAAGGCTAGGCCTAGTATAATATAGGCGTAGACAGTCTGCTGGAATCCCTAGATTTCTATATAGAAAGCGACAACGCCGTCGATCCTAGAGCCTCCTATACTTATAGACGCCCCCTTTACTTAGCGTGTTTCGGTACTAATATAGCTTAGTCCGAGACCTTTTACAAGGTCTCCGTTAATTATAGTATAGTATTAGTAACCTTTATCGATCAGGGTAGAGGTTCTAAAATTATTTTAAATAACTATATCTATATATACGAGATTTCTATTTATAATACTTCGGACTTCTTTCTATCCTTTTACTAATACTTCGTCTACTCTTAGCTTCTAACTTCGAGGGAGATTTACTCTTTTCCCGCTTTAGATCTTCCGGAGTTCCCTTCTTCTTTATCGTCTTCTAATAATAGCTTATAGCTTATAGCGTTTATCTTCGTTAGCTACGTAGTAGGGGCGAAAGGGTATTCGCGAATACGGTATCCGGAGCCGCCGTAACGGAAATAAAGCCTATTCTTACGGCGTCTCTCTCTTTCCGTAAGGTCTACCTACTTAGCTCGTTATTTCTTCCCCGGTCCTTTTCGGTCCCCGCCGTTCCTGTTACGGGACCCTAAGGATTACGTCGGGGCTATAACGGTATTACTATCGGCATCTACCCTCGCCATAGTTAGGGCGCCTTAGGTATAAGTAGATACCGTTATAAAAGACCCGCGTTCCTTATTCTTTTCCTTAGACTACCTCTTATATACGTTCTTAAACTGGTCCGTCGATTCGAGGTTAGTTATAATTCGTTCGACTTCCTCGGTAAATAAGTAGTATTCCGTTAATCTAGGTATAGCTACCGTATATATCTTAACTAGGTTTGAAAACGTATTCTTAAGGTAATTAATCTTTACGTTATTAGACTAACTATCTCCGGCCGTACTTAGTAGGAGTTCGTCGAATTCTATCTAGTGTTCGTGCTAAGGTTAGCTAGTAGCGTACCTTAGGTTCGTAAGGCGTTCTAGGGCTTTAGCTTATTCGTTACTATCCGTAAAGATATATTCGAGTTATAGGAAGAAAGCTTCGGGATCCTTCCTATAGAGAGGGCTCCCCTTTTCCTAGAAGTATCGTATCCTAGCTCGTTCTCGAGAAGGAAGGGTGTCGTAAATAGTATCCTAGTAGTACTCTAAGGATAACGTAGGTTTTGTCCCGGAACGTACCCGGTACGAGCTACGAATCTAAGAGAGGTAGTCGCGGAAGAAATTAGGCCTTCTATTCTATACGGGTAGTTTCTAGTCCCTAGGGCCTATAGGTTCTTTACTAGGATTCGTCGCGTTATTAGCGGAGATTATTTCAATTAGAGTTTTCACGAGGGTATATAGAGGTATATCCTCCGGTAGGCTAGCTATAGAATCCCTCGTAAGTCGCTCGGCAGCCGCCTTATTTATAGCGGTACGCGTTCGTACCATTTCGGCTTATATAAGTTATTATTATGCGTATATTTCTTCGATAATACGTCGTATATCGGCGATAGACGCTTCCCCCTCTAAACTTCCGTTATTTAGGGGGTTATTCTCGCTTTCCGGTATAAAACTAGAGGTTAACGAGTCTATTAGTTAATCGAACTTAATGTTATGGGAGAATAACGTATATATAGGGGTTCAGCGTTTATATTAACTAAGTTCGATAAAGACAATAGAATCTTGTCGGGATCCGTAAGAAGTCCTCGGCTCCTAGTCTAGCCGCCCATAGGAGCTTGGGTAGTATAGGTATAGCTAGTACTTATCCCTATAGGCATGCTCTTTATAGGGATATTATTACTATTTAGTAAAATATCCTCTAGATTATTAATCACGTCCTCCTAGCGTTCGAATAGTAAAGTAGGTTACGCTTTACCTACGACGGGCTATTTTAGAGGCCGAGCTTCTTCACTATCTAGTTATAAAAGGTACGAAGAAAGATGTAGTAGTAAGGGCGTAGGTAAAATAATACTAAACTCTCTAGTAGTTTTTCCGTTAATATCCGAAGGTTGCTAGTTGGGTAGTATTCTCTTTATGTCCGTAGGTACTATAAAATCAACGTCTAAATCCGTCTCTAGGTTACTAGGAAGGTCTTTCTACTTAAGAAGTAAGGCTCTTTAATACTAATATCTTTACTTTTTGAGAGGTGTTCGTGCTACTAAAGAATCCTATTAGATACTATTAGGAAATACCTTCGGAATAGATTAAACTTACTTAGACCTAGTATCTAATTAGGGTTCTTCTAATAGTAGTTAGCGAATTATATGGCGCGAGCTTTAGTAATCTTCTAGAGTATAGAAATACGACGACCTTTAGCTCTATAGTGAGCCTTCTTATATACGAGACTCTTATAGTGCCTATTAGAGTCTAGTTTACTTTCGTTATCAACATCTGAAGAGGTTAGAGGCACGCTATTATTTCTAATTAATTGATTAAGATCTTGTTTTATATATCCGCGGTATAGTTTCTATTACTAATACTTATATCGTCTCGAGCCTAGGCATAAACTATTAGATACTATTAGATGCTACTCTTTATTCTTAACCTTACCTAAGCGTTCTTTTTCGTACTACTAGTTAGGGCGTAGGTCTTAGAGTTTACTAAACGATATTCGACGTAAGCCTATAATTTCTTAGGCTCGTTTCTTGAAAGCTATAATTTGCTCGGTTCATCTCGTAGGTAAGTTGTCGCTTACTTATCTAAAAAGATTCTCCTTGTCTATATCTATATTATCTAGTATATTATTTTCTTTAAATCGATTAGAAGATACTAGTAAGTTAGAGCTTAGTATCTAACCTTTATCGTCCCTAATATTTCCTAGGTCTTCCTTGTTAACTAACATCTACTAGGCCCGGTCTATATTCTATAGCAAGCTTAATAAGCTTAGCTCTAGCTTACTTAAGCCTTTTCTTCACGTTCCTTAATAAGTCGCTATTAGAGTACTTAGTATCGAACAGTTCCTTATTCTTTATACGAAATCTTACGTCATTGTTAGATTTGAGATTGTCAGAGATATACGTAAGGTAGTCGAGTAGTAAAGCTCTACGGGTTAACTTGTTATTATACTCGGAATTATTACTTATCGCTATAATACTCATTAGTCGTCGTTTAAGCATAGGGCGTAGTATATCTACACTTTAAGTAATCCTTATATATCATATAATAACGGCGAAACTAGATAGTACGAGCCTTACTTTTCTTATAAAGCTATTATACGACGCGTCTCTCGGAGCGGAGGTATGCGAGTTTATAAGGTATAGTCGGTGGGTTATTATTGCGTCCGGCCTCGTCTGCCACGTCCGATAACGTCTAGGCTATATTATCGCCTAATACCGCAGCTCTACAGTCTTCCTTAGTAAATCCACGCTAAGCTCTCTAACGCTAGTATAAAAATCTGCGAGGGCCTCGGACAATACTATCAGATTCTATTAGGTTAGCTAAACCGCTCTTTACCTATTAAGTCGATTCCGCTTATAAGGGCTGTCTTTATCTAAAGGATTAATATCTAAGTAACCTTTTAACTATATACTCTTAATAATCTACTTTTGTTTTTAGAGCTAGTCGATAACTTATTACTATATACGCAATACGTATCCTTCCTCGCTATATAATATAGCCTATTCGTCCAGCGGGTCTATATCTATTACTTTATTAAAGGCTGTAAGGGAAACGAATTAAAGTACTCTTACTATCTTATCTATCCTCTCTGCCTACTATGCTATCTGCACCTAAAGGAATCTTATTTAATACGATTTTAAACTCCTCGTTAGGTTCTCCTTTACCGTTAATATCTAAGTTGATAGTATGGTCTATTAGAATTTGTTAGATTTAAAAATACTAATAACTTTCTAGAAATAAACCTAGGACCGATTTTCTACTAGTTAAAATGTCTAGGAGTCTTTTCCCCGCAATATTTACGCTAGGAAGCCTCTTTCTAGTAGTAATTAGGTATAGCACCGACTTTGAACCGAAAGAGCGTTGTCGAGATAGTACTAACGATAGTTATTTCTAAGGGGAAGGGTCTCTTTACCGAGTTCTACGGTTTAACTTTCTCTTTTTCTTTATTGGTGGTCCGTTAGGTAGTAGGTAGTTCGTCTTAATAATATCCCGGTAGTAGCCCGGTTATCTTTCTACTCTATATACATCTGAAGGTTTGGCGCGCGTAGTAATAGGTAGTTTTATAGTAACTTCTTCACGGATTAGCCTTACGAGCTACATATTGAAAAGAGAAGTGGATAGTATACTGGAGCTAGCTACAGATATGAACTCAAGATAATAAATTAAAAGGTCCGTCTCAAGAATTACTAGAACGCTCGATTTACTATAGAAGGGGACTAGCTAGGCTACATAGAAAGGACTTACTTAGTAGTATATATCTAATGAACCTATGCATAGGACTTTTACCCGGATAGCCTTATATACTCGTATACTGCTAGTTAATGATCTTAGGTTATTTTAGCGTCTATCGGATACTATACTAGTTTCCTACTCTATATACCCGGGGAAAAAGAAAGTTTTATCTCCCAATAAAACTACTACTGATTATAATGACTGTAATGACTATAATAACTATATATTATAGCCGACTAAGTATGCGCAAACCTAACTCTAAAGAAAATTCAAATCTATATTTCTGTCACAGGACAATAGGATATGAAGCAGATACGTTCCTACTACTAGGAAGCACATGATAAGGCTAGGAAAGGAAGGTTGAACCGAGGGTTTAACCTTATCTATTGCCGCCGCTATCAGCAACGTAGCTCTTTAAGCTACGTCCTCGTTATATAGCCTAACCTATACCGATAGACAAGACCTCTATAGCTGACTGAATCTAAACCGTTTCCCCGTATTTATGCCAACTACCTACCGCCGCGAGACCGACCGTAACATTACGTAGCTTCTACCTTTAGTATGACTACCTTCGAAATAGCTATCCGCCCGGACCCCCCCCTTAGGACTAACTCCCCCGATAAACTCGCCGAACACGTTACTTAGTTCCGCGACGACTGGCTCGTCTACCTCTGTAACCTAACTGGTTACACCGCCGAGGTTGAAGAGAAGCTTATTCTTTAATAGGAAAAGATCGAATAGATCTAGGACTAGGTTACCTCCGCGAAGGGAGTTATCGAATTCTAGAAGAACTAGTATAAAGAGATTCTTAAGAGTAAGGATTAGACGATCCTTAATCTTAAGATTTAGAACGAAAAAGCCCTTCTTACTACTATTCCTACGGTTATTACTCCTGAAACGATACCCGAACCCGGACGCCCTGCTAAGCACCCTATAGATACTATAGAGAGAAAGACTCTAGTTATTACTACTACACCTCCCGAGTCTTCTAAACTTAGTGAAAGACTACCTAACCCCAAAAAGTTTAACGGAGATCGTAAAGACCTACGCCGCTTTACCTAACAGATCTATAGTAAGTTAACTACGAATATAGACCGCTTCGTAAGAGTAAATGATCGTTTGGCCTACGTTACTAGCCGTCTTACTGGAACCGCTTATTCTCTAATTCTGCCCAAGGTTGAATATAGAATATATTAATTTGTCGACTATCCGCAGATGTTAGAATACCTAGAAAACGCTTTTAGTGATCCGGACCGTATTAAAAATGCTTAGAATAATCTCTTCCGTTTACGTTAAAAGAATATAGATTTCAGCGTATTCTTTACCGAGTTTAAACGCCTCGCTCTTAAAGGTAAAATACTAGATTCTATACCTATACCTCTCCTGAACTAATTAATTTCTCGCGAACTCTAAGAAATATTACTTTATAACCCGTCCTCTTTAAATAATTTTCGACAATTCGCTTATTATCTTTAAGAACTCGAAAATCGTCGCCGACAATTCTACTAGAATACGTATGTAATTCGTAACGAACTAACTTTTCGTACTACTAATACTCGGACGCCTTAAACCCCCTTATTACCTCGCCCTACGCCCTATTAGACTTACGTCGCTGCTGCTAACCGTGAATAACTAACCGGAGACCTAATAGATTTAAGTACCTAGCGCTATAACCGTCTATCCGATAAAGAGGCGGGAGTATATCATCGTTACTACCGAACTAGTTATCTTATTCGGGACTGCCCGAACCCCGATACCCGCTCCCTAGACGTCTAAACCCGCGATATAATCCGACGTTAACGTATATAAGAGATACGTATCTCGCGCACCCTATCGCCCCGTCAGATATAATCTCCCCCGTTTTACGCCCTAACCGCTTTACGCCCTACTACTCCCGCTACCTCTATTCATGCCATGTCAGTCCAGGAAAACGGAGTAGGCCTAGGATAGGAAGCACCTTAGCGTTAAAAGAAACTATACTATAGATACCTTAAGGCAAACTGCCTTCTATTATACGAACGGAACCGATTACTAGATTATTGTCACCCTTTACACCGAACCCTATACGAATATCCAAGACTGCACTATATGGGTTATCTGTTGACGAAGAGTTTAAACGAGCCCATATATCAATCCTCCCGTCTACGATTAGTCTACCTAGTTTAGTATTTTATACCTACACTAAGTGGATACTAGATGTGAAGGTTAATCGTTTATTAACCTCGAATAGACTAAAGAGAAGAAGATACTACTCCTCCCCCTACGTAAACCCTTCCAACTTGTGGGTTACGATAGGTTATTGAATGAGAACCAAACTATTCGCTACTATATTCGAGTTAATTTCTAGATTAGAGACCATATAGAAAAAGATATAATTCTATTTGTTATACCGTTAGCATATTACTATACGATCCTAGGCCTACCGTAGCTAGAAAAGCATGATCCGAAAACTGAATAGGCCTCCCGAACTATTACATTTAATAGTAAATTCTGCCGCGAGTATTATAGTATTTCGGAGTAACTATAACCTTAACCTATACTAAAAGACATTCCAAAAAAGACCGCGCTCCGTTATCTACCCGACCGTCCCGAAGGCCTTCAGAATACCGATATTGCCTTTATTAGTATTAACTCTGTCCGATAACTACGACGAAGGAACACTGATATGTTTATTACTACGATAGATGATATCGATTATATTATACGCCGAAAGCAAGCTATATAAGTGAATAGTATATATGAATCTAGTGATAGAACCGAATTAGATATCATCCAGAACTTGCTAATCGAGATTTAGGACTACGCCGAAGTCTTTTCCCCGAGAAAGGTAGATTAATTACTACTATACCGATCCTACGACTACGACATTCGACTAATACCTAGTAAAGACCTACCTTTTAGACCACTATACTTGATATCCCGAACCGAACTTGAAGCCTTAAAAGAATGGCTAGATAAGAACCTAAAGAAAGGATTTATTCGGCTAAGTTCCTCGGCTACCGCTTCCCCTATCCTCTTTATTAAGAAACCTAGAGGGGGCCTACGACTCTATATCGATTTTCGTATAGACAATAATATATTAGTAAAAGACCGGTATCCGTTACCGTTAATTAAAGAGACTTTGAATAATTTATAAGGCATAAAGTACTTCTTAAAGATCGATATTATCTTAGCCTTCAACAACGTTCGTATAAAGGAAGGGCAGGAACACCTTACGGCGTTTAGAACTAGATTTAGTCTATTCGAAAGCCTAGTAATACCTTTTAGATTAATAGGAGCTCCCGCGACATTTTAGAGGTTTATTAACGATACGTTACGAGAATACCTCGACTAGTTCTACTTAGCGTACTTGGACGACATACTAATCTATAGTAAGATAAGGGAGGAGCACGTTATATACCTTCGCTAGGTTCTAAAACAACTCCGAAACGCTAGGCTATTTGCTAAATTCTTAAAATGTAAATTCTTCGCCTATGAAACGAAATTCCTAGGTCTTATTATTAGGGATTATAGATTTCGTATAGACCCGGACAAGGTTAAGATAGTAAAGAATTAGAAAATACCTATAAACCTTATCGATATATAGGCCTTTATTAGGTTCGCAAACTTCTATCAAAGATTCATTAAGGACTTTTTAAAGACTATATTCCCGTTAGTCTCGCTAACTAGAAAGGGCGAGCGTTTCGATTAGAATAGTAAACGGTAAGACGCTTTTAAACGCCTTAAGTCCGCCTTCACTTCTGCTCCGGTACTGGCCGCATTCAACTA
>Ga0058698_10000385_pt1 | contig 25308 bp, 18 predicted proteins | sample AgamicAsSfe_FD_67288 | JGI IMG/M metagenome (GOLD analysis project Ga0058698, IMG submission 67288) | Agave microbial communities from Guanajuato, Mexico - As.Sf.e | ecosystem: Host-associated > Plants > Phyllosphere > Phylloplane/Leaf | place: Guanajuato, Mexico | collected 2012-05-30
CTCCTCCTCCTCCTCCTTCTTCTTCTTCTTCTTCTTCTTCTTCTTCTTCTTCTTCTTCTTCTTCTTCTTCTTTCTCGTCGACTTCGATCTTGAACTTTCCTAGCTCAAAGGCGCGCTTTGCCGTATTATAGTTGACAAATAGGCGGAAGCGGTGATCGCCGACCTCGGGCCAGTATGTGAATGAGAAAGAAGTGGACTTCACGAAGCTGAAGACATGATCTCGAGCTGCGTTGAGGGAAGGGAATTTCGTCGGCCAGGGGGACACAAGCACAAGAAGGCGTTGTACGTCGAACTCGATGGCTTCTATGTTGGCACATCAGTATAGTTCAGAGGGTTCGACGGTAGATCGACCTACTCTTCATTGTGCCAAACCTTTCAATTGGCGCTTTTGACGTAGTAGCAGCCTTTTGGAGTTTGCGCTGTGGTTGCCGCCATCCTTTACCGGGTATATTCATGTCAAACCTGCCTGCTTCGAAAGCATGCCTGGCCGTATTGAAGTTGACATAGGCTCGGAACTTCTTCTCTTCCACACCTTCGAATTGCTCATACACGAACCGGGACCATCGTGCAACCCTGTCGACGTGAAGAACGGCATGCTGCACACTGAGGAAGCTTGACGGCCAATAAGGCACTAAGGGGAGCAGGCGTTTAATGTCGGCTTCGACGGCGGCTAGACCATGTACGTGTCGGTATCAGAAAACAAGGAGAGGACCAGGCATACATACTCCTTAAAGCTCTTGGATCAGCTAACTCGACCTTTAGATAGAACTCCCCCTGCCCGAAAGCTTTGGCAGCTACTATGAAGCAGGCCCTATCTTTCACATACTCCATTTCGTCCTCTGTCATGTGCTTGCTAGTTATGTACTTGAGGTCAGCTTTCTCGCAGGCAGCATCAACATATGCTTTTGCTTCCTCGATATCGTAGAAGTGTGTGGGATAGGTGTGGATAATAGCTTCTGCTTTGGCGGCGGCTAAGAAGACGACCCCTGGGAGTATTAATGGAACACTTTTTGTACGTGTGAGAAGGAGCGTTGGAACCTTTGAGATGCTCGTTCTTCGGCATGGTGAGGTTTTTGCACGTTTTGGTTTGGTGTTGTCTTGTGAACGGCAGGTTGAAGTGCGAGCTGCAACAGATTCAGGTGTTGATGAGAAAGATTAGAAGGACCACGAGATTGTTGAAGTATGATGCATTCTGATTTCAAACGACTCCGATCTTACAAACGCGCGCGTAGCTCAGCCCAAGGTACCAAGACGGATATGTTGCGCAGCCATTTGCCCCAACGAGCGAAGGCTTCCGATACAAACAGACAAGTCGAAAGCCCACTGACGTCCCGCAACTCCGGTGCCAATTAGACTCCTCGTGAACGACGTATCTGAGTCCCAGCCAAGACTGCTCTGCATATGTACATTTGCGAGGCCATGCATGTACAACAATGCACCCCCAGCTGCGTGCTCCATCAAGATATTGTAACGAAAACTTTTGTAGTAGTACAATTTAGGCATCTCTCATATCTGCCTTTACTCCTCTTCGTCACTCTCGTCATCGTCCATCTTATACAAGAAGTACTGTACAAACACACCAGCATCCAACAACAACGTGCCAAAGCTGCCCAATAACCAGCTCATGTTGACCGCAATGTACTTGCCGTACTCAGCACGTCCCTCTCCACCCTGGCAGACATGACCCCCACACTTGGGCTTGTAGACCAGGATGCTCAACACATATGTCAAGTTACCTAAGCAAGCAAACAGGAAGAATAGCATGCTGATGCCCTCGGTAGACTTGCGGCGGTAGTTAAGCAGGAGCTGTGGGACACGAGAGCCAAGGTAGAGTGCGGCGCAAACGTAGCCGGAGATCTGGCCCCAAAGGTTGAAGTGCAGTGTTGATTCGGGTGACGAGTCCTGGTCATCTGGCTGATTGGGAGCGGTGGAGTTCCGGGCACTGAGATACCAACCGAAGACTCCGGCCGCACATACAAGAACGATGGTACCAAGGTTGAAGATGATTGTTTGCAGGCTGGACTGGGCCGGCTGAGGTTTGGCTGCGACCGCGCCATTCTGGTGTGCAATAGTAGAGTCATCGTGGAGCGGTGTGACAGGCGAAAGGTGCGTGCCGTCAATAGAGAGGTATCGTTCGCGGAATGAGCCTTGTGAGTGGCTTGAGCCGCGTCTGTCGATGTCTGATATGCGCGGTCTCTGTACCTCGATCCCATTGCCGTTGCCGTTTGTATAGGGTGAGCCACTTGACTGCGGCCTACGGTGGGGAAGAAGCGGTGACTGCTCGCTAGCTTCACTATCCTCATCGGATTCATCCATCGGTTTCTTAAAATCATCGCGCAACGTAAAGCCCTTGTAGTAGAAGCACTGCAGCAATAGCACGATGTCGGCTAGCGTATAGTATACCGCCAAGATGGTCATCGTTGGCAGCACACCCTGCAGTACTGCACCTATGATGTTGAAGAAGTCCCCGAGAAGCCATATCACAATAAAGACTACCGAAAGGCCCTCTGCTGAGCTTCTCTTCCAGTTCTCAATTATCTGAGGTGAAAAAACCACTGTATACGGGTCAGCTCCGGCTTGCCGAGGTAACAATCATGTCAAAACAATACGGCGCAAGCGCGTCGCACAACGTATAGCTGTGCAGGAAGACGGAAAGTACATACCTATCCAGCATGCGATGCTGATGGAGCCAAATATCTGGCTGATGGCATCAATGTCCAATCGCAAGCCCTGCGATGGAGGAAACATCTTCGCTATGACGTAACACACCTATTCCCTAGCTCTTTCTCAGTCGCAAAAGCTCGCGGGTAACTCCAGAGACCCAAAGAAGCTACTTTAAAACACTTGCGATAGTGTTATTGATGAGAGCCAGCTACAAGCTTGCAGCTCCCTTCCCTGACGATGGGTTCCGGTGCGAATGTGCGGGAGCTGAACAAAGAAAGGCTGGCTATAGCTTCTCAGGTATGCAAGCGGCTCCGGGCCCAGCCACGTACGTATATAAAGGATGTTTGTCGAAGGAGGTTGGAGAAGGTGTTTGCTGAGTGGTCTCAGATGAAAGCAACGAATATGAGATGGAATCTAGAACACAATTGCTTGGATGACTGACATGTGGAAAATCTCGGGTGAGTACGTAATCTGGGGTTACAGGGATCAGCTTCTGCAGGAACCAGAACACGAGCAAGAGCCGCAGGATTTAAGCGAGCTGCGAACGTGCGCCGCACGCGATGATCTAAGCAGTGCCATGCTTCGATAATATCTTTTCCACAATTATGATCGTTAAGCCTTTATATGTCTATTCTGATATTGAGATAGCTTTGTATGGTTAAGATGCATTCCATCCAACTAACCAGTTCCCTCCCAGAATGCAGCCGCGCCCGCAAGATCATCAACGTTCAACAGGTCGACACCCTCGTCCCAAAGAATCCGCCATACCGCGTTCCTCGTGCCAATAGGATAGTCTGGCTGATTCCAGTACCTAGCCATGATTCCCTTCTCATGGGCCATGTCAAGTTGGCCCCTCAGAGTCTCTAGCTGCGTATCGTTGAACTCACGCTTACGCACTTCACCAAAGGATGATGCAAAATTGGTAGATGCAATCGGCGACTCGTTGGCTGTGAGATCTTGGTACTTGGAATCGTTGAGCTCCGCAAGTGGCGCATCAAAGAATACGTCACGCGGAGACGATGCGAGGACGTCAGAAAGTTGGGTGTTTCCAGTTCCAATGACGGTGACGGGGTTCTTGCGCAGAGTCGTGCCATCGTAGGTAGTCAGCCAGTCGCCGCTTCGCAGAGGTTCCAAGGCTTCGAGAACAGCAGGCCAGGTCTCGTCAGCAGCAGTCTTCAGGTCAATAAAGAAGTAAAGAGTCTGTCCGCTGGAGGTGTCGAATACGCCATTCTGCTCGCCAGGCTGCACAAATCGAGTGCTTGGGTTTTGGCGATGCAGAGTGTCAAGGATGGGCTCCAGATATAGAGACTGGAGAGTGCGCTTGTCGGTCAAGGCAGCGGGTTCATGACCGACCTTCAACGAATGAGCCGAGATTTCAACTGGATGCTATCGCAACGTATAAGGATCGAAATTACTTACATATAGTGTGCCGTTTAGTAGCCACACATCGGCTTCTGTTGATATGGCACCTTGACTTAATCCTGAGTAGAAGGGAACATCACGCCAGTAGTCGTTGTGGCTATGAAACGGCTTCGGGATTATCTCCCTGGTAAAATCGGTTGGATATGTGTATTTTTCACTCTTGTCGGTGTTTTCAAGAATGTTCTTCAGTGGCGTCTGCTGTCCGTATGGTGCTGCGCTGCAGAGCGCGGCGAGACTAGCGGTAAGAGAGAAGGAACGCATAGTGACAGCGACGCGACACAAACAACGTAGGGCGCGCAGACAATACAAATGAACAATGCGGATGCTTTGTAGGATAAAGCGCAAGACCTTGAAAGCGATTGATGGGGACCAGCCGGTGGTTGATGAATGTTTGGATTGAAGCTTGTCAACGATGTCACAGGTGGAGATACCCGTGAACATCCGGCCAATCCGGACAAGTCACTCGGCCCGTGCCTGTATGACTTGCTTCTGGAGGTTCCCTCGCATGGCGACACGTGCGGAGAGAAGAATGATACCTGCCTTTTTCTCTTCTCGTGAGCCTTCATTAGGGGCAAGATGTCGAAGTTTTGCGATATCGGCTTGGTTGCTATGTGGCTGAAGCTCTTGTTGGGCATCACGCACTAGCCTGTTTTCTGGGAGCTGCTGCTTGTAGCATCGCTGGGATACCACCTGCGTTTCGCAGTCAGTGTCAATGCTACTTGGGTTGATTCTGTGTTTGCTACAGCTCGTTGAATGCCCAAGATATTAGTGATAGACACGTTGGCAAAAACGTTGCGTAGTCGTCCATGGACACCTAGGTAGGTCCAAGGGTCGTGCTGGAAGTGGAAACACGTTCGTGCATGCAAGGAAGAATCATGTGCATGACAGGCGCAAGCATTCTCTCTTGTTATCCTAGTCGAATGTTCTAATACGATATGGACTTGTATTAGAGTCTTTGAAGATTTGGTCGTGCAGTGCAAAACGCGATGTATTTGGCTGACAACACAAGCAGCGGAATGGGAGGCTCTCTGACAGGTTACCTACTACGCGCTCTTTTGTAGTAAACAAGAGTAGTACACAGCTGTTTACAAATACATCCTCATGATGTGAATCTTACTCGCATGCCCCTGGACCCACACTCCATTACCACAACTTGAAGTCCATTCGGTCCTTCAACCCTACCCGTATCTTCCTTCCAAGATCCAAGCTTCACACCATCCATTCCCCTGGTCCTCGTCGGAGTTATAGCGGCTTTTCTTTCCGTGTCACGGGTCCTTGGAAGAGATCCTGCACGATGTTAGTGCATTTTATAGAACGAGGGTCTTCGGTGGGGTCCACAGACGTGATTGGGCGGATGCGAGAGCCGTTTCAGATGCATCAGCCGCTGCAACCACGGTGAACTGTAGCCAAGTGAATGTGGTAGATCTTGTCGGCGTCTGCACCTACAGACCGCGCTACAAAAGTAACGAACGTCGTGGCTGGTATAGTAAAGGCGGTAGTCGGTGTGATTGAATCGTAGGTGCTGCCTAGGTACGTAAAGTTGCGCCGAGCAACAGTCCACGCGTCGAAATGGCTGCGGACGCGGCACGGATGAAAACAGGTTTGATCCATAGTACCTAGGTAGCCATCAACACCCAAACATTTGCCATATCATTAGTTAAGTTAATAGGATGCGGACAGATGTTGAACATTCACACGGGTGGAACAACTGAGTATGGTGATGATGATCTCCTGATAGAGAAGTTGGATTGATTGAGATAAGCAGGATGTCGCTAGATCCATCCAACACCGTATCGTGCATGCCATTGGCGAAAGCCAGATGTAAATTCCCAAACGCCACGCCTCCCGCTCTCATAGACAAAGAAATAGATCGTAATATGATCTCTGACAATGCATCGCTAATACAGATAGCGTCGCAGACGCTCGAATAGATAGTTGTGTATGACAATCAAGATGATTGTTATGAGCTGGTGGAGCTGACTGAGTCGGATGATGAAGCGCCGCTTCGTCGGCGTGCCGAGTCTGTAGCAGTGCTAAGCTGGCGCTTGGTGTGCTCGTGCATGATCCTGATCAAGGTTAGTGAATGTTGTGAGTCATGGTTAAGTATAGTAACATACCTTTGGTAGTCGGACATGGCTCGCTCAGGGTCGTTGAGGTCAAAGTTGTTGGCAAAGTTGTGTTGAGCACTCATGGGCTCTGAGAAGCCGTCTCCGGAGACGTAGACTTGCTGGCGGGACTCGGTCATGGCAGACATTGTTGATGAAGTTTGGTATGAAGATGTAGTGAAGTAGAGATAGTTTGAAGCTTAAGTAAGATAAGATGTGTACGGAGGGTGTACTGGAGATCGAGGATTTGTATGTGAATCGATAAGCAGGCTGATTGTGATGCGTTCTAGAGAATCAGCAAGCGGGGTGCGAACTATATACCCTCCTTCCGTCTCACAACGCACGCACAACACAGGCGGGCGGAACGACATGTCCCCCATCATGACCGCGCATGGCAAAAGATCGGCCCATGACTGTCGGGTCAAAGAAGTGATCCACCCTGGCCAGCGCGCTAGTGGGCCGCCATCTTCGAGGCTTACAATCACAGATCTACAGGGTCCTTCCCCATCTAGCCCTAGCAGGTATCTGCACCAATGACGAGGCGCCGATACAGACATCCCCGTTTTGAGCGGGTCAAGTACCTAGGGATCACGACGTTGCTTATGATGTCGGCAATGACGGCCACCCTGGAAAGCTGTTTAGGGGTCTTGTCTGGCAATAAGGCTGGCTGGCCATTCACAGCCCACGACAGCCGTACCGCGTTTGTTGAGTGGTGTAGCCGATTAAGGGTCAGGCGGTACACGGCTGCACCTGCGCAATGTCCTTGTTGAAAGCCACCGAGCGGCAATTTCGAATTTCCCATGTTGCATACTTGCTATTTCTCCCATGGTAGAGTCATCATATTCGGGGTGCCCGTATGAAGCTGTGCTGCCTCGCCCAGACTCCATGACGCAGCAGCTATGTCAAAAGTCGAACGGCACGGCTGTCTGCGCGCTTCGTGGAGCACAGAGTCCCCCAGCGACGTCAGACGCCGCCATGGCTCAACTTCGAAACCCGCATGCCACAAGAGATATGCGGCCCAGCAGAGTGAAAGATCCTCCCAGCTCCAGCGCCCCAAAGTTTCCGTGCGCCAAAGAACGTCATCTTGTCCAAGTTCGGCAAAGATAGGCCCGGGAATCCTGCATGGCTATGTATAAGCGGGCCTAGCGCCTCTTTCGCAAAAGCAGGGTCTCGCGCTACCGCACACCCGTTGCGTTCATAGCCTCCACTGTAACCGCTCCCGGGCAACATACTCTGGCTGAACATCGTCACTTCTGACGTTTGTCCGTGTTGGCTTCCTTTCAGCCTCAGACATCGTCATGCAGGGTCTTCGCGCTCCGCCGTGGTCACCAAAGACGCAGGTACCGTTGTGATGACGATGTCGTCTGACCACGCCCTCTACGCTGCAGCCTAGGGCGTATCCAAACCGACAGCCTCAGCCTGTGTCACGAGGCTGGAACCCTCTGGACTTGGCCGTATATTCTGGAACGCATCTCAAGGGAGATCCACGCCCTCGCTGTAAATCACACAGGCTAGATGTCTAGGCCTGTGATCATCACCCTATCCTCCAATGGAATTCGTGCAATTAATCTAAAGAATTTGGACAGAATTTGGACAGAATTTGTGTCCCACAGCAAGAGATCTTCATGCTGCATAATCTGCCTGTCAAATCAAAAGCTACTGCCTCTTTGACAGCATCGAGTCGAATATCCCAACCTCCTTGCGAAACACCCCTTCGATCGCTTCTCCAAATCCCCGATGCCGCTACCCTACGTCTAGACCACTCGTGCTGAATGCACATCTCCAAATCCTCAATCTCATCGCTGGGATTCTGCTCAACCTCGCCGTACATCGCAAGTTCGTGTCAGGATCGAAATGGACCACTTCGACCGCTCTAGTCCCTTTCCAACCGTGCTTGCGGAACGTCATGCCAACCCGCAGATCTTCATCCCCATTGACGGATGTGGTCACCCCACACCACGTCCTTCCCACCAAGGCAGCTCCCCGTCTAAAGGGCCCCGTTAGTCTGTTCGCTACGTTCTTGCGACGCTGCAGGGGGCTACGGCTGTTTACGCTTTTGTGGGTTATGATGTTACTCGTCGAGTCGAGGTCTGCATCAGCGATGAATGCTAATCCTCCAGTGGAACTGTCCCGAGGAGCCATGTCAATCCGGAACGTGTGCCGAGTCCATCGGCATCGGCACTGACTGACTGACGTTTCGAGTGGAGTTTGACGTTTTCTGAGTCGGATGCACGCGACTGACGCAAGAGGCCCTACCCACGTCACTCACAGAGCAACTACCACATTGCGAAAGTGCTCCAGATTCGTCCAATATTGCCTACAACTGTTCGAGACCCTTACCGGTCAATACAGCGCTGACCATCTTCTCGCTGCCCACATATGATGTCATGTCGCTTATTTCATTGAAAACGGTGGCAGGAAAACTGTTCTCGAAATAGATCGTCATCGAAAACGATCGACAAACACACCACCACATTTGACTGCCCCAGCAGACGTTCGTCATCAGGCGAGCTATCCGTTTCGCCTGAGCATCTTTAACGATGCAGACCCAAGTATGACATAGCTGCTCAGCTTTGAGGACAGGAAAGCCACTCAGACATGACATAATCGCACTTCTGCTGGATGCAGGATTCGTGAGCCAGGTGTAGCACGCCGATGCACCTAGCATCCTTCCGCAGGGGAGACTGCAAGCCACCAATTTGCTTTGCGCAACGCAAAGGTGGGTTTGCGCAAGCGTACAGGAGTGCTGATGACGCGCAGCGAGGAAATCCGAAGAACAATATGCGACAGGGTTACGGCCTGAGACGCTGCTTCACAGCTCCGTTCAACGACAATCAATGCACCAGATCTCGGTCATCGCAGTTGCACCAGTCTCATTACTCCCTGAGCGTCAAAGACCAGATACGGACTACGTACCACGGTGATAATCTGCGTAGAGACATTGTCGTACACACATCCTCACAATATCACAGAACGACTCGAGACGGCCAATCCTCTGGTACAATACCTTTATGTTGGCGTACCTTCCAGCGCCTGCGCCTTTAGCCCGCGATCTCTTCGGTTCTAGCATTCGCTCTTCCTGGTGAATCGCCTCGTCTCAACATCTCGTTGACAAAAGCCAGCCATCGACGTACCGCCGCTTGCCTCAATGAACCACAATACACAACACATCCTTTCTCAAGCTGCTTATACATGGATACCTAGTATACAGAGGTTGAGAAGCCAGCATCTTGGTAACATTGTAATGCGTAGGCCACAGTACAATGCGCATGCAATCTTGATCGAGACACCTGAGCCCCCTCGTTGTTAAAGAAGGCACCCTTGGTGATGTTGATAAAGGTACATGGACCCGGTATTCCTATAAACATAGTGCGAACCTTGCAGTGTGCTTTGTTTCTGCCTTCCGCCTTTCATCAAGTAACTACAAGCTTGTTTCCCTTCTTCTTCTTCTTCTTCTTCTTCTTCTTCTTCTTCATCTCAAGCATCTCATCTTTCCACTTGCTCACTTCCTCTATCGCCTTCTTTGGCTCCATCTTGTGCATCAGCAAATAGCCTTGGACCTCCGCAGGCGAGAAGATCTTCTCGGGTAAGGCATCAGCAAAATGCTGTGCCATCTCCCCGAGCTTGCCTAGCTCGAGGGTGGCGGCAACGGATTTCTTGGGCAGGCAGATACCGAGGAGTTCGTGGGTTCCGACTGCATTTGCGGGTATTCCATTATCCATAGCGACCTCGGTCTCAGGGGTAATCTCAGATATGGCGGTGTCGGCGTTGAACATGCGCATGTACATGTCGCGGATCTGATCGCGCGTGGCGAGTGTGAAGCCGATCTGGAGATCAACGCGACCCGGTCGGGTTAAAGCGTCATCCAGCTTGTCTGGTGTATTGGTAGTCATGATGAGCACATGACCCTCATGGGAAGCGGCACCATCGATGACATTGAGCAGTCCACTTAGACTTATGGAGCCCAAACCTCCTCTTGAGACTTCTGTTGAAACTGGCTTATCCGTTGCTTCTGAAAGTGACTTTTCGGCTACGTTCGCCACTGCCTTATGCGCAGACTTTTTTGGAGATTCTGGAAGTGCGGGGTCCTTTACTGGCTCCTTCTGCTTCGCAAACCGGCTGAAGAGACTGAAGGGCAACCGAACTAGTATCAGAGGCCACGCAAGAATACTATGAGCTTTCGATGGTGTAATACCTGGCTTGTCCTGTGTTCCAATCTTGTGTGCCTCAAGAACAACTGTGGCATCATCGATAGCTAGAACGGGAGATGCAAGACCCTCACGCCGAATACCCGCAGCGTCGATGTCTTCAAGGAGAAGGAAACATCGACGAGGAAGTTCGTTGAGTAAGGAACTCAGCTCGGACTCGGTGATGCCGTCGTTGAGAGAGAGACAGTACACATCCAGACCGAATATGCCAGCTAGAGCAAAAGAAAGCGATGTTTTCCCTGTTCCTGGTGGCCCATGGAAGAGATAGCCACGGCGATGAGGGATACCACGTGCGGCATACCAACGCGCCGTGGCAGGGTTGAGATACTCGTTAATATCCGCAACGATCCTGCCTTTCTGTTGCTGGTCTAGAGCTACCGTGCTAAGTGGCCGTGACGAGCGTCTAGACTGACGTCTCCAGTACCGCTCCCCGCGACCGTTTTGATTTGGAGCTTGATAAATCGATGTAGTTGTACTTGCCTTGTTAAGACTCCACCTTTTGACGTAGATAAGCAGTTGCTTAATAGGCTCAGTTCCCCTCCCTCTGCAGCACAGTACAATCTGCTCATCGTAACTGTCTCTCCGTCCACCAGTCTGCTCCTTCTTGACACGCGCAAAACTAAACCATCGACCCTGGTGATAAAAGTTGTAGTCACCGAAACTGGGCTGATATACTGGTGGTATGTTGCCCGCCCACTTCACATTATTGAAAATTCCATATTCATCCAATCCGTCGTCACTATCATCTGCGTCTTCGACTCCGCGAACGTGGCGGGTAGCTGCAGTCAGACGTCTACTAGATGTCGGCATGTGCTGCACCGCTATCCAGCTCATGACGTGGTCGTACAGGATATCGGATTCGTCAATAACGACGGACGACGTGTAGTAGACGGTGAAATAGTCGTAAGCTCGGCCGTAAGTAAAGATGGCTCCGTGATACAGGCCAAAGAGGACAAGCCATCCCGTGACAAAGACGCCGATGTCGAAACCCAGATAGCGGAATGTTAGTTGAGCGATTGTGCTGTAGCCTGGAACAAACATCTCTAGTACTGTTGATGGCACGCTCGTGCTGGTTACATTGTTGTTTGTAGAGTTGAATTCGGATATAATAGCCTGGAGGCGGGAGAAATCCATTTCGTAGTTCGACTGTGGGGGTCCGCCGCCGTATTTTGGTAGGCGTTTTGGAAAGAAAGAGAGAGTAACGAAGCCTGTCTGTGGATTTGTAGTAGACGCTGTTCGGAATCCGAGCATAGTCAGGGAAACAGTAACGCAGGATAATCACTGTGCTGTACGTGTCGTCGATAAGGAATATGATACAGAAGGAACAGACCAATTGATTGGACGCTTGCCATTTACAGGAGTGCTTGTACTTGAAAGAAAAGGACAGCTCATCTGTAGAGGGTGATTGATGCAATTCATAAGGATGCTGTCACAGATGCATATTCAACAGTAGACTCGCCACAACCCCACCACACTTTACGTGTCGAAGAGCATATCAGACCTGGTTTAGTACTTCGTGTACACAAGACACCGAGGTCATACGCCGTTTGCGAGAATATTCACTTACAACGAGAGGACGTGCCTCAATCGGACAGTGATCAACAAGTGAGCATTTCGGCAAATAGCAGGGGATATTGGAGCCTCGGGAACGAAGCTCTTCGATTGTAACATTGATGTGATCAGCTCACGTAAAGAGGAAGAACACTTGCGCCAAGCTCAACGACTCATAATCAAGAACGGAGTGCATGAGTATCGCCTACCGAAGATGTTGTTTGGTGTATGCTTCAAACGACGAGCAAGAGAACGCCAGCATAACAGGTCACGGCGGAACGATAACAACATGCTGAAGAAAGGTCGCAGACGTGTCAGTCCCAGGTTGAGGCAGCCTCTCCTCATTACCACCACATCATCAAGATCTCAGGAATCAAGATTCGATAAACTTCGGATCATCCATGGGTCGTAAGGTAGAAAGGCATAACGTTTACAACAAAGCAAAAAACAGATTCAATGGTATCGTGCGCAAATCTACATCACTCCTTTGTTTCTAAGATCCACTTTCTTTCTTGTCCCTAGGGGATACACAGAACTGTGATCTGGCGCAGCCTTCCTACAGCCTTTTCCCCAACAAACATCAACCAACACTTCAAGAAAAAACAAGATAGTACAGAAAGGTAAGAATCAGACAAAGAGAAAAATTGTTTCTGCCTTCGCCATAGCTACATGTCTTGAAAGTTGAGGTCAACACGCCCACCCCGCCCCCCGCTACGGGAGTACGGGGACGGGAATGGATACCTGGGAGCTAGGCAGCAAGGATGAAGTGTCTTTTCAGTTGTCGTCGTTTGCGGTCGTAGGAGAACGCCGATACGCATGCAAGAACCATGTGCTGAAGAATGCTTTGGGTGCTATCATCAAAGTCTCTTATTTGTTTCTTTTGGAAAGGAAAAGACTTAGTTGCGGCCGAAGTGACCACGGCGGTGCTTGTGTGCGTGTCGGCGGTAGTCAGCACCAACAGTGGTGGTGACGACGACCTCAACGATGGCAACCTCGTATACGACACCGTCCTTGGTGTAGGTAGAGGTAGAGACAGCCTCGTCACCCGCGACAGCATCAACGATGTCAGCAAGAGGAGTGACGGCAGGTGCAGCGGGGTAGTTGCCGTAGTCAGCGCTGGAGCTGGACTTGACCATGGTGGAAGGGCTCTCAACGTTGTAGACGGAGATACCACCAGCGCCCATGGAGCGAGCAGGAGCGTAGGACTGAGTGGGCACAGGGGCAACAGAGGACAGAGTAGGAGTGACGGGCTCCTCGTCGTCCTTGTCTCCTCCCTCAAGGGGTGCGGCATACTCGGGTCCGTATTGAACGGGGACGTTACCGCAGAGACCGTTGGAAGGACCAGCGCAGTCATCGACAGAGAGGACCTTGGGCATGGACTGGATCTTGCAGGTGGCCTGCTCAGATTCAGTTTGGAGGGAACCGGAGAAGACTGGGCAGTCCTCAACGCGACCAGAGGGGTTGGTGCAGGTGGAGACGGCGGACTGGAGGGTGTCGATGTTCCATCCGTTGATGAAATCAGCGTGGTATCCGTAACCTATCTTGCGTTAGTTGTGAATCGACACAGAAATATTGGGGTTACATACCAGTTGGGTCACCGTTGGACCACACGAACTGACCGGGGGAGTCCTTGAACTTGTAGGTGTTCCAGATAGTCTCGTAGAAGAGAGAGGGAACACGAGTGTCGAAGCCCTCGGGGCACGAGCCACCGTCAATCATGTTAGGGTAGGCCATGTGGCTCTTGTGGTCGTCGGCGGTCTTGTCCTTGCCGTTCCAGCACGAGGGGAACATGATCTCGGCACGGATACCGTTGGCGCAGTTCTCGTCCATGTAGTCCTTGGTGGGGAGGAAGTGGCGGTAGCGCGAGCCCTCGGGTGCCTTGTTGTAGTTGAGGCAGTTGAAGCCAATGGACTTCTGGCCGAGAGACAACTGGGTCATGTCGTCGGCGGTCCAGGCAGAGGTTGGCGGGTCAGGAACCGGGCCGGTGAAGTTACGGAGACGGGAGTCACCTGCGAGCATCTGGAAGCCCTCAGGGAAGGCCTTCAGGTCATCGCCGAGGAGGAGGTAGTATGCGAGCATACCACCAACCTGGGGGACGATCTCAGTCTTGCCACCCTCGTGGACAAAGTGGAGGGAGGGGGTCCAGTAGGCGGACTTGTCGTCGTCGAACTGGCACGAAGTGCACTCCGACTCACGGAGCATGTCATAGGTGGTCGTCTCAGCGAAGTCTGTCGGCTGTTAGTAAGCTGTAATCATCCGCAAACTTGCCCCTGATTCAGACACCCACATGCAGGTCATCGCATGAATGACTCGCATACAACTGGATAGCTCAGGGGCTCCTTGTTTGGAGGTGCCCTGACATGTCCAGAGAAGATGCTCGTCCACCATGCGCCTGGCGTGGGAGGTCAAATCAGAAGCGGACAGTCTTCACTTACTGCTTCCACCGTGGATGGTGTGGGCGTGAGAGGAAGCAGTTCCTTCGTCGACGATGGGGTCCAGACGTGCGAGGGCAGTGCGGTCGTGGCAGGGCATGCGCCAGAAAGCGTTGGCAGAGCCGGACAGCATAGCTGCCGCGGCGATGGATGCGACAGACTTCATGGTTGAGAGTGTAGTCGGCTTGGGTTGAGTGTAGAAGTGGTGGAGTACTCTTGCGATAAGGGTGACTGTTGAGACAAAAGGCGAATGCTTTTTCCACTATGTCGTCGGAATAGTATCGATGGCGTTTCCGTGTACGTTGACGAAGTGAATAACCTCAGCCTCCAGGACTCTCCCGAGCTTCAAGTTGGATAGACACAGAAATGAGTGTAGCGTTGTCGCGAAGACAACTAGATTGATGGATAGCGAATGTTGCTGGTGGTGCCAAAGGAGTGACAGAGCGAAAGAATGAACGCGGTAAAGGAAGGGAAAAGAAGGAGATGAGATACGGGAGAGATGGGGAAACGAGCGGTTATCACGCTTGATCAGTGCTAGAGGCTCTTTTTAGGGGAGATGAAGGAATGCTTTGGTTTAGCGAGGTGAAACCCTAGATTAGTCCATGGAGCATGGGATGCCCTGGGAGGCTGCTGCGATGCTCTCGTTGGACCGTGAGGCGCTGCGCACCGGCCGCTAGTCCAGAAATAGTAAGCTGAAACATGTCAGTAAGGGGATCCAGCACATGGATTTGGAGAGTGCCGGCGGGCAGCCTTGTGCGAGCCAAATGAATCGAGCACTTTGGAGCCGCATTCTGTGGAGGCGGCAATCACTCATGATGCTGGTGATCGTGAAGCACCCGCGCCGCTTCCGTCGTCGACGCCTCTGCTTCACCATCTCATGGCCTAGTTGATCCACTCCACTCTTGCGCACCTTGCTCATCTGCGTATTCGGTAGGTCGTTGCACGTAACACCGGCCGGCGTGACACAATCAGGCCGGATCATCGCTTCCTATCGTCTTTGTTTGGTATAGGTAGTCTGGGTACCTGAATTGGCGGCAAACCGTGCGCCGTCGCAGCATCGCAATCTCCAGCCTAAGAGAGCTGCCACTCGCTGGCGGCCCCAAAATACTGCACTGACGGCGGCGACATCATGACGACCCACTGAAATGGCACATCGCAATCGCAATGCGGATGTCGGCAGAGGCGTCCATGTCATCGCGATCATTCAATGCCTCCGACTCCTTTTCTTTTCCGCGAGGGGTGGTTGATCTTTGGCCACCTGCTGTTCTACGGCTGTTTGCACCACGCCAAAACGACGCTTCCACTGCTCCCCCTTCTCTGCATAGTCGGTGAGCGGCTGCCTGCCTCCATTCGAGCGGGAACCCGGAGCAGGTGAGATTGCGCCAAATACCTCCAAGCCCGCGCGGCAATAACGCGGCGAAGCGTAACGTCTTCTCGCCATCTCGCTACTCTGCTTGGTTGCTTGGTGTTGACTTGTCACGACACGGCGTCCTGCGCGCAGTCCAAAAGAATCCTCAATTCCTCCTTGTGCGGCACAGCGGTCGCACGACCTTCTCCAGGACCCCTCTTCTCCCAGGAGCGCAAGTCGTGGTTGGGCGCAAGGCATAAGCGCCACGCCCCTCGCCTCGTGTGCTGTAATTCCCGTCCCGGCACCATACAGCCTATCGATAGCGGTTTTTTTGTTCCTGCAGTAGCGCTCACAAGGGCGTCATGTGCTGCCGCTGGCTAAACTGTCTCCCGCCAAACAATAGGCCGGCGCTATTCTTGCGCGCTCATACGCAGCTGATCCCTTCTCAGCCTCCTCGAGAAAGCACGATGGGACAGGAATAGTGCAGGAACGATATCTGTGCCTGCTATAGCCTAGACCCAAGCCAGCAGGAGCTGAGCGCAGCGCCCACCCCTCGTCACGACGACATATCGCGGCTGGGTAAATGAGTACTCTCTAAGAAAAACCTGTCACTCGTCTCATACCCCTCCTATTCTCGCACACATAGTAATGCTTGAAGCACAGATCCCGGATGTCATTCTCAGGCACATGCGTAAAACACGCCTTTGCTCAGGTACCCCGCAGCTGCCATTGGCTCAACCCTCGGAGCCCGCCTGAAATGTTTCAAGGCATGGTTTTCTGGAACAACGTCAAACTCATGCTACCCTCGACTTGTGCTGGGAGCGTGTGAGACAATGATCAGCATGTGTAACTCTGCTCGTCATGTTTGTCTTAAGATTTGTCGAGCAAAGTCGCGTAGATCTAAGCAAGGAAAAGCTGTGTATCGATAGCGCACCCAGATCCACGCCACGAGCTTGCGCCCAACTGTTCCACAGATAGTATGACCGGCTACGTTGCTCCCTGTTTTTCTTTTGCGCCGCCGCCACATCGCGCCGTCGAGCCGTGCATCTGCGACACCCGGGAAAGGCTGTTATGTATCGATAGCACGGGGACACGAGAGATAGGAAGGCATGAATGTATAGGCCCAACAACACAATAAGCACGATGTCAGCCTAGTACGATCGCTCGATCTGATGTAATATGTACTGCGTGGGAAGAGTTGGGACCAGTTCAGGGGAGCATAGTATCTGAATACGTACTGCTCTTCTTTGCTCTTGTCATCAACATGATTTCCTATCATGCTTTGACTGGTAGAAGGACTTGGCAAACAAAAGCATAGTATACCAAACATGAGCCAATAACTGCTTTCACTGCTACTGCGAACCGGTCCCAAGAGATTAGGAACTATCAATGACATTAAAACAGGTGTCTGGTATTGCCTATAACTGTCCGTCTGTAGTCCGGTCTTTCTCCTGCAGGACTACGCGCGCATCGTAAGAAGCAGGCATTTTCTCATGATGTCCTATATCGCTAGGAAACCATGTGCGATCCATGGAGATGGATTGTACCACTGCCAATCCCATGACCTGTTAAGCCCTCACAGCCTCGCCCCATGCCGCAACGGAATCTTCTCCCACGCCTCCTTGAATCCACAACTTCTCACCCAATGTGGCTCTCCAGCCTCTACAGAATCCAACGCCATGTGCCCGATCTTTCTCCACATGTCCCCCTTAATTAACATTCCCTCTTTACCCTCCCACTTCTTGCAAACCGCCTCTGCATTAGCGATCGCCCTTACAAGCTTACAAGCATGTCCATCGTCTTCCACTTTATTCACCCTCTTGATGACTTCACCCATACCACTATCTTTTGTCGGCGCGTAGCTGTTGATCTCGTTGATGAGGAGGGATGGGCAGCCGCGCGACACATACATGGTGATGTCGTTCCAGACTTTCCACTCTAAAAGGCGGCGCTGGATGGCGGGTGATAGAGAGGAGGCGGGAGAGAGGAAGGCGGAGAAGAAGATGCTGGAGTTCACGCAATGCATGTAGAAAAAGTCGAACTTGACTTGGTGGGGTGGACGTTGGGCGGCGGCCGTGTAGTATACTGTCGTTGTGTCTGCGTTAGTATGATGATGTACAAAGACGTAGAATACAGTTAGATTGGAAACGAGTCCATGACATACCAGCGGCGTTGATCATCTCTGCAGTCTTCTCTTCTAGTTCCTGCTCTTTGACTGTATACTGCACCGCATTCTTGATCATCTCTTCTGGTGCTCTCTTCAGGATTCCGTCTCGGATCTTATTTCCATCTTCAAAGTGCGCTGATTTGCTCAACTTGTCGTCTTTCTTGCACTCATCCAGTATCTGCACGATGGTCTTCCTCGACCCATCTTTACCTCTCATCTCTTTAGCGGCTTTCTCGCATCCATGAAATAGCGGTGCCATCCAATTGTCGTGTACAGCGGCTTGCGCCAGCGCCTCTGCGATGATGGCTGGCTGTTGGAACTCGATGCCGAACCCGAGATGTATGATGGGATGAAGGAATCCGGCGTACATCCGTACTAGCATGTCATCTGCGTGTTCGGTTTCTGCAAACAGATGTTCTTGTAGTACGCGTTGCCAGCCATTTTCATTAATCTCTTGCTGGAAATAGACAAGGAAATCATGATAGTATTTCTCTTGTCCAAGATACGACTTCAAGCGCTCGGGGTCGTGCATGTCATCGACGATAGACTCTTTGAGAGGCTCGGGTGGGCGTTGGTAGGTTACGTTCGCATCGTACGCTTTTTGGAGTTCTTCTGGTGAGGCATTGAGCGCAAATAGGGTGAGGAGATGGTGGGCAATATGGTTCTAGACGGGAGTTGTGAGTATTTGAAATATTATGATGAGCATTGCTATCTTACATGGAATCCGCTCTGATTGAAGAAAATGTGGTGCTCCTCATGGTTTGTTTGCAACAACTGGCTTGCCTTCTCTGCACTTTCGGGTCTCAGCCCGTTGACATAGTACTGTGGCTTTTGCGATGCCTGTAAATCAACTTTGGACCCGGTAGCCATGGTTCCAAATGTACTCGAACGTGGAAGGCCAAGATGCCTCGAACGCGCAACGTAAATTGGTGTGATTGGTGCACCAAAATTTGGTTTAGGGATAGTCGACGATGCACGCACAGCTCTGGCGAACATTTATAGGGGCTGTTTTCAACTTGCCTCTAGTTTTATGTATAGAGGAGAGAGCGTTACGAAAGCAAGAAATCGCATCGTTCGTAAGCTTATATGGTGTGAGAAGCACGAAGGCAAGTCGCAAAGCAACCGCTATGACGTTTGTGGGGAACCCTGCAGCTCGCGCCGCCCGCCCCTCCATTACGAACCATGTAAATGTCAGCGCGGATCTTCGGTGCATGCATGACGCGAGGTCACGAGTTTCTTGGTGTCATCAGCAAGGTCTGAAATGCTGCAAAATTGTTCAGAGAAACATTTTAGATACCAGTACATGATACCATGTCGTATCCTACGTGCGCTACGTGGTCATGAATCCCATTGCCTACCCAAAAACACCTTGCTATGCTTCATATCATGAGAACGAAGAAAGAAAACACTCGTACTTTGGCTGCGAGGCGTATATTATCCAGAATATTTCTTCGCCTCCATGCCCTCAGGTGGTTCGGGTACCACGGTCTTGTTGCCAACGTTGCTCCAGTCGGTACTCAACACTGTACCACCGCTTTCCTGGTAGCTTTTCATCATGGCGCGCTGCTGCTCAGGTGTAGCGCCGCTGTACAGCTGCTTGAAAAAGTGTGATGTCTCATCGCCTTCAATTTCGTCTTTGTCGTCGAGATCATTGACTACCACCTTGTCCCAATTCTTTGCGCCTGACTTGGAGGATGTTGGGTATGCAGGAGCTGTGTCCTTGGTGGTGCGGACGGCGAGAGTCGCATCGGGGGCTTGGGTAGTGGTAACGTGGCCGTCGGGGTGCTCGAGGTCATGCCATTTCAGACCGGTAGTTGCCTTTCGCATTGTAATCTCCAACTTGGTGGGCGTGACCCGGAATTTGGATTGCGAGGGGTCGATCTTTTCGTATAGAGGGTCGGCGCTGTAGCTGTATTCTGACGATGAGCCGACGATGGGGAACGAGACGGACACGGATCGTTCTTCGAACTGGACGCTCAGTTTGTCGTTGGGTATGCCTTTGGCCATGATAGTAAGCGTGACAACTTCAGGCGACTGGTACCAGTCAGTCTTGATCTTGTCTTTCGGGGTCGGCGCAACAGGCTTCGGGGCCTGGACTGGGGTCGAGGCGGGCTCTGAAGCCTTGGGGGGTGCAGCAGGTGCTGGAGTACTGGGCATGTCGACGTCTGGTGTCTCCTTGATAGTGATGCTCCTCTTCTCATCGTCCTGCGGAACATCCTTCAGCTTGGTTGCGACCTTGGCCTCCCAGATGGGCAGCATCTTGTCCTTTTCATCAAGCCCCTTCACAATCTTCAGCAAGTACTCGGCATCTGCATATTTTCCAAGGTGGAACAAGGCGACGGCGCGTCGGAATTGGGCGTCCTTGATGAGTTCGCGCGAGCCACGTTTCTTAGCGAAGACGACGGCGAGTTCGGCGTCGCTGAGGGACTCGGCATATTTGGAAGTACGCTGGTAAGCTGTGGCGCGACCGATGTAGTACTTGACGGCTGCGGGGTTGACTGAAAGAGCCTTGGTGTAGTGCTCAATCGCTTCTTCGGGCTTGCTTGCGCTGAGCGCGGCGTCGCCTTTGCGGGCGTCGTCCATGGCGGGGTAATACGTTGTTGAGCGGAAAAACAGGCGTGGAAGCGACGGGAGGGTTTGGGCGTTTGGGACCTTTTATAGAGGCTTGCTCATGGTTGACGATGAAAGAAACTGGGTAATTGTACAATCACAACCGTGGAAGCTTCCATTGCTGCCTTCGAGAACCAGGGTCCAAAACGCCGCTAGCACACGCCCTCACTTTCACCACCACCACCACATTCGCGCCCGCAGCATCAATTGGAATCACCGCGTTCACATCGAGCAAGTGGATACTGGGAAAAAAGCTATTGTCGTATATGTATTACTACACAAAAGGCCCTGCGCCTGCAATGACGAATCAGGTATATATGTAATGCCGACAACGGCAGTCCAAAAAACTCCAGAAACCAGAAAACAAGTGCTCTACATCTTTTCGATACGCATGCTCACACGTTACGCTTAGAAGACAAGGACAGCGCCGAAAAGAGCGCTGGCTGCGATCATGCCGACGAAACGAAGGGGCACATCGAGACCAGCAGCAGCACCCTCGTTGTTGCCAGCGCTGCCAGTGGAGCCGGGAGTAGGCGAGCGGGTGGGGTTGCCAGATCCGGGGGTAGCAGTAGACTCGCTGGGTTCGCCAGCAAAGTGCGAGCCATCACCCTCGAGACCGGGTCCCTCACCAGCACCTTCGTCCATGAACTTGACAGCGTTGGCAGGGATAGCAGGGAGGGAGGTGCCCTCGACGTGCCATTCATCAGACTCAGCAGGGCACTCGGACGCCTCGCCGTTCTCCCTGAAGCCACCGTCGCCGCGAGGGTTAGCAGTCGCCTTGTAAGCCTCGGCAAGACGCTCAAAGTCCGCGTTGGGCTCAATGTCGCCGTTGCTGCCGACCTCGACAAGACCGTAACCGTTGGGCTCGACAGTGTACTCGTAGACGAGACCACCAGAGTAGACACCCGTCATGTTTGTCGAGTACAAAGCCTCAATCTCACCCCAGTTGCGCTGGTTGGTGATGCAGCCAAACTCAGACAGGAAGATGGGCTTGCTGTAGTCGCTGTACGTCCTGACCTTGGCGTCCCATCCAGACTCGGTGAAAGACGAGGGGTCGCACCACGAGTAGTCGTTGAAGGCAAAGAAGTCGGAGCGCTCGTCATCAGTACCGCAGTTGAAGTAGAGGGCTTGGGCCTCGATGTTCTCAGCAACATCAGCAGCCGAGTATCCGACGGGAATGACACGGTTGTGCCTGTTGGAGATGTACTGCTTCATGTCACGAGTAACGGCCTTGATGTAAGGAGCAGCGTTGGTGTTGTTCCTCGCGTTGATGACCTCGTTTCCGGAAAAGAAGAGGAGCAAGTTGTTGTAGTCGGCAAACGCGTCAATGGTAGCAAAGACGGATTGCAGGTAAACATCGTTGTACGAACGGTGGAGAGTGTCCTCGTTCTCTCGGTTGAGAGAGTAGTCGGGTGTGTTGGCATCGAGCGCCAAGTAGATACCGGCGTCATCGAGCATCTTCATACCCTCGTCGTGGTTTTGAGAGTTGTCGATGGTGTAGATACGGATGGTGTTGATGCCGAGCGACTTGAAGTTCTCAACATCGCGTTTGAGACCCTCGAGGTCGAGCAGCGGATCGGCAGCGTCGGCCGCGCCACCTAAGATGCATTAGTATCGTGTTGCTGTTGTTATTGTTTTGTGACAACAAACCTGGCTGGTAGGCGACACCGCGGACGTAGAATCGCTCATCACCGGCGAAGAAGGCGTTGCCTCGAACGGTGACTGGTGGTAGGTTTCCCTTGGATTGACGGGCGACAACACTGGCGAATGCTGGGGCAACAGCGGCACCCAGCACGGAGAAGACGACACAGGCCTTCATGACTGGAGTTGGAGAAGAAGTGGAATTAAAAGGCAAATAGAAGAGCGATTGGAAGTCTAACGAGTGACTGGTAAAGTAGGAAAGGTAAATCTCACACAGAGAACATGCAACTGTTGAGGTAGAAGCCGGGATGGTCAAACTATTTGAAGCGGCAACAGAGCAATTTCTTGGTTCCCCCGAGTGCTACATGTGGAACTTGCCAACCCTCATGGTCTGTCTGGCGCCGCTGCGCGCCAAGTCGATGGGTGTTGGCATGCGCGCAGGAATCGCGGAGACCAAGCAGCCAAGTCCATAGTCGTGAATTAGCAGAAGCCCGCCGAGCCTTGGTCAGGGGCAACAAAGCCAATGACTGGCAGGAGCATGCCTGGTAGACGTCTTGATAGCGAGTGAATTGCGCGTCCGTTGATTTCCCGCCGCTTTACACAGCCTCGTTGAGACAGTCAAGACTTGTTCGTTCGTTGCAGGTCAATTCACCGTCGCTGGAGGCGAGCGCGCGCTCATGAAACGGCAGAGCGCTTGGCTCTCGAGAGGGAAATGACGGCCAGCATCGCATTCCAGAAGAGCCCTGCGGAAGGATCAGTACCGTGGAAGGGCCTTTGCTGACGACATATTTGCGGCCATGCACAGGCTGCAGCTACAATCGTGATGCCACGATTAGTTCTCCATTCTCTTGGGCGGCATGTTTGCCGGGTCGCTGACAGCACTTGTTGCGGGCCGTGGAGATCCGAAGCGAAGCTTTAGGAAGAAAAAGCAGCCTGTCCATCTACTCGGGCATATAGATTGTTGACATCGATAGGCGAATTGTGAGGTTTACCATGGTTGGTTTCGAGATTGGAGAGTTGACAGCTGTCGCAGCTGGGGCCCCGACGTTGACACCCGCGGCGGAGATGGCCCGGCCGGTTGGTCGCTTCCGACGCGTGTCGCTCTTGTCCACCAGCGTTCTCTCAACACGACAGATTACCGTGGATATGCCGATGCTCCACAAACAAAAAGTTTTGTGAGTCGACAGATGATGCGTTTTCGATGTTCCGTATTGATCGCACTTCCTATGGCACCCATTCCACACAGCTCGTCTGCGGCAACAAGCAATGACACCGAAGAGTTCTGCGACGACAAGTAAAGCTTCCACTGTTGGCCGTTAATGCTGTGGGTGACCAACCTCTTCAGCTGTGCTGCTTCTTCCTGCTTCCTTGCTACGAGACATGTTTCCAATGTGTTGGTGTGACAACGACGTCTTGTTCAGTCCAAAGCCGTTCCTGCTCAGGAAGGACTCATCGTGACAAAGAGGTGGACGCGTCTTCATAAAGAAATCCAAGTACAATAACTACGATCCAGACATGAGAGAAAACTGGTTCACGTGAACATACAACGGCGAGTTCTCCGAAGAGATGTCACGCATTGGCTCTTAATGCGTTACTATTCTGGTCAGCACAACAGACGCATCTATTCCCCCAACCCGTTTGGACCCCACAAATATATGCCATTAGGATGACATAAGAAGAAATTAATATGCGTTCGTTGTCGTCGCGCCCAACTATAGTTTCAGGTGCAACGCGCCCCACGTAAACCCCGGTCGCATTCACCGCAGCGGACGAACCACACGCGAACTGCAGGCGCTACAAGGGTACATCACCCAACCGCGAGGTTCGCGACCCCGATAACATAGCAATGCAAACGCGCAATAGGTCCAGATGATGAGAAACCCAGGTGAGGCGCGGTGTATTGCGGCGCGGACAAAGCGAATCCTTGCGTAGGTGTGAGATGATAAGAGTCCTTCTTGACTGCTCACGCTTGAGTACACGAAAACCACTCACAGTCCCACTACCAAAATGCTTCGAAATACACTCTTCGCAGCTTTGCCGCTTCTCGTGGAGACTGCGTACCTTGACCCATCGCTACAACAGCAGAAGCCTTTGCTGGACCCCAAGCCAGCGTCTGGCCGTGTGATCCCCATTACAGTATGCTCAAGATTGACCCTACGTTGCTCTAGACCAATCTAACAAACCAATAGCTAGACCATGATCTTCGCTACACCTTCATCAACTCTCCTCCTATCTTCGACTTGAAGCCTCTCGAACACCTCCAGAACTCAATGGCCAGCTACAGCGCCGGAGGACCCATTCAAGAAACTATACTCGTCAACATCCCTCTCAACAGTTCACAGTCCGGCACCGCCACTTTCTACACCATTTCTGAATCAGATTCATGGTCGCAGGCTGCCAATCAATTCACTTGGATGCAACAGGAACGACTACATCTCCAACCCATTCTCGGCGCTCAACTCCCCTTACTAGGTATCGGCATAAGAAAGAGCGGTATGATCTCTATGTCTGCTGAATCCGCCACTCTCGATCTAAGCACACCATATATCCATGTTCCGAAAGGCATTTGGGACGTCTTGCTACTGGCTACCAGTACAGAACAGCAAGCCAGAGATGGCAATGAGATGCTGTATGTTGATTGTGGAGCTTTCAACATCTTCCCTGACCTGGTATTTGGGGTCGAGCGAGAGGATTTTGAAGGAGGAGCTGAAGAGAATGATGGAGAGAACGAAGAGGACGACGATGACGATGTTGACGAACTGGTTGTCAAACCCGAACAATACATACTGCAGACCGCAGATGGGAGATGCATGCTCCTAGCTAGAAACGCGGATTCTTGTCATGACGACAGGGGAATAATCAAACTTGGCTGGGCAGCGGTCAGAGGCCGTGATGTGGTGTTGGATTGGCATGGGTCAAGGGTTGGCTTCGAAAAGCAGGCCTGAGAATCTAAAGAGAGAAAGGAGCGAAGGATGCTTGACACCTATGGTCATCAAGTTAATGTTTATAGTCTCTAGCGGATGAAACGAAGTAAATCGGTTTGACTTATACCGCTTCGACATTTCCGCGAGAGGATATTGAAGAACGGTACGGAGCCATGCAGACATGAGCAAAAGGTTCGCATATGGTGAAGGAGAAAGGCATGTTACTATAAACGATC
>Ga0058698_10000388_pt1 | contig 25199 bp, 23 predicted proteins | sample AgamicAsSfe_FD_67288 | JGI IMG/M metagenome (GOLD analysis project Ga0058698, IMG submission 67288) | Agave microbial communities from Guanajuato, Mexico - As.Sf.e | ecosystem: Host-associated > Plants > Phyllosphere > Phylloplane/Leaf | place: Guanajuato, Mexico | collected 2012-05-30
GTCTCGCCCCGAGGCACCTCCAGCGCCGTGTGCCCTACCGTATGCCTTCGCCGAGCCTTTCCCACAACTCACGAACGGTTTCCAGCAACTGCAGGTTGGGAAGCATTCGAGAACACGAACAACACCCGTAGTTACTCGCACACACATAACTAGACATGGCTCGGAGCCAAACCCCATGCGACCGTTGTCTAGTGGAGGAGAAGCCCACATGGCCCCTTACCAGAGCCTCTCTCCGCCTCATCGTTCCGCATCGTATTCAAAACCGTCCCCTCTCGAGGACTTGCGCAAGTCAAGACGATGGCCGCCAAAGGGATACAGGTCGGAGGATGCAATGGAGCCTGAACAGGCGGAGGAGCTGATATGTGCTGGAGCGTCATCGTTCAAGGGATACTGCGATGCGATAGCGAACGCACCAGCGGGCTACGATCGCTTCTATGCCGTTATGGAGGCTGAACATCAGAGCCGAACAGATCGTGCAACCTTTCAACAAGAGGCATACCGAGACATTTCGCTCAACATGACGGGTGCATCTGACAGCCAGTTTCCATGGCTTGCTCATGAGTATCCTTGCATGGCGTACGCGTTCGGGAAGAGTGCAGGGACCACAACACTGAACTATTGGGTCAGCAAGTGCGGAAGCAGTAACCCTCCTATGCAATTCGCCAGCGAGGTAAAGCCGCGGAAGATAAAGCTCCTACAAATTTTGGACCGGTTGCAGAACCTAGAGAGTGGCCTAAATGAAGATGTCAGTCAACCGTCGTGCCCGGAGTGCTTTTGGTTCACATGGCCCTAACTTTTGGTTTCGCAGGATCCCGAGGAATTGTACCGCTACCTGTACGGCACGCTCATCGAAGATTCGGAGCAGTTTGACGAGGAACGCCGTCACGTTCGGACTGATCAGCAGATCACAGATCTCATCACAGTGCTAAGCAACCCTAAATGGATAGATTTCTCACACCCAAAGAATCAGGTTGTAGCAAAGTTCTTTGACAGCCCGGATCAGCGCAAGAAACAGGAGTTTTTTCACCAGCTGCTGCTCTCGGTCGAACTTTACCTTCGGATACACTCTAAGCACCATTCAGAGAAATCTAAGCGAAAGCTCATTCTGCAGCTTCCCGCCATCATTACCTGGGACCTGGCAGTGGCCCAACGGTGGCTCGAGAATATGGAAATTTCCAAAACGCGGATATCAAACACCCAGAGCACCTTCAGCTTTGATCTGAGGAGCAAAAGTAGACAAATCGAAGCATTGAGAAAATTTGCGGCGACACTAAAGTGGCCAAACATGGATGAAGTCGAGTATGTCCTGGACGAACAGGACTTGGACGAGAGAGCACTTGAGGACCGGTCCGCAGATGCCATGTCCTGGTTTTCAGGCATCATCCTGCCTGGTCGGACACTGCCTTGGCTCATTATGAACAGCTTGATAGACTGTGATAGGGATACTGGCGACGCTCTCAAGTATCTGACCCATATGCACCCAGCGTCCGGCTTTCAGTATCGAGCAAATACGTACTGGTCATCGCAATCTATCGTTGGCAAGGTACTAGGCGCCGCACGAGGGGTCAAACAGATTGCAGGTTGGATTGGACCATGCATATACACCCCGGACCTCAAACGCACTGAGTGTGTGAAGGTTAGACAACAAGAGTCACCGGATCCTATGTTGTTCTCGGTTGACGTAGAATCCATGGATCAACGCACCAATCCCTTGGGCGCGCCGGACGACAGCTACCCCGTAGACGACTACATAGTTCCTATGCCGGACACGGAAGACGTAACAGATCTAATACGAATGGAGAAGCTTCGCTTTATGCCTGTCAAAGAGCGGCCTGAAGGGACGAGGCACGCTGTCGGTCCTCCGATGGTCTTTGACGCCGCCATCTCATTCGCATGTGGCGGGGAGAGCTGGCCAATGAAGCTACGATATAATGTTGACTTCATCAACGCTTTTCCCTGCCACCAAGGCCCTCACGGTACGCATCTAGCTCTCGATAAACCACCGTTCATACGCTGACCACCATTAGTGCTATTCTACGATTTCAGCTTCAAAGCCATAAAGATTGACGAAGGCCTCGTCGACATTCAAGACTGGGGCAATCAGTCCGGTCGCATACCCCGCCCCACATCCTCTAAATCATCACCTGGCAAGAAAGCCTTGGCGCTCATGAACGAAAAGCAGAAGAGTGCTCACGAACAAGTTACCAATGTGCTCGTTATAGAGGCTCTAGGCGTGAGCGATAACGAAGTTTTTGCAAGAGCGTGGTGTGCTCATCATGGGCATAGTGCTATCGTGGCAAACATCAAGGAGACGTGTATGTCTTGCGCTATTCGTGAGGCATATGCGGCATGTGTGGCTGTCGTCATACTTACGGAAGGGGGTGTGGTGAAGGAGAATGACACTGAGGTTTACGGGTATGCGTAAAGAGTAGGAATCGGACATTGGTTATATGCATTTGCATCTTTCTGGGTCTGCTTTAGCATCCTTTTGTATTGATGGACACGATTTTCTTTTGTCTTGGGTTGGGATGGTGGCACAGGAAGGAGGCTCCAGGACGTGCTTGACGACTGTAACGGTACTCATGGGGCGCTAGTTTATGGTTATGTATCACGTCTGATGAATTGCACGCATTTACGCTTTTTAAAGGAGATGCAGGGCAAGTCCGCATGAGTGACCTCGGGAAGCTGGTGAATGAGCAATCACGTGGCGATAACCCTTATCGCGGCTGCTCTGACGTTGCGCCAACGGAATTGAGCGCGGCTATCTGCACTTCTTCGCTCGCGACCACTCTGTTGAGCATGACTGGCTTTGCAGACTTGGCATACCACCTGACAATTACCTGATTGTCGCAGCCTATATGCTGCATCGGCAGTAGCATAATCTCCTGTTGCGCCTTGCTCCGACGATACTCGCAACTCCCCAATCCGCAGTTTCCCAGTGAAGCTTCCATTGCGCCGCCCGTCATTGCCACACGCTTGTGCGCCCAGTACTGGACCTCTTCGCATGAGGCTGCACGACGACCGTTAATCTGCGCCAACCGGTTGTAGTACACACCCATTACCAATTACCCGCTTACCTTCCGTCTACGCCATGGGCCGGTCAATGATACCTCCGGCGCTCAACGAGCTCTCGAACCCTAGTACACCCGAGGCACAGGTCACAGCACTCCAGAACCTCAAAAACGAGATAGTAGGGCATGAGCAGAGGAAAGAACTAGCAGTGACACATGGCGTTGTGAAACCACTGGCGGGTCTGCTACGGGCAGAAGCTAGGAAGGGTAGGAAGAGGAGGAGGAATGTCACGAATGGACACAGCTCCGGGCTCTTCAACGATTCGAGGAAGGACATGGAAGAATGGACTACCGAGGATGAGTTGAGATTTCAGGCCACGCTCGTCGTCGGCAGCCTTGCGAATGGTGAGTGCCCAGTGTAAAGGACGCTTTGAAGGAGCATATTGGCTGATACATGAGACACACAGGCGGTCCAGCATTTGTCGCCCCACTTCTAGCAGGTCATGTCCTCCCTCCACTGCTCGAAGCGCTGAGGCCCAGCGAGACGCCCTCGAAACTCGTTACCACGACCCTCAAGACCCTCAATCAGATCATTGACGCCGTCAACCAGGAGAAACCTTGGCTCGACACGTCCGACTCATCCTCCCGGTCATCTCTCGCTTTTGCCGTTAACGAGTCGATATACACCAGGTCTGTCATTGACAGCCTCGCCGAGATATTGGCGCAACCAGCTGGGACGATGAAGGCCAATCAGCAGATTGAGGCGACGATCCGGCTCATCATGAAGACGTGCATAGAAGACAACCAGAAGAAGATGCTAGTGGATTCAGGAATACTGGATCTTTTGGCTGACAAGCTTGCTACTGTCGCTGCCATGGACGATCGGATCCCCGCAACAGAGTGGAAGCAGTCGAATCGCGAGCGGCTTCCCCGTGCCTGTCTGCCAGATATTCTGGAGGCAATCTCGGCTGTCATCAAGGACTCACACTTTTACACTGCTCGGTTTCTCTACTCACACTCAATACAGCAACTCTTCGGATGGCCGAAGGAACGCGCCTCAGCGTTAGACGCAAGTAATACATCACAGGCGGCATCCTGGGACAAATTAATTCCGCGGGTACAGACAATGGCGAGCAAATCAGATCCGTACATCAAACAATGGCCGGCTCTTGGTGCCTACGCCTCTGCCGCTGGGGATAGTTATTCTCGTCTGCCAAGTATGGAGTCGTTACAGCAGACTTCAAGTAGAAGTGTCATCACTGACGAATCTGAGTCGCCGTTGTTCATATGGCTCATGTACGTGGCCCGTCGAGGCGAAGGACGAGAGCGTCTTTCTGCTTGTTGGTTACTAGCGTTGTTGAAGAAATTTGGCGAGCGATGGCCTTTGAACGACCCTTCGAAGACCACAAGGGAAAGGCACTTCTCGTATCTGATTATCCCGTTGGTGGAAAAGATGATTGAAGACTCAAGTCCGACATCGGAGCAGACCAAGAAGGCGAGTACACTTAGTCCTGCGGCAAAAGACGAGTTGCGCTTTGTGTTGGAACGCTCACCAGTTGTGCTTGCTGAGCTTGTTGCTGGGAACAAGTCTCTTCAGACAGCGGCTGTCCATACCCGGACCCTACCGACGCTCATTCAGATTCTCAAGAAGTCGTTCGATGTGCCTGCTACGTCTTCGAAGCCCTTATGGCAACCACGGTCATCATCTAACGAAGTTAGAGATCCAAGTATTGACCCTGCGTCATCGACACTAGGTAGATCCGGACTAAGTGCGGATTTGTTGCATGCTTTCAGATATCGAGAGAGCGTTCTCCTGGCCTTGGCGGCAATAGCAGGAGATCAAGATTCTTTAAGGAAGATGGTCATTGAGATGGGCGCTGCAACGCACATCATCGAAGCTCTGGTCCCGTACCGAGAAACCAATGAGCAAGGGGCATCCTCTTCAGCAAAGGATGGCAACCCTGATGCGGTACTAATTGCTGCTTGCAAAGTTACACGGTCGCTTTCAAGGTCTGTCAGTGTACTCAGAACCAGCTTGATCGATCACGGTGTTGCACAGCCAATTTTCGAGCTCTTGACGCATCCGAACGTCAAAGTGCAGATTGCTGCTACCGAGGTCATAACAAATTTGGTACTGGATGTGTCTCCCATGCGAACTGTAGGTAGAATGTTGATCGTTTTGTGTTCTCAAGCTAATGTGAATATTAGGAGATTCTTGAATCTGGAGTATTGGGAACTCTGTGCGAGCAATGTCGATCAGCAAACTTTGACCTTCGTTTCGGCAGCCTTTGGGCACTTAAGCACTTGTGTCTGGGTCTGCCACATGCTATGAAGATACAGTGTCTCGAAGAGCTCGGTGTAGGCTGGCTCGTGCAGGTACTCAACGGGGAGCCATCCAAGCCTGCTATGGGAACACCCAATGCAGCTGGGGAACAGGTCGATATTCTCAACGCTGTCGACGAGCCTCACATGGATGTGGATGACGAGCCATCATCGGAAAATGATGATGACGATGCCATGACTGAGAGCATACCGTCTATGCGACGACATCAACGTCCTGGATCTCGATACACGAGTGCAACGAACATCCGAGATCGATTACAGCAAATTAAGAATGATGAACAGGATCATCGGCTGAACAGTGAGCGCGATGACATACGCATACAAGAGCAAGCGCTCGACTTCATTCGGAACTTCGTCTCCGAAGACAAAGCCTCTGGTGAAATGATTGATCACCTCCTCAAGACGTTTGGCCACAGCCGGTTCTTTGAAATTCTCGATGCTAAGATCCGGCCGAAACACTCTTCCTTGTCCACATCATCGTCCCAGAGTCAAACCAGTCCTAGTGCTCCCAGTTACTGGCCAAGCAACAGCCACCGTACACCCTTTTCTTCTTCCACGAACAACCCAGGGCAATCGAACTGGGCTACATATCCTGCCACCGAACTCATTCTTGCTGCCGTATATATACTCGTACACCTCGCCAATGGCCGACCTCAACACCGCTCCCTCCTTATTTCACAGACCACACTCATGCAACATGTTCTTCCTCTTTTCGCGCATCCTCGTCGCGATGTTCGCGTAGCTTGCTCGTGGATGTTGCATAATCTTGTTTGGGTAGAAGACCACACCGACGAAGCTGCGACGCGCGAACGGGCTATCAGTCTCCGCCAACTAGGTTTCGAGGAAGGTGCCAAGCAGCTGGGACGTGACGTCGACACTGATGTCAAACAACGTGCTATTGTAAGTATTGAGCAATTTGACAAGCTGCTCAACGGTGGCAGTGGTCATGGACGAGGTGGTGGCTTCGGCAGCCCTAGCGGATTCGGTGGTGGAGAGGGCGGGGTTGGTGGACTTGCAGGTATGGGTGGGCGCTTGTCAGCGATGCATGGCTGGAGACACGATTCTAGGGGTTGATTGTTTGGTAAGAGTGTAATAAGTGGGGAGTATATGGGGGCTAATTCTTCGGGTGCATTTTGGGCGTATGTTCTTTCAGCTTTAGCCTATGTGTTAGTTGTATGATTGGGATCGAGGAAACAAGGATATGGCATTGTTTCTAGCAAGCAAAATAACGACTATTCTTATACGTCTACAGTGCCAGATACTCAAGTAAAGGCCAATGTTATGTGTGCACACAGCTCAATCATTGGTCCAGGATGATTGAGGGTGCGAAGTAAGGAACACTCAGATCGCCATGTAATGGCCGACGTGCGAACTGCCTCTCAATCACAGCCCAATCCCAGAAGCTTCGTAATAGGCCCCAGCATTTTCATGGTCAAACTTAGACGGGTTTGGTCGCAGCTTATGTTTGGTCAGATACTAAGGTTTTTGAGGACCATGAGCCTGTTATTCACCCTATCCCTCTTTTTGTTCAAGTCAACATCGATACATCTTTTGAAACCGTAAACACCTTGACATCCACAGCCTTTAGTCTCTTGCATTGGTTTAAGAATGTAACTTTTTAGATTACTTCTATCCAGCGATGTCGCTGTAGTATGCTCATCAAAAGTCATCAGCCATCCCATCATGTGCACCTCCCAAGATACAAATCGAGTGAGCACATTCAAACCTCCACTTAGCCTCTCGCCCTAGCCTTTAGTCTCAGGGTCCCATTGTCCTCTTCTCCGCTATCTTTTTTCAGTTGTGTCTCGATCATCCTCCCAATATTGCCTCCGCCTTGAATGACACCCCCTCTCAACAACTCAGTGATGACACGTCCTTTGACTACCGTCTCTTCAACCACACCCTCAACATTCTCAGGTCCAATTCTACCATACCAGATGCCCGATCCCTTCAGCGCGTTGTCTTCAATACTGGGAGGCAGATAGATGATGACGTTTCCCGCGTATTTGTGCCCTCCAATGTGACTTATCAGGCCTACATCCGCATCTATGCGCCTACGCTTGAACTCGGACCGGAACGAGGATTGCAACAAAGGCCCAAGAATGCCGCATCGCTGATCGCGGCCGCCGTGTCCGCAGATCAATACTGTGGGTTTCGTAATGTTTTCCGCCTCTGGTAGTTCGATTGCTTTCGACTCGTCGCGAAGGAGGTTGGCCTTTTGCTCAGCAGAGAGACCATCGTGCATAGAATGTAGTTTTCGAGCTTTCAGATACGCGGTCGCGAAATTCGAGAAGGCTTCGGGCGTGTGAGGAATATTCGGTATACGTTTGAAACTCGGAAACAGTAAAGCCGTTGTTGCGCCGGTCTTTTCACTCTTCGGTAGCGAAGAAGCAGTGATGAGGACATTGGTAAAAGGCTATGGGGCGAGAGCGTGTCAGTTTTCGACGTAGCAGAAGATGAACTCATCGGGAAACAGACCTACATCAAACCCAGGACCGCCCTTTCCAATTACACCTTTGAGCCCTCTCACAAACTCCCCAGTTTCACCCTCTTCCTGTTCGATGTTGCTAACCCAGTCTTCTTTTCCTGTACAGAAGATGACCTGTTCAGAGTATGCCGCCATGGTATTCAGCAATGGCGTTTTGCGATCAATGTCTAGATCAGGAGGCGCTGTTGCGCATTCACAGGTTGGTGACGGGCATGATGGAATATAGGGTATTGTAGATTGGAATCGCGCACGGGTTGTAGAGAAGGAGCGGAAGGCGTGCGGTATAGCAGCCCGAGGAATTCGAGTGAAAGACATGGTTGCTATGTTACAACGCCAGACGGGGCGACAGGGAAATTGTATGGAAGCTTCGGAAAGTGTTCCGCGATGATGACGCGAGGACAAAAGGTCGGACATAACGGAGTTCGGGGCTCGGAGAAGCGAGCTACGCGTACGAGGCTACCCGTATCGACGGTATGGACAAATCAGAGGTACACCAACCAGTATTCAAGAATGAAAGGCTCAAAACTAATGCGCAAATGTCTTCTATTATCTTATCGACACACATGTCGTTTTTCACACCATACGACACGACCACTTCACTGAGTGGGTCAACCCTTCAATTTAATCTTCAGCATCTTGCCTCGTACGCATCTTTCAGGGTCGCTTATAGAGTACTCTCAAGCGCGAGTACCTGTCCTTGGGTTAGCAAGCAATCAATGTAGATTCAGATAGTAGTCGACTTACGATAGCAGTCCTACTAGGAATGTACACCTGCAAGAAGTTCTTCCTCTCGTTCCACGCAAATGGCGTGGTGAAGAACCTCGTAGTCTCGTCAACGTTGCCGTGCCCACCAAAGGCCTTGTTGTCGGTGCTCAAAACGATGCGGTAGGTACCTTCCTGCTCAACACCAACACGGTAGTCAGTGAAGCTCTCCTGAGGATGGAAGTTAAAGATCCACAGCAGTCCAGCACGCTCAAACACAATGACCTTATCGCCCTCGTGCTTAAGGCTGACGTAGGCCTGAGGCGAGTGGAGCCATCCGTACTTCTCCTCTGTCCACTGCATCTTGCTGTCAAATTCATTGAGGAACCTGTAGCGGAGAAGCTCGTCGTCTGGAAGGTTGAACTGGCGGCGAGCGTAGTGGAAGCTGTTGTTGTTGCCTTCGCGTGGGAAATCGAGCCACTCGGGGTGGCCAAACTCGTTGCCTTCGAAGTTCAGGTAGCCCTCACCTCCCAGGCCGTGCGTGATCAGACGGATCAGCTTATGTAGGGACAAACCTCGGTTGATGACGGGGGTGAGCTCTGAAAGAATCGACATGTTGGTGTACATTTGCGCGTCGCAAAGCCAGAAGAGCAGAGTCTTATCTCCGACCAACGCTTGGTCGTGACTCTCTGCGTACGCAATGGTCTTTTCGCCGTGCCTTCGGTTTGTCAAGGTGAAGACAAGCGCGCCCATGTCCCAGTCAATGTCCTGCTTCTCCTTCAACCACTTGATGTAAAGATCGGGTACAGCCATGGCTAATCTGTAATCGAATCCTATTCCGCCTAATGAGAGTGCCACGCAGAGACCAGGCATACCGGACACGTCTTCGGCGATTGTGATGGAGTCAGGGTAGAGCGTGTGCAGAAGCTCGTTGGCGATCATAAGGTACACAACTGCCTCTTCGTCGACTGAAGGACCGAAGTATTCGTGATAGCCGCCTGAAAAACCCCTGATTCAATTAGTGTTTGAAAGTCAAAGTCTAAGTTCGTTACTCACGTTCCAATGCCGTGGTGGGTGTACAACATGCTGGTGACTCCGTCGAATCGGAAACCGTCGAAGTGGTACTCCTCCATCCAGAAGCGCAAGTTGCTGAGCAAGAAGCGCAGGACTTCGTGATGACCGTAGTTGAACAGCCTGCTGTCCCACAGCTCGTGTCGTCCCTTGGCACCCTCGTGGAAGTAGAGATGGTCGCTGCCGTCAAACATGTTGAGACCGTCAAGCACGTTCTTAGATGCGTGACTGTGTACCATGTCCAGCAAGACTGTGATGCCCATTCCATGCGCAGTATCAATGAGCTCCTTCAGATCGTCTGGGAAGCCATAACGGCTGCTTGCAGCAAAGAAGCTGTTGATCTGGTAACCAAAACTCGCGTAGTATGCATGCTCCATGACGGCCATGAGTTGTATAGTGTTGTATCCTAGATGCTTGATGCGAGGGAGGATATCACGTGTGAACTCCTTGTAAGTCGCTACCTTGGGCTCTGGGGAGGAAATGCCAACGTGGGCTTCGTAGATACGCGCGCTCTGGGGCTTGGGCGGTCGCTGGTTCTTCCAGACGTACTTCTGGGGAGGGTTCCAGAAGCGGGCGTCGTATACGGGGGAGACATTGAGGTCTTGGGTCACTCGGGTGATCCAGGCTGGCAGGCGCTCCTGGCGCGCATGGTCGTTGGGTACGACGAAGGATACCTTGATCTTGGAGTCGTGGGGGATGGTGGGCTGACCATTCTGGCCAGGCACGGTAACCTCGAAGACACCGAAGTCGTTCTTGGTCATGGGGGTCGCATCGCGGTTCCAGTCATTGAAGTCACCAATGAGGTAGGCGCGCAGGGCATTCGGGGCCCATTCACGGTACACGACGTCGCCATTGGACTGGACGTTGAAGCCGAACTTCTCGTAACCCTGCGCACGGTTAGCTACACGGCGCTCGTGGAGGCATGCATGGAGCTTGCCCGCGAGAACTTGTCAAGGCCGCCCTCAGTCTCTTCAATGGTCTGAATCCACTTCTGTGCTTTGGAGAAGCGGCTCTTCAGCGCGTCCTTGAAAGGCTCAAGGTAGCCGTCCATCTGGATGATGCCTGGAAGCAATTGGGTCAGTCAATTGGCAGCAGCAACAGAGTAGCGGTGTGTACCAGTTCCATCGTTTGGGACCTGCCCGGGTGTGTCGCTCAGGGTCGAGTTTGCTGAAGCCTTGTTGAGCTCCATGGTGAGGGATGGTGGGAGGAAGGAGCTGTGAAGTTTGCTACCAGAGGAGATGGTAGCGAGTAGATGCAGGTTTCACAGAGACAGCCTGCCAGATTAATTGCAGAGATGATCTCGAATTTGCGGGGTCCCTAACCCGATTGCTGAGCGCAGCGCTCAACCAAAAGTTCGTTGCCAACCCAACAATCAACGTCATAGCTCCGAGCACGCTGTAACGGGCATCGCGCCCACGCCACTTGTCCCAACAGCGGTATCTACGCTGCGACGGGGGTGCGTGTCGGGAGGATTTGCGCTACAATTCGTCGGATCTGCATCCGAGCTGTGAATGCGATGCGCGAAGACCCTGACGGGGCATCACATGGTTTTGTAGACTACCTTTGGGTAGTCGTAGCACCAACGCGCGCGCGCGCGGTCGGCGGCAAGGAGGCCCTTATCGGCATCATCGGGAACCGTGGGGACCTCCCCGCATCTTCTAACGTGGGGAGCTCGCGGCGGCTCAACCACGGTTGCTTCCAAGCCTCGAGCACAGCCGGCGCCATCGTGAGTCCATTAAAGCCCTCGTGATGCCCTCGATGCCCGCGTAACTTCTGTAGTGTGAATTCCTCTGCGCTCTCCTCTTCCACCATGATGTTGCCACGGACCCTCCAGCGCGCGCTCCCCGTTGCCGTCTCGCCCCAGGCCCGCGCGTCCTACCTCGCCCTCTATAGCATCTCGCACCGTGCACCCTTGTCCCAGTCGCACACGCGCAAATCCTCCAGATTCAACCGTTCCGACTTCAGCGGCCAGGGCTTCTCTTCCTTCTATGAGCCCGATCAGCCCACGCGAGGCCCATTGGGCAACACCAGCAATGTGGGCGCTGGTCTCATCACGCCCAAGGTCCTGAGACAGCATCTGGACCAGTTCGTCGTGGATCAGGACCGCGCAAAGATAGTATTGAGCGTAGCCGTCCACGAGCACCATCTCCGAATCCAGGAAATCAAAAGGCAACATCATGAGCAGGCTAGACTCGAGGCGCAGGCGCAGAGGAGAGCATCTGTATACAGACATCCTGTAGAAGGTAGCCCCAAATCTCATTTTGATCCAAGCATCCATGATTTCAGCTCTCATCCCCAGACCTTGCCATGGCTGAGTAGCAGAGCAGACGAGTTCCCCGGTCAGCAGTCCACCGTAGAACTGCATAGTCACAGTGACCCTCTACCCTACAGCGAAGCACCTGCCTACAAACCAGCCTCGTCCACTGCCCCCGACTCCGATTCCTTGCTCGATACTAGCGAGCGCCAGCTGCAGATAGAAAAGTCCAATGTGCTTATACTTGGTCCGACTGGTGTAGGCAAGACACTGATGTGCAAGACACTGGCAAAGACGCTGGGCCTGCCCATCTCCATGTCCGACTGCACTACCTTCACACAGGCTGGGTATATTGGCGACGATGTCGAGTCTTGCGTAGCCCGCTTGTTCTCGGCCGCCAACTATGATATCGACGCAACTGAGCATGGCATCATCGTTCTCGATGAAATCGACAAGATCGCAGGATCCAAGATGTCATACGGCAAGGATGTCGGTGGTGAAGGTGTCCAGCAGGCGCTCCTGAAAATCATCGAGGGCACAACCGTCCAAGTGCAAGCAAAGCCAGAGAAGAGCGCAAACAAGCCCGGCGGTATGCCTGGTGGTCCTCAACCTCCTGGGCCTGGTGGAAACAAAGGCGAGGTTTTCAACATACGAACTGACAACATTCTCTTTATATGCACTGGCGCCTTCTCCAATTTGCACAAGATCGTCCTGGACAGGAAGTCAAAGGGTAGTATGGGCTTTGGGGCGTCGATACGGACATCGAATGCACATGCCGCCGCCGACGGTGTCATGCTCACTGGCCCCGAGGCTGAATCCTTCAAAAAAGACTCGCCATTCTTCGTACCTCCGAAGAACGACGTACCTAATCCCTTCGGCGTCAGGCAGATTCAGCGAGAGGAGAGGATCAACGTACTTGACCATGTGCAGCCAGCGGACCTGCAGAAGTTTGGCATGATACCTGAGCTCATAGGTCGGATACCCACAGTCTGCGCAGTGGCGGCCTTGGACGAGGAAGCTCTTGTTCGCGTTCTTACCGAGCCCAAAGACAGTCTAATACGACAGGAAGAGCACAAGTCGTATCTCAGGAACATCGAGCTGCGCTTCACCAACGGCGCGCTTCGTGAAATCGCACGGAAAGCGAGTCGGATGGGCACAGGTGCCCGTGGACTACGACACGTCGTCGACCAGCTCCTCTTGCAAGCCAAATATGAAACACCCGGTATGTTATCATTTCACCCCGAGGATAAATTCAGAAGACTGACCAAATCAGGCTCAAGCGTCAAGCACATTCTCGTAACACAAGACGTAGCCCTCCTCAAACGCGCACCTCTGTACTTCCACCGCGGCCAATCTGCCGCATTCGAAGCTGCCCACGCGCAAGAAGAAGAACGATTCGAGGAAGAGCTACGAAGCCAAGAAGATCCAACGATTGCTAGCGGCACCAGCAACTTCCAAGAATACAGGAAAGCTAGTGCTGCGGGCTTTTAGCCTACAGTGTGCTACGGGATCGCGCCACCAAGTTGCGGGAGCACCGCAGAAGCCCGCAGAAGAACACGAGGGGGTGTGTAGGCCTGTCTTTCGGCCTGCTTGCAGCGCCCAGTGGGCGCAGAGGCGTGCCATGCATACTAGGATATAGCAGACCCAGCTTATACGCAAGCAAGCGCGGCTTCGGGCCGTTGCAGCTCTTCTGATTGTGCATCCCGGTGCTCAAAATTCCGTCAAGAGCCGAGGGCAATAACATTTGCTATTGATACAGTCCGGTCCTGGTGTTTCGAAAGCTCACCTCAACTCTGTCTGGACTATTTGGCTCCCATTCGCCCCCAGCATGTGCTGCGAAGCCTTTCTGTTTTTAATATCTCTCCTTATTTCTGTATCTTGGGAGTTCGAAATGGTGTTTGGGGTTCTTACTTTTGTTTTCGGTTTTTGACTTGGTCGGCTATTCTGGGAAGGATTCGGATGAATTGAATGAATGCGTGTTGGTGACACAACATATAGTTTTTGGTACAACAATGAGATAATGATCTGCCTCTCGATGAGATTCTGCACTATTCATTATGAGAGCGCCATCATCCTGACTTGCATAAACGCCCCCGTCCCGAAGAAAGGTTGTTTAGACATCCATCCGTCCGAGTGTCGAATAGAAAGGGGTAGGCTCAGGTCATGCTATGCCTTGTTCATATTGATGGCCAAAAATCAAAGGAGCTCAATATACGGTCATGCTCGGGTACCTGCGACGTTCGCGTTGTGAACCCTGAGGGCACATGCTACTTAGCTTGCCGGCTGCTTCTTATCGATGTATGTGGTGCGCATCCCACACCATCCAATCTACCACATATTAACTTCCGTAGCTCGGCCGCTGTATACCAGCATTCCGGCATCGAACACGCTTTGTTGTAGCGAGCCGGGCGAATTGAAGGAAGGTGATGCGAGCGCGCGATAGGCCTTTGCTGTGGGAGTTGACTACTGTTGCTTGTTGGCGATAAGGGTGTGAAGGAGTAATTTTTCTCAGTAATTTTGTTTTCGGTCTTCATGTTGTCGTGTTCTGCCTGTCTGTATCCATTGGTCCCGTTCGATTCCATAATGTTCGTAGTGCTGTTGCATCGGATGAGGTGAAGTCAATATGCAAACTCCGGCTCTTGCAACCAAGCGAGCACTGCGAATGCTGCGAATTAAGATTCTCAATCAATTTTCGCTGTTCTTCGTAATCACACGTCTCACCGAAACTGTACTAGGTATGCATTGTTCATGCAATGGGGTGGCATTGATGAATATCCTGCAGATGTGTTGTGAGCTGGAATTAGCCAAGCCAGGACAAATATCATGATCTAGGGTGGTGCAACCCATAGCGCCTTCTAAGCCCTGTCCTGCTAAAGATCACGCACTGAGGCCTGCACGATTTGTATGCTGATAGTAAAATGATTCATTGAATCTACCAGTCCTCGTGAGGGAACTAGTAGTAAGGAGAATTGATACAGGATCTGGTCTAGTAATTAAAGTTATAGTAACAGAACAAAGTCTATGGCGGATCCGCCCGTAAGAACGACATCTGACAGCGAAGAAAAGTACAGATGAGATTTCATGTGGAACAAACGCTTTTTCCAGAAACCAAAGTGGCCGAAGCTAGAATTGTTTCATGTCAGAAAACCATCCACCCAGATCATCATCAAACATCAAAGTGAAGAACTCCGAAAACGCCACTCAAATGCCCGCTGTACATGGCGCCGTATTTGTATTCATAATTCGTGCTTTCGTATCGTCAAGATCTCATTCCTCAAAGTCCTCATACAACATAAACCCAGGCTGAGCGCGCATCTTCTTCGCGCCCCTTCCTTGGTCCCATGTTGGCGATGCTGGCCGAGAGGTGGCACGTGATGGCGGCTGTGACGAGTACATCTGTGGATACGACTGTTGTGTTGAGAATTGAAAGTTGTACGCTTGCGGGAAGCTATCCAAAGAATGAGGGCGGTGAAGGGCGTAACCAGCCTGAGCCGACATCTGGTCTCCTGTGGGACTGAGCATTGTTGGTGAAAAGTAGCTTTGACCGCGCTGGTGAGTGGCATATTGTTGTGTAGGCGCAGGTGCAGGCATTGCAGCACCATAGAAGCCCATACCAGCCTGGTTGGAAGCCTGAGTCGCAGGAGTGGGATTCATCATCCGGGGGTACTGTGCCTCGCGTGGGAAAAACATGCTCTGCGAGTGCGGCAGTCCAGGAGCTTGTGGGACAATAGGCGTCGTGGGTAATGAGTACTGACTGCTGCAGACAGTCGGGGAGTATTCGGACATGGGAACAGTGTACTGAAGCGGCATCGAGTCATGTGGCCCAGTGGGAATGGTCAGGGAGCTCAGGGCTTCTGAGGGGCTTTCCTTGTTCTTGTGGTCGTCTGTGATTTGTACAATCTCGGAGATCTCCTGTGCGAGAACGTTTTCGTTGGCGTCCTTGAAGGTGAATATGACCCTGTAACCAACGGGTGATTTGTCTTCTTGATGCCTGCAGTAGCATGTTATGCGCATGACGAACTCAACCTTTTTGGCATTCAAAGAGTAATCAGGGTTTTCGTTGTCCTGCCACCTCTTGAACTCCTTCTCGTTAATCATGATGATGCGGTCGTCCTCGTAGTTGGACCACTCTTTTTCATCATCTGCCTCGCGCTTCTTTTTGCGGTTAAACCTCTTGGCTTCGCGCTCTTTGCAACCCTCACAGATGATGACTGCACCGCCATTTTGGGGGTGACACCGGTCATCTTTGGCGATGTCTGTGATGGCCACGCCACGTGGGCGCCTTGGGGTCGCTTCCTCGCCTCGAGCACGACGGAAGGCACGGTCCAGTCCTTCGGGCTTTTCCACGGCAGTCGCCAGAACGAGAGTAAGCTGCAAACGGGCAGTGCAGTTGTTCTTCTCATTAGCTTCAACCTCTTCAGTGCTGGCCATCTGCTTTGGTTTGGCAAGGTTTTGGCGAGGGAAGCGAATCCACTGGAAGTGCGGAGCGAGCGGGTCCATTGTCACGGTAGTCTTGATTTGAGTTTCGGCCCGGTTCTTGTTCTTGTCGAGCGCAATGAAGACTTTGGCTTGCTCGACGGCCTGCGGGATGTGGATCGCAGGCCAGCTGTCGTTGGTAAGGGAATCATTGCAAGTCTCGGGGGAACTGGTCTGGCTCTGATCCCGGTTGTACTCGCCTGGGGAGTTGGCATTGCTAAAGATGAAGTTGTCGTGTGGTGAGGGTGTGTTGGATGTGGGTGTAGACTGGGCAGTGTTTACAAAACTGCTGAACTCGTCCTCGGCCTTGATGCATGGGTAGCCTTGGGTGGAGAAAGAGGTTAGGTCAAGTGCCGAGTCCTGTTTCCTGCTGGAGCGCTCGCTTGTGCCAGGTAGCACGCCAACAGCATCGTACGAGGGCGAGAAGGTGTTTGGGTCAATGCGCATCTGCCAGAACGAGTCTGGGAAGTCGCCATGGTTCTCGAGGTCCTGGGGATTGACAAAGGTGTTGTAGTTCTGCATCGTGTCCATGGTGGGCAGACAGACGTCTGGGTAAGGAATTGTGGGCCGGAAGAGGGTCCCGCGGTCGATCAAGATGTTAAACGAGAGTGGGCAGTGTGCAGGAGATGCGAGGACAGAGATAACCCGTGGGTCAAAGGAAGCGACAGTCTGGGACTATAAAGCTAGCAATGGGAATAGTGTGGGCGTGTAATCGGTCGTGGCCACTGCTGATGAGGGGTCTGCTCGCAAAACCAAGGGTGCAGGTCAGCGCTGCGTAAGTGATGAGCACGACCGGCTATTGTCCAATGAGACAGCGCGCGAGCCAAGTTGCGCACCGGAGGTGTCGGCGGGCGGGGAGACGCGTCAGGGGCAGCGGAGGACGATGAGACCAAGACTGCTGCAGAGGGCGAATGGGGGTGGGTGAGATGGAAGGTGGTGAGGGGAGTAGTGAGGCAGGCGAGCGGGGTGCGGAGGAGGGAGAAGGTGGGTTATGGGGACGAGTGAATAGAGGGCGGTATTTCTCTTAGCAACACCCCACTGAGGTTCGCCGCAGTCTAAGGCTACTACTAACCAACGTCGAATGATCCCTGCCCATGCGAACGACACCACCAAGAAACGGAGCGGGCGCCTTTGTAGAGGTACATCGATTCCATGACTGTCTGCAAGTGGCAGCGTCGTCGCCCGCCCGGCTACTCAGGCCGATCCACAGCTGTCCGACGCCCCAGAGCACTGGACTCGGCGCTACCCATTATGCCTCAATTTTTCAAACTCCACTATCCAAGGGTAGTGAATTGTCTATTCTTCCATTGCGAAACTCATGCGGTCCACCACGGGAGATGTACCTGAACCTCTGCGCCGTCGAGTGCACGACCCGTTAGCTGCAGATTCTTCATCACCCTGCAACACGCTGATACCGCCTTACTCGTCTGGGTGCGCTGCCTTCTGACAGGCGGCTGGAGTCGGCTTGCCGTGTAACTGCGCCGTTTGTGCTCAATCAAAACATTGCATCGTGTCCGACGCCTTGCAGCCAGGCCATGCGAATCATACTGCACCATTGCGTCGAGGCCTGTCCACCATGCACGCCTCAGATCCACGCCAGTCTGGGACTTGGCTTCTCGCGGAGTCTCATCCGACAGACCGAGCCAAGTCTTTCTGCCACCTGGGCGTCTTTCCAGACGCCTCGAATGGTGCCATCGACCGCCTACCTGACAGAGAGTTTCCAGGGCTGATCGACCACTCAGGCTCTCCAGGGTTCCTCGTCGCGCACGTCCAGCTGCAGCTTCTGTCCATGCCTGTCGACTTGTAAACTCTGCGTTCAGACAAAAATTTCGTTCTGGTTTTCGGACGCAGTCTGCCGCAACACGTATCCATATCTGAGCTGTTGCTAGGCTGCCGTCATCCGCCCTGTTAAACCCCAGGATTTTAGTCCTTAGCCCCCGCTTCCAGTGGCGATGGACGCACACCGCTGGGTTTCTCGGAATGCAACTACTCGAGCTGCCATATCCCACTCCATGACACAAATTGATGCTTAAGCAATACGGATTTAACCCCGAATGTGTCTGTAACATGTCCAAAAAAGAGTACGATATTACGAAACGCGCAGGCTGCTACGTCGCAAACTCACCTACAGTCTGGTAGACTGACACGAATCTTTGCTACTTAATGATGCTTTTTGCTCGGCCGGGCTTCCGCGTGGCTTTGCGGATATTTGGTCATTGGCTCTCTGTCGGCATGGTACTCGCTGGCAGAGGTCCGACACACGCGCCAAGTCAACCTAGGAGCAGAAGCAGACCTTCCTAACAGTCGCCCAAGCTGACAACTATCAACTTTTGTTCTACGGTGCTTCGAATACAAGCACGGTCTCACATCCGGTGCTTCCTGTAAGTCGAGAGGATTGACCTCTGCTTCAGATGTGGTTGACATGCAAACTTTTTCTAAAATTCTGCACGTACAGAGTCCCTGTGTTGCGCCGTGCTATAGCAAAAGGTATTATACTACCAGGACAACTGGCACCAGACCACATATAGGAACAATCTTCCCCTGCGGGCGATCCTGCAGTATGGAGATTAGAGAAACCCCCACACCCTATCAAGCACACCGTGCCTAGCATAGTCCCAACCAACGTCTGCAGTCGCGGCCTGCGGGTAGATAGTTGTTTGATAAGATAGCGTTCCCGTACCGTACTTTACATATCAAGTCGACCATGGTACGTTTTGCAGTAACACAATTAGTATGCAGACCCCACCGGCATTGGGTAGGGACATGCAACTACCACGTTCCCAGAGTGTAAGATATTCCGTATACACCCGCATGCATTACACGTACAGTCAACTATGCCACAAGTGTGCTACTACCGTGCCACAACATCAGCCGCTTGACATCTCTAAACAACTCTAAGAGGGTCAGGCGTAGCACAGCAGCAGCGGCTTGCACCTGTCCGGAAGGAATCGGTAGTATCAGTGGCGACGGCCCGCTGATGCTCTGGAAGGCTATCCGTAATTCGTTGTACATACCGAGGGTCTTCATATAGGAAGGCTTCAGGTTTTAGAACTTTCTTGCATTCGACACTCTGATTTTACTGAGCCTGGGTACATCCAAGTGTAAGATAGCTTTAGACAAGATAGTTGTCGTCAGGCTTACCAAACTCGAAGACTGTGGCCATTCGTACATGTTGTGGAGCGTGGAATTGTTCAACGACATCGGTGAGCAACTCGACGCAAGACAGTCTCGCCACGATTGACAAGCTACACCAATGTACCACATATGCCCCTCATATGTAGCACACATACATGTACGATGAGATCTTTGTTATATATGAAGACGTTCGTATTATCTAAGGTATGACACCCAATAGCGGGACTGATTCGACTGTGAAGATATTCACTAGAACCAATGTTATGCTTGAAATACGTAAAACGCCTCGAATACTTGTACAGCACATTATGGCTACACTTGAGAAAGCACGAGCCTCAATATATATACTAGGAGAAAAACCCTCCCAAGATTTCGATACGTCATGCGTGACATGGTGAGACTGCAGAGCCACTGGTCAAGATACCATCTGTCCAACACTGCGATGAGTTGAAGCTTGACTCAACCAGCCGGACATTAATGCTCCAACGAAGAGAAACCGTTATGTATGCACTGTATTCGCAATCGTTTCGCTTACCAAACGCACGAATGAGCCTGCTTGCCAGAACACCACCTTTCGAGCCACACAAAACCCCTCAGGTGCAACACAATGCATGTCCAAGGCTTCGGCAATATCTGCGTACCCAATTTCGTCGCCTTCCCCTGCCCACAACGTCACGGACCAGGTCCATAGTAGCCTACCATTCTGCATTAAGATGGACGCCTTTTCTACATTGAGTATCCAGGTGGTGTGATTGTGGGCTCAGCGGCACGACACGAACTCAACGGTCCTGGAAACGGGCAGATAAGTGGCTCTGGTATAAAGCAGCCCCATGGGAAGTACTCAGTACATAGGATCCTTACCCCTCTCTTCCCACACGCGAACGAACTGCACCCTGTCGCTGTTGCTGACAATCTGCAGCATTCCCATGATACCGTTATCGCGGACGCGCAGCCAGCCACTCAGGTGATATTGCAACCCTAAAATGGCGCCTCTTACGTTTCCGTAGCAAAGTTCTCGACGCTGGACACTGCTAGCGCGCATGTTGGTGCAGTGCGCGTCCAGGTTGTAAGCGGAGCTTCGTTTTCCAAGGACAGGACCTCTCGACATAGCACATGAATAGGCTGGTCTCCACTTCCAACTCTCTCCTGCGTCGTGCCTTTTGCACTACGGCAATATGTTCTTAGCAGCAACCAACCCATACGGACGCCTTGTGGGTTACGGTACTGCCAGCCTCTCCTTAGTCGTAGCAAGATGCAACTAGAGCAACCCATTTTTCTTACCATAGCTATGCTTTGGGATACGTTCTGCTATTGCAGCTTAGAGAACGCCTTCTCTGTGAAATGCTGCACGAAGGATCAACATTCCCTTCCTCGATTGCATGCCTGAACCGCAGTTAGGCATTATTCCCGCTACCCGCTACCCGCTATCCGAAATCTCTTCACCGTGTTTCGTTCCGACGCGGCTTCTCGATCGTCACTGCCACACATCTCAGCCTGTTTACTTTCGCTTGCTCATGCCGCATCCTCTCAAGCCATGGGCTGCACGCCTGGAATCTCGACCCGTCCGTGGGCGGCGAAGCGGCTAAAATGCGCGATGCTAGCGCCAAAGTAAGCATTAAGCTTTAGCAGCCAAGCAACCGTTCTCGTGCGGCGGACGCGCCTCCGGGACTGCTCAATGGGGGATCCCCCAGCACGGCAGACGGATCGCACAGATGTCGCATCGTTAGCCATGCCATATCAAAATAGTCTTTTTGACGGACGCGGAGATTATGGTGATGAGATGCTTTTTTAAGATAGGCTACGTCTACATCGCGTCCGTACCTGCCCACTACCAGCCTCGTACCGGCGCGTGTCACGTCCTTGCGAATCGTTGGATCCGCGATTCGCGATGTCGGAGGCGGAGGTGACCGACAAGCCGGAGCAAAAGTGGAAGAGATCCATGGATGCGCCCGAAGTGGTGCCGTAGACGAAGGACGATTAATTCCAAGCGCAGCAAAGGCTGACGACGTTCGAATGTAACAGCGGGAATAGTAAGGTGGAGATGCGCCGTTCTCCTTCGATCTGGAAGGATGTACAGGTACATGTACACATCACGATTAGTGTCCGCGGAGGCTGAACATGACTCCATGCAGGGCCGATTGAACGATGATATGACAGCCGTTTTCGACATATTGCTGCCCGATTTGTAAACTGCATTCGCAAGGGATTTCCTCGTTGTAGTAGTATTCATTGCTACGAAGCGCTTACTATCGCTTTTTGCGGCCGACAACAAGCCCGACACTTGATCATGAATCCACCCCCACGGACGAAACATGATTAATATGTCAAATCTTTCAGCGCGCCTATAACGGCTTCCGGAGGTTCTGGGGCTCTCTTGTGGATCAACGTCGTACACAGTAGGTTTCATGTATTCCTTGAATCTTCTTGATACCGGGTATGGTACCAGTTGTCCCTGTTCGGGCCGATACAACGAATTCTTCAAGTCTATGCGGCTTTCATGAATGTGTTACGGTCTTGGTGATTGAGTCTGTCATGGTGAGTTTTCGACCGAGTCCATCGATGTTTGCATATGGATCTTGAATCGACCAATATGGAGTCCAGCGTCTGTCTTGTCTCTCTCTCTTTCTTGTTGAACAGAGCAAAAAGCGAGAAATAGGAGAGTTGGCTTGATCGTGTCTGGATCTCAAATTCTTAAAAATACTGCAATGTCTTTAGGAGTGGTATTACCAGTTCTAACTTACATGGCTTCCAGTTCTCAACTTCTTAATTTAGAAACGTAAGGGTGATTCATGACTTTCAGAAATCACCAAGATCATTGTAATTTTCATGTTGCTCTGATAGCGTCATGGTCTATCCAGAAAATAGTTGTACGTTTTTACACAGTCAGTCTTTAAGCAACCCAGGTATTGGATACTGCGAGCATGTGATGTAAACAAGAACAGACAACATAATATCCTTGCAGATTCATGGATCTCTTTAGTAACCAGGTGAAAAAGCAGCTCATGCATATAAAATACCACAGTATCTATTCATTTGTCTACACGGGAGTACGTACGTACGACCTTTTGGAATCGTAAGTAGATGCTCATAGCAATCAAGGCCAGAAAACATGTGCCACTCCGCCATCGTCTTTTGTCCAAAAAGTATTTGAAAACTAAAATTTCCTCCTGACCATAACGTCTAGGTTCCAACTAGGTCATTCTAAAATGAAGGCTTGGAAAATTGGTATGACTTCGAAAGTCTAAATGGCATGAATCTCAAGACCCTGAAGACATAATTTCGGTCTTGAAAGGAAGATGCGATGCTGATCGAGTAGAATTGTGGTTGCCCATGATAGAGGTACAGCTGACAAAAGGATCTAGCTCTCTGAATAGTCTACGGGACAAGGTAGATGTATAGAATAGGGTGGAAGGCAGTATGGAGAGCGTACGTGGAGCCCTGTTGGCGGCGACTTGGGCACCTTCCTGCATTAGGACGAACCGAGGTGGGGCCATCAGCTTACAGCAAGCACGAAGGAAACACTAAACGACGCGTCTCGACGCGCACAACTCGCGCCATTGTACTTTGGCGATTTCTTCTTTCCGTCCTGCAGCGTGCTGTTAAGGGATATACAAGCTTCAAGATGTTTTCGTTACCCATGATCGCGCCGCGCCCAGTAAGTACTTTTACACATGTCTTGACTGCTTCAACTGAAGATGCGAACATCCAAAGCTTCAGATCTAAGCAACACTAGAATTGAGTTGACGATATTCCAAGGATGCCAGCCTCTGGCCTTCCCACCACACCACCCACGCCGCCTTTGAGGATACCCACTCGCACTCTCCACCAGACACATCTCATGGCCACAACAGCCGGCGACCAACTTCGCACCACGGCCCACGTCGCCACCAGAACCATCTCCTATCCAGCCTGACTGCCGACGAAAACACAATCGCGCAGCGCAAACTCAATGTCCGCAGATTCGGCGCGGGTTGGCTGCGTCCGCCTGGTGTCACCAAAACACTGCAAGCGATTGACGACGAAAGGCTAGAGAAGGAGGAGCAAGAGATGATGCAGCGCAGAGAGCAAGTAATGATGGATCTAGCAGCCGCACAGCAGGATGCTGCAAACGAGGAGCAAAGGGAAAGAGGAGAAATGGAAGAAGATGCTGGGGAAGGAGAAGTAGAACGGGATCTTGACGATGAAGTTCCTGAGGCACAAAGCACACCCAGTGCATCCGAAGTATCGAGTGACGAAGAATCAGAGGAGGAAGAGGAGGGAAGTGAAGTCAGTGGCGACGTCCAAGAAGAAAGCACTGTACCCTTCAATGAGGATAGTTTCATAGAAGGCAGCATGCTCGAAGCAGAAGTGTCTCATATGCTGGAGATGGAAGAGGCGGAAATGGCAGGCGTGTTGCAAGACGAACGCGATCTCGATGACGATGTTCCTGAAGCTGGGAGCTACGAACACACGGATTCTGAACTCGAAGATGATAGCGATGTGGATACCAGCGCTCTTCCACCTGGACTCAGCTCCGTGCGTTCGAGACGCTCAACAAGGCGCCGTTCAAGTGGACGTCGTAATTCGAGTCGCAGAAGCTCGGGGCTGCCTGGTGGTATGTTGTTTGGGGGTGGACATCCTGCGGTTGGAAGGGTCAGTCTCGGGGTCGATCTGGGAAATGGAAGGAGTAGCTTTGGTATGGACGGGAGTAGTTCATTTCTTGAAGGTAGCTCTTTTCTGCGGAGTTCGCCGGCGGGGAATGCTGCGGCCAATAGGGGCAGCTTGAGAGATAGGTTCTTGGGTGCTGCGAGAGGTGGTGGAGGCAGCAGCAGGAGGGCTTAAGATTAGATGTGGTAATGATTATGATTGTATGATAGAGATACCCAGTAGCTCCACGAAGCCTAGATAACTGTATTGAAAGTGCTCGAATGGTAAAGACGTGTTGGCGGTGTGTATGTCTGGAGGCTTCATCCTCACCTACGCTCGCTTCCATCCATCCTAAACATGACCTCGAAAGTTCCCACAACCCCCATACCTAACCTACCATCTGATAGAATGCCCTACCAAGGAAGCTGCCTGCCTCGTCGTAAATCTCTGCGTGCGCTGCCCTTTCTTTCTCAGAGTCCATGCCCAAGCAAGCACCGACACACCGAATCCAATCCTCCAAAGCAATCCTGCCTGTCATCAGAAGATGATACTCCAAACGTGTCTCTGCGGAACAGTCTCCATCGACACATTGGCCAGTGTAGTCTCCAGCGGCCATGCCGCACAGCTGATCGAGGCGACCCTGCCACTCGTCGTCGGCAATAGTGATCATCTCGCACATGGCGCGTAGTATAGACTCCAATGTAGACACATCGCTGTTATGAATGACCCAAAGTGCGTTGTATCTGGCGATGGTAGCGTCGACAAGCTCGATATTGGAGAGCAGATCGTGGGCGAGGGAGCGACGAGCGAGTTCTGGGCTCATGCACTCGCGGTTTGATTCAGCGACCAACGTGCATGGTTGAGGACGCCTGGTGCAGATGTGAGTGTCCCTAGAATAGGGATGACTGTCGATGCGAGTGGAAACAGCCTTCTTGTGGATCTGCAGATGGAAGGGGTATGTAAGGTCCTCTAGAGCCTCAAGTGGAGGATTGAAGACGAGTATATCGGCTGCAACCTCTTCGGGTCTCAAGACGCTGAGAAGATACACCAAGTTACGGCTATTCCAATCGATAGGCTCGGATATGCCATCGGA